>Ga0307377_10001947_pt1 | contig 24987 bp, 28 predicted proteins | sample TR3MG_FD_202535 | JGI IMG/M metagenome (GOLD analysis project Ga0307377, IMG submission 202535) | Soil microbial communities from Risofladan, Vaasa, Finland - TR-3 | ecosystem: Environmental > Terrestrial > Soil > Coastal area > Acid sulfate soil | place: Finland: Risofladan, Vaasa | collected... | reverse complement strand
ATCCGTTCGTTAGCCCATGAATAAGTAGGCGATGATCACCGACTTTGAGCCAACTCGACGAAGCCTATCTATAACGGTTGCTGTAAAACCAACAACAGTTGAACTACTTTTTCGAAAGACCTCGTTGGCGGGCGACTTCAAATGCCGCCACTGACACGGCAACACCAGCATTCAGCGAGCTGATCTTCCCAAGTTGCGGAATCGACACCACGGCTTCACAACGCTTACGCGTCAAGGGAGCAAGGCCCTTCTCCTCACTACCTACCACGAGGGCCACCGGGGTCGAGCCCAGGTCGAGGTCGTAGAGCGAGGCCTTTGACTCACCCGCCAAGCCGACGGTGAGCACACCGGCTTTGTTCAATTGGTCGATTGCGGTGGGGATCCCGCCGACGTCGCAAAACGTCAGATACTCCACGGCGCCCGCGGCGGTCTTCGTCACAGTCGGCGAAATACGAGCTGACCGATGACGTGGCACCACGACACCAGTCACCCCAGCACCATCGGCACTGCGCAACATCGCACCTAGGTTGCGCGGATCGGTCACGCCGTCGCACACCAGTAGAAATGAGTGGGGATTCTCTAATAGGTCTTCGAGAGTCACGGTCTCAAGACGCGAGGCGATGGCCATCACTCCTTGATGACCTTCGGTACGAGCTTCGCGATCGAGTCGGGCCATCGACACCACCTGCACCGGAACTCGCTGGCGTTGCGCCTCGCGCTCGATGGCGTCGAGGACATCGGACGGGTCCTGCGCGTCGGCCACGTAGATCCGATGAATCGGTCGACGCCGCGCCTTGAGAAGCTCGAGGACGGCGTGTCGACCTTCGACCTGTTCACCGCCAAGCCCCTCTTTCTCGCGACTCGGTGCCCGGCGAGGACCACCGATCTGCCCACCAGTCATCGGACGGCCACCCTGACGGGGGGGCCGTCCAGGCGAATTGCGACGAGGAGCGGGACGTGGACTCATTCGAACTCCTCAACTAAGACGACGGCGGAGGCCGCAATCCCCTCGGCGCGACCGATTACCCCTAGGCCCTCGGTGGTAGTGGCTTTCACCGACACGATGCACCCGACGACGGCTGACATTTCCTCGGACATCGCCGGCATGAATTGTGCCAGTCGCGGCTTCTCGGCGAGAATGGTGACGTCCGCTGAGACGGGTCGAAAGCCTGCCTGCAGAACGCGTCGCATCGTTTCAGTCAGCATCGTGCGCGATGCTATTCCTGAGTATTGCGGGTCATTGTCGGGAAAATGACGACCGATGTCACCGAGGTTGGCCGCACCTAACAAGGCATCGATCAGGGCGTGGGTGGCGACATCGGCGTCCGAATGACCGGCGAGCCCGCGTTGACCGTCGAGTCGAAGAAGTCCGAGATGCAACTCCCTCGTCTCGTCGTCGCTGAAGCGATGGACGTCGATACCTTGGCCGATTCTCACGAGTTCAATCCCAGCGCCGTCGCAACTCGCTGAAGGTCCGCGGGCTCGGTGATCTTGACGTTCTCAGGGTCTCCCACGACGACGACGACGGTGCCACCAATGGCCTCGACGAGCGCCGCGTCATCGGTGGCGACGTCGAGGGCCGCATGCGCGCGCTCGAGCACGCTTCGACGAAATGCCTGGGGCGTCTGCACAGTGACGAGATCACTGCGATCGACCGTCGCCGCCACGACTGACCGGCCCTCGCGGCCGACGACGCGTTTTACGGTGTCGGTGATGCTGAGGCCCGGGATGGCGGCGTCGGCACCCTGTGCGATGGCGTCAACGACCGCCGCGAAGAGACGGGGCGACGCGAGAGGTCGCGCCGCATCGTGGACGACCACGACGTCGCAGTCGGGAAGAGCGTGGAGTCCGGCGCGCACCGAGTCGGCCCGCGTCTCGCCGCCCGACACGACGACGTCGGCGCCCTCGTCGCAAGTCGTGTACCCGTCGGGCACCACCAGCACCACGTACCCGGCCACGCTGCGAGTCGCCCGTACGGACCGTGCGGCGACGGACTCTCCCGCCAGGATGGAGAATTGCTTCAAACCGCCGAAGCGGGCCCCGCGGCCGCCGGCCACGACGACGGCGGCGACCGTCACGGCTACGGCAGCACCGAGGCGAGCTTTTCCTCCGCCGCGTCAGTGTCCACGTTGAGAGCGAAGGTCAACTCTGAGACGAGAATCTGACGCGCCCGGGTCAACATCCGCTTCTCACCCGCCGACAGACCCTTGTCCTTGTCACGGATCGACAGGTTTCGCACTACCTCGGCGACTTGGTAGATATCGCCCGAACGCAGTTTCTCCGAGTGATTCTTGAAACGACGCGACCAGTTGGTCGGCATGCGCGCTTCCTTCTTGCGCAGCACGGCGAATACCTCTTCGACCTCTTCGTCGTTGATGACCTCGCGAAGGCCGACGGACTCCGCGTTGGCCACGGGGACCATCAAGATCAGATCGGTGTAGGCGACCTTGAGTTTCAGATAGTCCTGCTTGACGTCAAAGGCGGTCATCTTCTCGATCTTTTCGACCGTGCATGCCCCGTGATGAGGGTAAACGAGACGATCACCCTTTTTGTACTTGTGAGTGGCCATGACTCAGGTTCTCCTCAAAGAAACGATACGCAACGCTGCGTTAGGGGATTAGTTATTCTACCAAATTTTTGACGAAACGTGTCAGATGCGACCCACGAACGCCGCCGGGAGTGCCATCATGGCCTAGACCCGACCTCGCGAAGGAGCCAAATGTCGCGCGCCGCCCTCGAAGCCTTCCCCCGAATCCCCCTGACCTTCGGTCCCTCACCCCTGCAGCGACTCGATCGGCTGAGCGAGCACCTCGGCGGCGAGGTCGAGATATGGGCCAAGCGCGAGGACGTCAACTCGGGTCTCGCCTTCGGCGGCAACAAGACGCGCAAACTCGAGTACCTGGCGGCGGACGCGCTCGCACAGGGCTGTGACACCCTCGTCTCCATCGGCGGGGTGCAGTCGAACCACACCCGTCAAGTGGCGGCGGTCGCGGCCCATCTCGGGCTGTCGTGCGTCCTGGTACAAGAGCACTGGGTGAAGTGGGACGAACCCCACTACGAGACCACCGGCAACATCCTGCTCAGCCGTTTGATGGGCGCCGAGGTCCGACTGGATCCGGCGACCTTCGACATCGGCATTCGACCCTCCTGGGAACAGGCGCTGGCCGATGTGCACGAGCGCGGTGGCACGCCCTACGCGATCCCGGCCGGAGCGTCGGACCACCCCCTCGGCGGCCACGGTTTCGCGGCGTGGGCCTTTGAGGTGCTCGACCAAGAGGCCGAACTGGGCCTGCGCTTTGACAAGGTGATCGTCTGTTCGGTGACGGGTTCGACCCAGGCGGGCATGATCGCGGGCTTCGCGCACGTGGAGCGCGCCCGCGACGTCTGGGGCATCGACGCGTCGGCGACGGTGGCCCAGACCCGTGATCAGATCACCCGTATCGCGCGACGAACCGCCGCGGCGATCGAACTCGGCCGGGAGCTGGTGGACGACGACGTGGTCCTGCTCGATCGCTGGCACGCCGGCGTCTACGGCATCGCCGACCAGAAGACCATCGACGCGATCCGTCTTCTCGCGCGACTCGAGGGCGTGATCGTCGACCCGGTGTACGAGGGCAAGTCCATGGCGGCCCTGATCGATCTGGTCCGCGAGGGCGCCTTCGCGCCCGGCTCGCGCGTGCTCTACGCCCACCTGGGTGGCCAACCCGCCCTCAATGGCTACACCACGGCGTTCTGACGCGTCCGCGCGACGACACGGCCCCTGCCCGCCTGGCCGCGGACTTCCGACCGGGCGACCTGGTCGCCCGGTGCGAAATGAGTGACTCAGGCCACGCGCGATGCGCCGATCGCCTCGGCCAGGGTCGCACAACGCACGACGGTGATCCCGTCGACGGTGTCGAGGTCGCCCGCCGCGGGTACCACCGCCCGGATCGCCCCCAGTCGCTGCGCCTCACGGACGCGACGGGTCAGGCCGCTGACCGCGCGCAATTCGCCGGCGAGTCCGACCTCGCCCACTGCGACCAGGGCGCGCGACACGGCGAAACCCTGCGCCGCCGAGGCGACCGCGAGGGCTAGGGCGAGGTCGACCCCCGGCTCAGTGGCGGCCAAGCCTCCCGCGGTGGCCGCGAAGACGTCGAGGTCACTCACGTCGATGTCGCAACGCGCCTCCAACACCGCGAGCATCAGTGACAGGCGTTGCGAGGAGACCTGGTGCGCGACCCGACGTGGCGAGCCCGAACTCGAGGCGACCAGCGCCTGGACCTCGACGAGAAACGACCGCGAGCCGTCATTGGTGACCGTGAAGACCACGCCCGACACGCTCGACGCCGACCGGTGCAGCGTCATCGCCGTTTCGGGCAGGTCGCGCAGGCCCTCGTTGACCATCTCGAGCAGCCCGACTTCGCCGGTGGGTCCGAAGCGATGCTTGATCGCCCGGACTATGCGCAAGGTGCCGTAGCGGTCGCCCTCGATGCGAATCACCGTGTCCACGAGATGCTCGAGGGTGCGCGGGCCGGCGAGCTCGCCGTCCTTGGTGACGTGACCCACGAGCACGAGCGCGGTCGAAGTGGACTTGGCGAGCGCGCACAGACGCTCAGCCGCGTTGCGCACCTGCGCCACGGAGCCCGCGACACCGCCGAGCCCGTCGTCACTCATCGCCGAGATCGAGTCGATCACGCAGACGTGGGGCCGACGCTCCTCGATGAGGGCGAGTGCGGCGGCCACTGAGGTCGTCGTCGCCACCTCGAGGCCCTCGGGGATGGGACCCAGGCGCCGGGCACGCTGGGCGACCTGCACGGCTGACTCCTCGGCACCGATCAACACGACCGAGGAGCCGACGAGGGCCAGGGCGCGCAGGCTCATCAGCGCCAACGTGGACTTGCCCACGCCGGGCTCACCGAAGAGCAGGGTGGTCGAGCCCGCCAGCAGTCCTCCCCCGAGCACCCGGTCGAGTTCGCCGACCCCCGTCGAGAGTCGCCGGTCGTGGTCGGCGCCGACGGTGTGTAGAGCGATGGTCGCCGTGGTCGAGGGCATCGCCGCGCGCGACAACGACTTCTCCTCGTCGAGCGAGTTCCACGCCGAACATCCCGGGCATCGCCCCACCCAACGCGGCGACGTCGTGCCGCACTCACGACAGACGTGGATCGAGTGAGTCTTCACCCGACCTACTCTAGGAACGACGTGTGACTCAGGCGTTCGGTGACAGGTCCTCGAAGTCGACCGAGGGCGGCAGGCCCTCAACCCCCTCGAAGCTCAAGGCCGGTCCCTCGGGGCCCTCGACCACGTCGACGACGATGGTCTGGGGGGCGTGGAACTCCTTGAAGAGGATCTTCTCGCTCAGCACGTCCTCGACGTAGGTCTGGATCGCGCGGCGCAACGGACGCGCGCCCAATTCGGGGTCGTAGCCCTTGTCCGCCAACTGCTCACGCAGTCGCGAGATGAACAGGTCGGCGATCGCGATGACCTCGTCCTTGGTCAACTCGTGGAAGACGATCGTGTCGTCGATGCGGTTGAGGAACTCGGGACGGAAGTGCGCCTTGAGCGCCTGGTGCACCTTCTCCTTCATGCGTTCGTGGCTCGCCAAATCGCTGCCCTTGGAGAAACCGATGGTCTTTCGCAGGTCGGCGGTGCCGAGGTTGGAGGTCATGATCAGGATCGTGTTCTTGAAGTCCACCACGCGACCCTGGGAGTCCGTCAGTCGCCCGTCCTCGAGGATCTGCAACAGCGTGTTGAAGACGTCCGGGTGGGCCTTTTCGACCTCGTCGAAGAGCACCACCGAGAACGGCTTGCGCCGGACGGCTTCGGTCAACTGACCGCCTTCGTCGTAGCCCACGTATCCCGGGGGCGATCCCACGAGACGTGACACCGAGTGCTTCTCCATGTACTCGCTCATGTCGAGCTGGATCAGCGCATCCTGGTCGTCGAAGAGGAATTCGGCCAAGGTCTTGGCCAACTCGGTCTTGCCGACGCCGGTCGGGCCGAGGAAGATGAACGACCCTCCCGGACGCTTGGGGTCCTTGAGGCCCGCACGGGTCCGGCGAATGGCGCGACTCAGGGCGATGATGGCCTCGTCTTGGCCGATGATGCGCTTGTGGAGCTCATCCTCCATGCGCAACAACTTGGAGGTCTCCTCCTCGGTGAGGCGATAGACGGGGATGCCGGTCCAATTCGCCAAGACTTCGGCGATCGTCTCCTCGTCGACCATGTCGAAGGTGTCGCCACCCGAAGCCTTCACCGACGCGTCAAGTTCGTCCTTCTTCGCGATGAGCTCGCGCTCTTGCTCCTCGAGGGCCTTGGCCTGTTCGAGGGCGCCCTTCTCCATCGCCGACTCCTTGTCGGCGCGCACGCGCGCGATGTCCTCGTCGAATCGCTTGGCCGCCGGGGGTGCCGACATGCGCCGGATGCGCAGACGGCTACCCGCCTCGTCGATCAAGTCGATCGCCTTGTCGGGCAGGAAACGGTCAGCGATGTAGCGATCGGCCAGGTTCGCCGCGGCGATGAGCGCCTGATCGGTGATCTTGACTGCGTGGAACTCCTCGTAGACCTCGCGAAGCCCCTTGAGGATCTCGATGGTCATCGCGATCGAGGGTTGTTCGACCTTGACCGGTTGGAAGCGGCGCTCGAGCGCGGCGTCCTTCTCGATGTGCTTGCGGTACTCGTCGATCGTCGTCGCGCCCACGGTCTGCAACTCGCCACGCGCCAACATCGGCTTGAGGATCGAGGCGGCGTCGATCGCGCCCTCGGCCGCGCCCGCGCCCACCAGGGTGTGGATCTCGTCGATGAAGAGAATGATGTCGCCGCGGGTGCGGATCTCCTTGAGCACCTTCTTGAGACGCTCCTCGAAATCACCGCGGTAGCGGCTCCCCGCGACCAGTGCGCCGAGGTCGAGCGTGTAGAGCTGCTTGTCGGCGAGCGTGACGGGCACTTGATTGGCCACGATCTTCTGGGCGAGACCTTCGACGATGGCCGTCTTGCCCACTCCGGGTTCGCCGATGAGGACGGGGTTGTTCTTGGTGCGACGCGAGAGCACCTGCATGACGCGCTCGACTTCCTTGTCGCGACCGACCAGCGGGTCGAGCTTGCCCTCGCGGGCGAACTGCGTGAGGTTGCGACCGAACTGGTCGAGCACGGCCGAGCCACCCGAGGATTCGGAGTCGGACTTGGAACTCGGACTCGAACTGGGACCGGCCTCCTTGCCCGCCTGGCCCGACATCATCTGGATCACCTGGGTGCGCACGCGGGCCATGTCGGCACCGAGGTCGTTGAGGACCTGCGCGGCGACACCGTCGCCTTCGCGAACGAGACCAAGGAGCATGTGCTCGGTACCGATGTAGGAGTGACCGAGTTGGAGCGCCTCGCGCAGACTCAACTCCAGCACCTTCTTCGCACGCGGCGTGAAGGGGGGCGAACCGGGACTCGGGTTCGAGTTGGGGCCAATCGCCTCCTCGACCTTCTCACGAACCACGTCGAACGTCACGCCGAGGGCGTCGAGCGCCTTAGCGGCCACTCCCTCACCCTCGCGGATCAGTCCCAACAAGATGTGTTCGGTCCCGATGAACGCGTGGTTGAGGTCACGCGCTTCCTCTTGCGCGAGTACCAGAACTCGCCGGGCCCGGTCTGTAAATCGTTCGAACAATTTGTTTCCTTTTTCGTTCTCGTAATTGAAGTGTACCGGTGCTGCTCGTACCTTCATTCTGCACCTAATAGGGCCTTAAGACGCTCATCTAGAGTGGTGGAGTGAACCCGCACGAGCGTCTACGACTCCCCCAGGTCGAATCTGATCTCCAACGCCTGGAATCTCTCCTGGCCGAGTCGGTGATTTTCGGCGACGACTACCTCGATCAGGTGACCACGCACCTGATCTACGCGGGTGGGAAACGCTTGCGTCCCATCCTCGCCATCGTCTCGGCCACCATGGGTGAACGCGTCGCCACCCGCGAGGACCTCATGGGAGGGGTGTCGGTGGAGCTGATGCACCTCGCCTCGCTCTACCACGACGATGTCATGGACGAGGCGGAGATCCGGCGCAACGTCGATTCGGTCAACGCCCGCTACGGCAACCTGATCGCCATCGTGGGTGGCGACTATCTCATGGCCCGTTCGGCCGGCATCGCCGCCGATCTCGGCGTCGAGGTCGCCGGACTCATGGCTCACACGCTGGCCTGGTTGACCCGTGGCCAGGTCGCCGAGGTGCGCACGATCTTTTCGGTGAATCGTTCCCAAGCCGACTACTACGAGGCCATCGAGGGCAAGACCGCCGCACTGATGTCGGCGAGTTGTCGTATCGGGGCGCTGACCGCGTCGCACCGACCCGAGGTCAGCGACGCGCTGACCGAGTTCGGCCGTTGCTTCGGCATGGTCTACCAACTGCGCGACGACGTGCTCGACGTCATCGCGGTGGACAACGAACTTGGTAAGCCCGCGGGCCAGGACCTGGCCGAGGGCATCTACAATCTGCCGACCCTGGTCGCGCTGAGCGACGACAAGGTCGGCGATGAACTACGCGCCCTGCTCGGCTCGCCCCTCGGCGACGACGATCGCGAACGCGCTCGCAAGTTGGTGGTGGCCAGCGGCGGTGTCGAAGCGACGATCGCGGCGGCGCGCGGCTTCCTCACGACGGCCGACACCGCCCTGCAGGTCGTGCCCAGCGTCGGCCTGCGTGACGGACTGTCGTCGTTCCTCGCCTCGATGCTCGAGGACCTCCCCGCGTACTAGTCGCGTCGTGGTTTGAGCGTCGGGAAGGCGATCACCTCGCGGATGTTGGACTCGTCGGCGATCAGCATCGACAGCCGGTCCACCCCGACACCGAGGCCCGCGGTCGGGGGCAGTCCCCACTCGAGCGCCTTGATGTAATCCTCGTCGATGGCCATCGCCTCCTCGTCGCCCGCGGCGGCCAAGCGGGCCTGTTCTTCGAAGCGAGAGCGCTGGTCCACGGGATCGTTGAGTTCCGAGAAGCCGTTGGAGAGTTCGCGACCCGCGGCGTAGGACTCGAAGCGTTCGGTCAGTTCGGGGTCGTCCTGGTGGCGCCGCGCCAGGGGCGACACCTCCACGGGGAAGTCGGTCACGAAGATCGGGTCCCACAGGGACTCCTCGCACGTGACCTCGAAGAGTTCGGCCAGGCAACGCCCCGGGCCCCACGAGTCGTGCACGTCCACGTCACGCTCTCGCAGGAGTTCCACCAGGCGCGCGCGCGGTGTGTGCACCGACACGTCCTCGCCCACCGCCGCCGACGTCAACTCCGCCATCGTGCGCCGCGGCCAGGGCGTGGCGAAGGAGAACGGTCGCCCCTGATACTGGACGTCCGTCGTACCGAGCACGTCCAGGGCGACGCCCGCGACGAGCTCCTCGGTGAAGGCCATCATGTCGAGGTAGTTCCAGTACGCCGCGTAGAGCTCGAGCATCGTGAACTCGGGGTTGTGGCGCGGGCTCAGACCTTCGTTGCGAAAGACGCGACCGAGCTCGAAGACTCGCTCGAAACCACCCACGACCAAACGCTTGAGCCAGAGTTCGGGGGCGATGCGCAAGAACAGCTCCGAATCGAGCGCGTGATGGAAGGTCCGAAAGGGTCGTGCGGCCGCACCGGTGGGGATCGCGTTGAGCATCGGGGTCTCGACTTCGGTGAAGTTCGCCGCCCAGCAGCGCTCGCGTAGCGATCGCACGACGAGGCTGCGACGCATCAGGGACTCGCGCGACGCCGGGTTGGCCCAGAGGTCCGCCTCACGGTGGCGGTACCGGAGGTCGAAGTCGGTGATGCCCGCCCACTTGTCGCCGAAATTGTGCTGGGCCTGCGCCAGCTGCACCCACGTGGCGACCTTCACCGAGAGCTCGCCGCGCTTGGTGCGCACGACCTCTCCGCTCACGCCCACCCAGTCGCCCAGGTGCAGCTTGGTGAAGTCCCCGAACCCCTCGGTCACCGCGGCCAGCGCGAACAGTTGGATCTCGCCGCTCGAGTCGCGCAGGGTCGCGAAAGCCAGTTTGCCCTGGGTGCGCATGAGCATCAGGCGCCCCGCCACCCTGACGGCGACCCCCGACTCGTCGCCGTCGCCCAAATGGGCGTAGGAGCTCTGCAGCGGGCCCGCGAAGGCATTGTGGTCGAAGGTGTAGGGCGTGTTCACGTGGTGGCTCCTGAATGATTCCGTTCATGAACGATACGCAATCCGTGGAGGGTCAGCCACGGTTCGACGTGCTGGACCGACGCGGTGTGCGGCGCGATGAGTCCCGCGAGGCCGCCCGTGGCGATGACCGTGGCCTCGCCCAACTCGGCCAGGATGCGTCCCACCACGCCGTCGACTTGCCCCGCGAAGCCGTAGAGGACGCCCGACTGGATCGACTCCACGGTCGATCGTCCGATGACCGACCGCGGTCGCACGAGTTCGACCGAACGTAGCCCTGAGGCCTGGGCGTAGAGGGCCTCGAGCGAGATCGCCACCCCCGGCGCGATGGCGCCGCCTAAGTACTCCCCCTTGGCCGACACCACGTCGAACACCGTTGCCGTGCCCATGTCCACGATGATCAGCGCGCCCGGATAGAGGTCGTAGGCGCCCACGGCGTCGGCGATGCGGTCAGCGCCCACCTCGCGGGGATTGTCGTAGAGGATCGGCATTCCCGACTTGGTCCCGGGGCCCAGCACGGTGACGTCGAGGTCGGAGAACCAGCGATTCGCCATGCGCCGAAGTTGCGTGGTGACCGACGGCGCCGACGACGAGATCGCGATGGCGCTCACGGCCGTCCGCAGGTCGAGGCCCTCGAGGTCGAGCAGCTGGGTGAGCATCATCGCGTGCTCATCGGGCGTGCGCTCCGCCAGCGTCGAGATCCGCCAATGGAAGGCCAGGCCGTGCTCACCGGTGGCCCGCGCAAAACCCCTCGCGTCGGGGAGTTCGGGTCGATCGGGTCCGAAGAGCCCGATGACCGTCTCGGTGTTGCCCACGTCTATCGCTAAGAGCACGTCAGTCGCCCCCCGTCTCGAAATCGATCTCCACATTGTCGATGAGGCGCACACCCTCGACGAATCCCGCCACCACCGCGCGCCCCCGCCCACGGACGTCGTCGCCCAAGGGCGTCAGGGTCTCGACGTCGACGACGTCGGCGTAGGCGACGTCGACGCCGGCCGACTCCATCACCTCGCGCATGATCTTCCTACACCCGCTCGGACGACTCCGCGAAGTCGCGGCCGCACGCAGGGCCCGCGAGAGGGCGGTGGCTCGTTCCAGCCCTGGCGCGCTGAGTCGCGCGTTGCGACTCGACAGGGCGAGACCGTCCTCTCCGCGCAGGGTCGCGCAGCCCACCACCTCGACGTCGAAGCCGAGGTCGCGCACCATTCGCCGCACCACCACCAGCTGCTGGAAGTCCTTCTCGCCGAAGTACGCGCGGGCGGGACCGGTGACGACCAGCAACTTCGCCACGACACTGGCGACGCCGTCGAAGTGCCCCGGACGTCCGACACCTTCGAGCGGTGCGGCGAGCTCGCCGACCGAGACCGTGGTGAGGGTGGGGCGCGGGTGCTCGGGCCACATCTCACGCAGTGACGGTGTCACGAACGCGTTGACGCCCGCCGCGGCGGCGAGTTCGCCGTCGGCCTCGGGCGTGCGCGGGTAGCCGGCGAGATCGCCCGGGTCCGAGAACTGTCGCGGATTCACGAAGGAGGTGAGGACTACCACGTCGCCGTTGTCGCGCGCGCGACGCACCAGCGACAAATGGCCGTCGTGCAACGCGCCCATCGTGGGCACCACGCCGACGCGGCGACCGGCGTCGCGTATCGACTGCGCGTAGGCGCGCCACTCGGCGATCGTACTGAGTCGTTGCATCACGTCACCGCCTCCTCGGCGAGGCGCCGGGCGCGCTCGGCCAGCACCGCGTAGGTGGCGCGCTCGTCCGACGGGAGCGACCCCCGGTGCGCGTCGATCGTGGTGACGTCACCGCGCGAGGCTGGCCCCGTCAACGCGCGAGGCGGACCCACCCGGGCCACGTCGTCGAGTGCCTGTCGCGACAGAGCCAAGAAGTCCTCCAGGTGCAGGCCGCTGGCCGAGGCCAGCGCCTCGACGTGGCCCATCAACGCCACCAGGTGATTGGCGGCGGCGGCGGCCGTCGCGTGGTAGAGGACACGCCGGTCGGGCGGGACGGTGATCACCCGACCGCCGAGGGACTCGACCAACTCGAACAACAGGACGTCGCCTTCCACGGCGAACACCCCGCCGCGGAGCCGTTGCGCCCCGATGCGGGCGTCGGGCATCGTCACCAGGGGGTGGATCGATCCCACGCGGACGTGTCCGGCCAGTACCTCGAGCCCACGCGAGCCCGCGACGTGCGCCACGACGGTGTTCGTCGCCACCACCGCGCGACGGGCCGTCTCCTCAATCGCGTCGTCGCGCACGCACAACAGCATGAGATCGACGTCGATGACGCCACCGAGCTCATCATGGTGGATGACGGTGACGTCATGGCCCGAGCCCGAGCCCAAGGCCGCCGCGAACGACATCCCGGCGCGGCCGGCTCCGACAATCAAGATATTCACGATGGCCATCCGTTCCAGCCCCGAGGGTGCCGTTCGGTCTAGTGCAGCATCTCGAGTGTACCGAGAACCGACAGTTCCCCGCTCGCGTGCGCGACGTCCGCGTCACTGACGAGGTCGGCGCGCAACTCGCGCCAGGGAACCAGGACGAAGCGCCGTTCGAACGCGCGCGGATGGGGCAGCGTCAACTCCTCGTCGTCACTCGTGACGCCGTCGATCCAGATGATGTCCACGTCCAAGGTGCGCGGACCCCAGCGGACGTCACGCGCGCGCGCGGCGGCGGCCTCGGCGCCGCGCGCGCGGGCCAACAGGTCCTGGGCCGGGGCCGACGTCGTCACCTCGAGCACCAGGTTCCAGAAGTCCTCTTGCGCCACACCGCCGACCGGCTCGCTCTGGTACACGCGAGAGACGCGATGGGGCTCATCGTTCGCCACCATCGCGACTCCCAGTGACAGGTACGACGCGCGGTCGCCGAGATTCGACCCGAGTGAGAAGTACGCCCTCGTCACCGTTCACGACGCGACGTGCTCGCGACGCCGACGGTGTCGATGTCCTGGGACACCGGTGGACGCAATTTACGCACGCGCACGTGCACGGCGTCGATGGCGGCGTCCGCGTCGAGGATGGCGCCGCCCACGCGAGCGACCAAGGTCTCGAGCAGAAGGAATCGTCCCTCGATCACCATGCGTTCGACCAGGTCGAGGACCTCGGCGTAATTGGTGGTCGCCGTGAGGTCGTCGTCGCTGGCCGCCTCGCGAAAGGAACGCTCGATGTCGACGTCGATTGACAGGGGCTGCTCGCGCTCGCGCTCCTCGGCCAACACGCCCACCACGGCCCTCAACCGCAATCCACGCAGTTCGATCCGGTCGCTCACGACTCAGGTTCCCCCGTCGTCTCGGGCAGGTTCATCAACACCTCGCGGCCGTCGGGCCCGAGGGAACGTCGAAAGAGCCGCTCGATGAGCGCGATCGCCGCGGGAGCGGTCTCCACCTTCTTGCTCCAGACGAGGTAGCCCGCCAGCACCCCGAGCAACCGGTCGGACACGTCGTCGCCGTGCAGGAGGACCGCCACGTTGAGCCTCATCGAGTTGGACAGGTCGCGGTAGCACGCGTCGAGCACCTCGCGCTGCTGGGGGCCGCCGCGCAACGCGTAGTGACTCGCGCTCAGACCGTGTTCGACGTACGCGTCGAGGTTCTGCATGACGGGAAGGATCGACACCACACGTCCGAAGCCCTGGTGCTTGAGCCACAACAGTTCCTCGTCGCGGCGCACGCGTCGATGCACCGCCGTCGAGCCGCCGGGACGCTCCGAGATCGCGAGAATGCCGCGGTAGACCCACGTGAAGCCGCGTGGCTCGATGCCCGCGGCCCACTTGCCCCTCACGCGCCGACCTCTTCGAGGGGTCGTGACAACAAGTCGCGCAACTGCAGGGCCGCGGCGGCGTCGTGCACGCGGATCATGGCGGCCCCGCTCACCAGCGCCCACGCCTCGGTGGCGATGGAGCCTTCGAGGCGCTCGTCCACCTCGAGGACCGCGGGACCCAGCGTCGCGAGGAATCGCTTGCGGCTGGTGCCGATCAGCACGCCGGCGCCATGACGTCGGGCCAGCTCGACGAAGTCGCCACAATGCGCGACCAGGGCCAGGTTGTGCGCGGAGGCCTTGCCGAAACCGATACCCGGGTCCAACCAGAGTCGCGTCACTCCCGCCGCGCGCGCGTGGGCGGCCATGGCGTCGAGGGCGTCGAGCACCTCGGTCACCACGTCGTCGTAGTGCGGATCGAGCTGCATGGTCCGCGGGGTCCCCCGTGAGTGCATCGCGACGTAGCCGACCGCCAGTTCTCCGGCCACGTCGATCAGGGCACCGGACACGTCATTGACGACGACCGCCCCGACGCCGACGGCGGCGCGAGCGACCTCGGGCTTGCGGGTATCGATCGACACCGGGCCGTACGGCGCCAGCGCACGCACCACCTCGAGCACGCGCGCGAGCTCCTCGTCGTGAGGCACGTCGAGCGCTCCTGGACGCGTCGACTCTCCCCCCACGTCGACGATGTCACAACCCATCTCGAAGAGCGCGACGCCGCGCGCGATCGCCGCGTCGCGCGCCTGTGTGCGCGCGGCGGCGAAGAAGGAATCGGGGGTCACGTTGACGATGCCCATCACCGACGGGCCCGTCAGGTCGAGGTTCAGCGCCACGTGGACCGGCGTTGATGGATGTACTGCAACGCCTCGGCCCGATACGACGCGTCGTCGCGAAAGACCCCGCGCACCGCCGACGTCACGGTCGTCGAACCGGCCTTCTTGACGCCGCGCATCGACATGCAGAAGTGTTCGGCCTCGATGACCACGATGGAACCGCGAGGTTGCATCACGCGTTCCATGGCTTCGACGATCTGCGTGGTCATGCGTTCTTGCACCTGCAGTCGCCGCGCGTACCCCTCGACGAGGCGCGCCATCTTCGAGAGCCCCGTGATGCGGCCCTCGACGCCGGGCAGGTAGGCCACGTGCGCGAGACCCGTGAAGGGCACGAGGTGGTGTTCACAGAGCGAGGTGAAGGCAATGTCGCGGACCATCACCATCTCGTCGTGACCTTCTTCGAAGGTGACCTCGAGGTGCGCACCCGGATCGGTGTCGAAGCCCTCGAAGAGCTCGGCGTACATTTCGGCGACCCGTCGTGGCGTCTCGACCAGGCCCGCGCGACGAGGGTCCTCGCCGATGGCGGCGAGCAACTCGCGGATCAGCGCCTCGACCCGTTCGCGATCGACCACGCCTAGACCTCGCCGACGAAAGTGAAGATCGCGTCGAGGTTGCGGTACTTCTCGTTCACGTCGAGTCCGTAGCCCACGACGAAGTGCGCGGGGATGGTGAACCCGACGTAGCGCAACGACTGTTCGACGCGTTGCTCTCCCTCCTTGAGCAGGAGCGCACAGACTTCGAGACTGCGCGGACTACGCGCGCCGAGGTACTGGCGCAGGTAGTTCAGGGTCAGTCCCGAATCGACCACGTCCTCGACGATCAGCACATCACGGTTCGTCAGGTCGACGTCGAGGTCCTTGACGATGCGCACCACGCCACTGGTCTTGGTGGCCGCGCCGTAGGACGAGACCGCCATGAAATCGACTTCGACGGGGAGTTCGATGCAACGCATCAGGTCGGACACGAAATTCACGGCGCCCTTCAGCACGCACACTAACAACGGGGGGCGCCCGGCGTAGTCGATCGTCACCTGGCGACCGAGTTCTCCCACGCGGTCGGCGATCTCCTTCGCCGAGACCACCACCTCGCCGAGGTCGTGGTTCGCCCAGTGGGCGCTGGCGTCATCGCGAGAAAGAGAACCCATGTCTCGACAGCGTAGTGGAGCGCCTCACTCCAGAGTGAGGCGTTGTCCACGGCGGGCGAGGCGTCGGCCCCCCACGAGTTCGCACGCGACCACCTCGCCACGCACCACGGCGAGCGCTCGAGCCACCTCGCTCGCCGAGGGCGGATAGGTCTCGGCGTGCTCGGTGCGCGTACTCAGGCGAACCCGCAACCAGCGCGTCAATCGGGCGGGCGCCCACGTGCGCAGCTGGCGGCAGTCCACCTCGCCGAGTTCGAGCGCGAGATCGTCTCGCGAGAGATCGTCTAACCAGGCACGCTCCTCGAACAGGACCTGAGCCTGACGCGCCAGCACCGGTACGACGTCGCGCTGGGCCACGTCGTTCATCAGGGCCAGGAGTTCGTGACGGACGCGGTTGCGCCGGAAGCGCACCGAGTCATTGGTCTCGTCGTAGCGCGGGTCGAGTCCCGCCGCGACGACGTAGGCGTGAACGTCACGGCGCCGCAGGCGCCGCAGTGGCTTGGTCGTGTCGTCGACCATGGGGCTCAGGCCCTCGAGTCCGGCCCCGCGCATCATGTTGAGCAGCACCGTCTCGGCCAGGTCGTCCATGGTGTGCCCGGTGAGGGCGCCCGCGGGCACGACGCGACGGCGTTGGGCGCGGGCGAGGGCCTCGAAGTTCGCGCGGGTCTCGAGTCGCACGTCGTGCACGACGCAGTCGACGTCGAAACGTCGACAGACGTCGCGCACGTAGAGCGCGTCCTCTCCGCTGGTGGGGCGCACGTGGTGATCGACGTGGTGGACCGTCACTCTGAGCCGGGCCTCGAGGGCCAGGACGAGCAGTCCGAGCGAGTCGGGTCCCCCCGACACCGCGAGGTCGACGTGAGTACCGGGCGCGGGGAAGTCGCAGTCCTCGAGGAGGTTCACCCCGTCAGGTTAGGCACGCCGACCGCGCCAGCGCGTCAGGATCCTCGCCAGGACGTAGACCAGTGCGCTCGAGGTGCCCACGAAGAATCCCACCGGCAGATTCGACTGGTACGACGCGGCGATGGACACCCACAGGGTGATCGCGCTCAGGGCCATCGACGCCACCAGGGCGCTTCCTGGACGTCGCGTCACCAGACGAGCCGCGGCCGGGGGGCCCACGGTGAGCGAAAACGTGAGCAGAGCGCCCACCACGGGTACCGTGAGCGCCGCCCCGAGCGCGAGCGTGAGCATGAAGCCCATCTCGAGCAACTGGGGATTGAGGCCCTTCACCGCCGCGAGGTCCGGCGCGGCGGCGTTGAAGAGCAGCGGTCGATACATCACCGCCAGGGCGAGGGCGCACAGGGAGGCGATCACCACGACGGGGACGATCGACGTCGTCGCGACGCCGAGGATCTGGCCGAAGAGGAGTGCCTCCACCTGGGGTTCGTAGGCCCCACTCAACGACAAGAACGCCGCCCCCAGGGCCAGCATCATCACCAGCGCCAGAGCCGTGGCCACGTCGCCACGGTGACGGCGCGACGCGCCGATGCCCACGCTCGACACCACCGCGAACGTGATCAGCCCCGCCAGCGGCGTCACGCCGACGAGCGCCGCTCCCGCCGCGCCCGCGAAGGCGCCGTTGGGTATCGCGTGCGCCGCGAAGGACGAACCGCGCATCACCACGAAGAACCCCGTCGCTCCCGCCAGCAACGACACCACGGTGCCGACGATCCAGGCGTTGGTCATGAAACTCGAGAACATCACGCCCTCGCGTTCGCGCCGCGACGCGCCCATACGCGTGCGACGACGTTGGCGGTGACCACCTCGACCACGACCAGGGTCACCACGCAGAAGCTCACGGGCAGGGCCCGGTGCGAGGGCCACCAGTAGAAACTGTCGTAGGACGCCACCACGCCGAATCCGACGGCGCCCACACCTAGGGCGGCGGCGAGGGCGAGCGTCGCCCCGAGTCGCCGACCCAGACGCAGGGCGGCGGCCGGCGGCCCGATCAACAGGGCGGTCGACAGCACCGAGCCGATCACGACCGCCGACAAACCGACGGTGACCGCCATCAACAAGGTGTAGCCGAGCGCGACACGACGCACCGCGACGCCGCGCGCGCGCGCCGCGTCGGGGCTCACCGAAGCGAAGAGCAACGGTCGTCCCAGTGCCGCGAGGGCCAGACACACCGCGACGCTCACCACCGTGATCACGAGGAAACTCGAATTCGAGACGCTGAACAGCGAGCCGAACAGGATCGACTGGGTCGATCCCGCGTTCGAGGTGTTGAGGGTGATGAGGTACAAGAACAGTGCCGACAGCCCGGTGGCGCCCCCGAGCACGACCCCGGTCGCCACATCGCGTTGGCGAACCCGCTCCACCCCGATCGCCTCCATCGCACTCGCTCCGGCCAGCGACCCCACCACGAAGCCAGCCAACGGCGAGAAACCGAACACACCGGCACCCGCACCGCCGGCGGTCGCGACATCGGCCAGTGCGTGTCCCGCGAAGGACTGACTGCGCATCACCGTGAAGAGGCCGACCAGCGCGGAGACGACAGCCACCACCATCCCAACGCCGACACCCGTTCGCACCGCGGGGTTGGACCAGATTCCCGGTTCGAAGAGCCAGTGCACGATTACTCCACCACGAGGTCCGGGTGCTCGGGCACCGGTCCCTCGGACGTCGCACCGGTGACCACCAGGACGCGCCCGTGCACTCGCACCACGTCGACGTGGTGACCATAGAGCCGGCTCAGCACGTCGTGACGCACCACTTCGTCGGTGGGGCCGCTCGCCACGTGCGCGTTGGCGATGTAAATCACCCGATCCATCACCCCCAGGAGCGCGTTGATGTCGTGCGCCGACAACAAGATGGCCACGTGCTCGCGCTCGCGCACCCTCGCCAGCAAGGTCACGATGTCCTCGGTGGCCCCCGGGTCGAGGTTGGCCAAGGGCTCGTCGAGCAGAAGCAGTTCCGGCGAACTGACCAGGGCGTGCGCCATCAGGACGCGCTGGAGTTCGCCGCCCGAGAGCGCACCGATGCGCCGCTCACCGAGGTCGCTGGCCTCCACCGCGTCGAGAACCTCCTGCACCCGGTCCCACGTCTGCTGAGTACGCCGACGCAGGCCGTAGCGGTGTCCATCGTCGCCGAGAGCGACGAAGTCGCGCACCCGTAGCGGCACGTCGACGTCCAGCGCCACCTTCTGGGGCACGTAACCGACCCGACGCTGCTCGCGCGCGTTGTTCGGCCAGACCACCTCGCCGCGGGCGGGTTGCACCAGACCGAGCATCATGCGCAGGAGCGTCGTCTTGCCCGCACCGTTCGATCCGATCAGTCCGGCGAACTCACCGGCGCGCACGTTGAAGTTCACGTCGGTGAGGATGCGACGGCCCTCGAGCTCGACGTCCACCCCTCGGACGTCCACGATCGTCGCGGGCCCGCTCACGCGATGCTCCTGGTCGAGGTGCTGTGCGCCAGCGCGTCACTGACCGCCGTGATCTCCGCAAGCATCCACGTCTGCACGTGCAGACCCCGAGGCATCGTCTCGTAGATCGCCACCAGGGCGACGTGACTCTTGCTGGCCAGGTCCACCAGCGACTGAGTGACGGGGCTAGTCACCTGCGCGTTGTAGCACAGGGCGGCGACCGCGTGAGTGGTCAACAACCGTTGCTGGGTGGCGATGTCCTGGGGGGAAGGATCGATACCGTTCATGACGTCGGCCTGGAATCGAAATGGCGTCGCGATGCTCAGTCCCATGGCGCTCAGCAAATAGTCCCCCACCGGCTCGGTGGTGGCCACCTGGCGACCCGCGAACTGACGCCGCGCGACGTCGAGCGCCGTAGTGACGGTGCGCCAGTCGCGAACGAAGGTCGCCTCGTGAGCGCGGAAGTACGCGGCGTGCGAGGGGGCGATCCGCGCGAGGTCGTCGGCCACCGCCGCCGCCACCATCGGCATCGTCGTCGGGTCGTACCAGAAGTGCGGATTGGCCGCGGAGGTCTGATGACGCAGGGACGCCACCGAGATCACCGCGCGCGAGGGGTTCGCCGACGCCGCTTCGAGAGGGTCCATGAACGAGTCATACCCCGCACCGTTCTGAACGATCAGGGCGGCCTGGGCGATCGACCGGGCGACGCCGGGCGTGGCACCGAAATTGTGCGGATCGGTGTTGGGGTTGTTCATGATCGAGGTCACGTGCACGTACGCGCCTCCGATCTGTGACAGCACATCGCCGTACTGGACCTCGGCACCGACCACGTCGATCGCGCCCGATGAGGTGCGCGCGGGGGCGCAACCGGCCAGGCCCGACGAACCCATCACCAGGGCCATCGTGACCAACGTCGCGCGACGCCGTCCGCTCTTTCTCAGAATCATTCTTGATATCTTAGCCGGAATCATTCCAGTCAACAAGCGTCTCGCGGCTAGGCTGGTGTCATGTCCGCGACGAGAAACACCAATCAGCGACGCGAGGTAATCCGGGCCCTGGAGCGCGTGCAGGGCTTCGTCAGCGCCCAGGACTTGCACGACCTGATCGTGCGCGATGGTGGCGAAGTCGCCCTCGCCACCGTATACAGCCAGTTGAAGAAGCTCACCGACGGTCGACTGGTCGACGTGGTGATGACCGACCGCGGCGAGGCGTTGTACCGGCGCTGCGTCGACGACTCGCACCACCACCATCTCGCGTGTCGCACCTGCGGCGCGACGGTCGAGGTAGACGCGCCCGAACTCGAGCACTGGGCCCACGACATCGCCCAGCGCTTCGGCTACGTCGACGTGCGTCACGTCCTGGAACTGAACGGAACCTGTCCCGCGTGCCAGTCACGCTGACCCTCACCACGCACTCGCGTGGGGCACTTCCGCTCTTCGAACTCGACGCGATGGTCGAATTCGGTGTCGACGCCTTCGTCACAGGACGAGACGGTGGCGTGAGTGCCCCGCCCTACGACCACCTCAATCTCGCCCTGCACGTCGGCGACGACCCGCGACTCGTGGCCGAGAACCGACGGCGCGTGGCCGCAGCGGCCAACGTCGAATCGACACGTCTCGTGACCTCGAACCAGGTGCACGGCGCGGCCGTCAACGACCTCGACCACTGGCGCGGTGAACCTCTCGAGGGCGACGCCCTGGTCACCACCCGAGATGACATTGCGATGTGCATCCAGGTGGCCGACTGCGTGCCACTGGTGTTCGTCGAGCCGACACGCGGACGCCTCGCGGTGGCCCACGCCGGTTGGCGAGGACTGGTCGCGGGCGTCATCCCCGCCACGCTGGCGCACTTCTCGGACCCGGGTGACGTGCGCGTCGTCGTCGGACCGCACATCTCGGGAACGCGCTACCAGGTCGGCCCCGAAGTCGCCCGACACTTCAGTGACGTCGAGGATGCCTGCCGTGACGACGGGGGCGACCGACAACTACTCGACCTCGGCGCGGTCACTCGCCATCAACTGCGCCGCGGCGGCGTCCTCGATCAGCACGTGGCCTCGTGCGTCCCCTACACCGACGGCGGCACCGTCTTCTTCTCGGACCGTGCGCAGCGGCCCTGCGGGCGCTTCGGACTCGTCGCGCGACGTACGACGTACGATTCTTCCCTGAGAGAAGGAACACCGTGATCCGCGCCGAGACATTCCGATACGTGGGGCTCGAGGTCGACGCCGATGCGCTGCGCGGCCACTACGAGCTCGACGGGCGCCACTTCGTCGAGGTCGTCACCTTTGAGAACACTGGTCCGCTGCGCCGTCCCGCCCTCGTGGCGGTGGCGCAACTGTGGTACTTGCTGGCGGGCCTGTCGTACTACAAGGCGGGTGCCGCGAAGATCATCGACCTCGGTGACACGCCGGTCGGACCGCGCGCTCGGGCCCTCTTGCACGCGGCGCTGCACGACGGACTCGGCGAGTTCGCGTATCGCAACAATCTGGTCCTCGACGACGTCGAGGTCATCGGTGGTCGCGAGGCGGTCACCTACATGCCGGCGATCGATCCCGCACGGGTGCTCATCCCCTTCGGTGGCGGCATCGACTCGGTGGTGACCGTCAAGTCTCTTCAACACCTCGATCGATCACTCTTCATCATGAGCCCCGCGTCGGGACGGTTCGCACCCCTCGAGGCCACCGCCGCGGTCGCAGGGCTCGACATCGTGCGCGCGACGCGTCAACTCGACCCGCAGATCCTGCGCGGTGACGACAACTTCTTCAATGGACACGTACCTGTCACGGCGATGGTCACGCTCCTGGCGGCCGTGGCGGCATTGGCCAGTGGTCACGGTGCGGTGGCCATGAGTAACGAACACTCGGCCTCCGCACCGAATCTTCGCTGGAAGGACCGTGACGTCAATCACCAATGGTCCAAATCGTGGGCGGCCGAGGTGCTGCTCAGCGACGCATTGGGCGAACGCGTGGGCCCGGAGTTCGTGGTGGCCAGTTACCTACGTGATCGCAGCGAGCTGTGGGTCGCCCAGCAGTTCGCCGAGGCGAGCGAGTACCACGGCGTCTTTCGTAGCTGCAATCGGGCCTTCAGCCAGCGGCCCGGAGAACGCGCCACGAATTGGTGCGGTCAGTGCGACAAGTGCCTGTTCATCAATCTGATCCTCGCCCCCTTCATCGAACGCGACGAACTGCGCCGCATCTTCCTCGGCGAACCAATCGCCGACCCTCGCCTCGACGAGACGCTGCGGTCATTGGTCGGGCTGGGCATCCAACACAAACCCTTCGAGTGCGTCGGCGACCCCGACGAGAGCGCGGTCGCCCTGCGCTCGGTGAGCCAGTCGACGTCGTGGCGCGAGGTGACCCGGCTCGCGGAGCTGGCGCGACTCACCTCGCCCGATCGCGACTTCGACGAACTGCTCGAACCCCAAGGACCCAGCCGTGTTCCGGCCCACTGGATTCGCTGACCTGCTCGGTAAACGAGTGGGTATCTACGGGTACGGCATCGAGGGTCGCGCCACGGCACGCCGACTCCGTGACGTCGGCGCCGACCTGGTGATCGTCGACGACGACCCCCACGACGAGGGGGTCGTCCCCACCGCCGGCGGAGGGCTCGACGCCCTCGCCACCTGTGACGTGGTCGTCAAGAGCCCCGGAATACCTCGGCGACGTCGCGACGTGACCGGCCTCGAGGAACGCGGCGTCACCGTCACCTCGGCGCTCGACCTCTGGCTACACGAGATCGACCCCGAGCGCGTCATCGCCGTCACGGGCACCAAGGGAAAGTCCACGACCACGGCCCTCATCGCCTTCGTCCTGCGGATCCTCGGTGAGGAGGCGCACGAACTCGGCAACTTCGGTCAACCCCCCTACGACCCCGACCTCGACACGTCCTCGGGATGGCTGGTCCTCGAGGTGTCGAGCTTCCAATCACTCGACGTCACGCGCGCGCCGGGTCTGGTCCTCGTGACGTCGCTGGGGTCGGACCATCTCGACTGGCACGGCACCCTGGAGCAGTATCACCAGGACAAACTGACGATCACCCGCGCGACGGGCGACCACGTCACGCTCATCGCGGACCGCCCCGAGTTGCGACGCGAACGCGCATCGATGGGCGGTCGTGTGGTCGTCGCACCCGCCGAGTCCACGGGACTCGCCCACGAACTCGGTCTCCTAGGCCCGCACAACGACTCCAACGTCGCTCTCGCCCTGCAGGCGTGCGCTCTGGCCACGGGCCTGGACATCGACGACGTGCGCGCCGCGGTGCGAATGAGGGCATTCGAGTTCGTCCCCTTACGCGGTCGACTCACCTTGATCGCCACACGCGACGTCGAGGGGGGACGTGTGCGATTCGTCGACGACGGTCTCGCGACGGCTCCCTTGCCCACCCTCGCGGCCCTCGAGGTCTTCGTTGATGAGCCCGTGGCCCTGATCGCGGGAGGGTTCGACCGCGGCGTCGACTACGACACCTTGGTGCAGGGACTTCGCCGGCGAATCGCGCCGACCACGTTGGTCGTCATCGGCCCCGCGGGCGAGCGGCTCGCCGCGTCGTGCGGGGTGTCGCTCCCAGTGATTCACGCGACGGACATGCGCCGGGCCGTGAACGCCGCCGACCGGGCCGTCGCGGGTGGTGGTGTCGTCCTGTTCTCACCCGCGGCGCCGAGCTTCGACGCCTACCGCAACTGGTCCGAGCGCAGCGACGATTTCGCGCAATGTGTCCAGCGGGTCCTCACCCGTCACGAGACGACTGACGCGCCAGACTGACCACCACCTCGCTGACGCGACAGCCGTCCTCGATAACCATGAGCGCGGCGTCATGACGCTGCCCCATCTCGCCGATCTCCTTGAACACGGACCACCTCCTCGAAGAGATTCGAGGTCAGTGGTCGACCGGTGTCACGGGTCAGCTGTTGTTGTGTCAACCATCACCTGAAAGCCAAGTGTCACGGATCAGGTGTTGTACTACAGCCTGTTGGAGCCTGGGAGGAGATTCGAACTCCTGACCTGCGCATTACGAATGCGCTGCTCTACCGACTGAGCTACCCAGGCGCGACTAGACAGGTTACCCGATTCACCCGCCCGCCTCACAGTCGAGCGAGCGAGAGCATCAAGTCCGCCAGCAACAGTCCCTCGTCGACGGTGGTCGACAAGCGCTCGTAGGCCTCCGCCACGAGCTCCAGGGCCTGCATCGACGCCGCGACGCGGTAGTGAGCGCGCCCCTCGGTCGTCTCTCGGGTCTCATCGAGTTCCGCGAGCGCCTCGGTCATGCGATCACGGTAGATACCCGACACGACGCTGAGGCCGAATCTGAGCTCCTCGAGGCGAAAACGTCGCTGCTCGCGCTTGAACTGCGCCTCGATCTCCTTACGGTTGCCGACCGATCGCTGACCCACGTCCTTCGCCTCGCGAATCCGGCGCGCGAGTTCCTCGGCGTGCATCGCTTCCAGTGGCGCCATCGCGGCGTCGAGGGCGCCGGAGATCTCGGTGGCGATCTGCATCGCGACGGCCGCCGTCCCGTTGAGTCTCTCGGGCACCGCTCGCCACGTCGCCAGACGTTCACCCAGACCGGGATCGCGCATCAACACCCGGGCGCGCGCCAGATTTCCTCGCGCCGAACGGGCGGCGGCGGCGGCCACGGCGGGGGTGGCGCCGTCACGGCGCAACGCCTCTTCGAGGTCGGACTCACCCATGGCGTGGAACTTGATCTCGACGCAGCGCGACACGATCGTGTCCAAGGCCTCGGGCACGTCGTCGGCGGTGAGCAGGAAGACAGTGCGTGTCGGC
>Ga0307377_10001945_pt1 | contig 25005 bp, 35 predicted proteins | sample TR3MG_FD_202535 | JGI IMG/M metagenome (GOLD analysis project Ga0307377, IMG submission 202535) | Soil microbial communities from Risofladan, Vaasa, Finland - TR-3 | ecosystem: Environmental > Terrestrial > Soil > Coastal area > Acid sulfate soil | place: Finland: Risofladan, Vaasa | collected... | reverse complement strand
CACTGGCCGCAATCCTCGCTGACATTGCCGCTCACCACGAAATAAGCCGTGACGAACTGCTGAACAGACTCTTCGGCTGAACTCGAATTACGCGGCAAACCAGGCACGAGGCAAGCAGCCCCCGCTATTCCCGCGCCGGCTCCTTGAACACCTCCGCCCGGTGCCAGGCGAGAAACTTGGGATCGGGCAGGCTCTCCCTGCCTTGCGGCTGAATCAGGCCGGCGCCGTGGTGGGCGAGCAGCTTCGCCTTGGTGTCGTCGCCGCCCATGAGGTAGCGGCTGAATACGATCTGGTGGTTTTCCGGCAGCACGGTGAACGCGCCGAGGTCGAAGATCTTGTGGTGCAGCGAGCACAGCGCGAGGCCGTTTTGCACCACGTCCGGCCCGCGCGCCTGGAACCACTTGATGTGCGCGGCTTCGAGCCCTATCGCATGGCCACCCATGCGCAGGTCGTGCCCGCAGACGCAGCAGCGGTATTCGTAGGCGAGCAGCACCTTCTCGCGGAACGCGGGATCGCGGCGGCGCTGCTCTTGTTCAGGTGCGGCCGGGTTGTCCGCATCGGGGCTCAGCCCGACGGCCGCCGCCACGTCCTGGCGTATGCTCTCCGGAAAATGGGCATTCAGAATGCGGCGGGCAATTTCCGCGACGAGCGCGGGATCGTGCGCGAGGGCGAGGCGCACCGGCTCGGCGAACCCGCCTTCGACGCGGCCGCGCCGCAGTTCGGTGATCGTCGGCGTGGCGCCGGCAGGGCGCGAGGTGATTTCGGGCGGACCTTCAAGTCGCCAGACGCCGTCGGTGCGCAGATGCCAGAAGGGATTGTGGCGGGTTCTTTCGGAGCCCGAGGGGCCGAACTCCTCCAGCAGCTTCCCGAGCTTGTCCTCGATGCCGGCGAATTCCACCAGCGGCGATTCGCCGCGCAGCAGGCGCCCGAGCGCGAGCAGCACCAGCAGCGGCTTGTGCACCGCGCGCCGGTCCCCCTGTTGCCAGACGCGGATGCGGTCGAACGCGGTCAGGATTTCGTCGCGGGTCATGGCCAATTTTGTCCGTAGATTTGTCAGAGCAATTTAGAGATATATTTGTGTTCGGTCACCAACCGATCCAACTTCAATAACTGGCGGTTTAGGCCCACCGGCGTCAGGGGATGACCATTCATTCGGATTCGAAACTCGACCGGAATCCAATCGTGGGGCTTTTCAGTAACCAAATAGCAAATTCGGTTTACGTAGTGGACGCCGGTCGTGATCCATTGGTCGCCTGAATCGCCATCCGTGACCGTCCACACAAAACCCGGATCATGACTGCGAACGATCTCGAAGTCTTCGCCAAACGTCTCTAATCCGAGTCCGCCCCATATATTGGGCTTCGTATCGGCGTGACGAATAGGTTTGAAGTATTCATAGAACGCGTCTTCGTGCAATACGCACGGCTCAGAAAACACGACCATTCCTCATCTCCAATCCAATGTAAATCGCGTCGACTCGAACGGGGAGATTTTGATTTTACCCAGGATTTGAGTATACGGATCCTCCCCTTAGTATCTATGCCCATTTCCACATCGTCCGTAGAACCGCTAGACTGGTGACCGTTCGCGACAGATTCTTCAATTGCCAATATGCATGGAACACGTCGGCGCCGGTCAGCACCGACGTTCACTGCTGGCTCGGATGGAGACAACATGAATCGCGTATCAATGTTGACGCATATGGCCCTGTTATGAGTTCTATTCGATGGACAAAGGGCCAACTAAAGCTCGCATTCCACCTTTATTGTCAGCTGCCGTTCGGCAGACTGCATAGCCGCAACCCTGAGATCGTCGACCTTGCAACCGCCATCGGTCGAACACCATCAGCGGTCGCAATGAAGCTCGTCAACTTCGCCAGTCTCGATCCTGCAGTTACCTCTACAGGCCGAGCGGGATTGGGAAATGCCTCGAACGCTGATCGCGAGGTGTGGAAGGAATTCCACGAAGATTGGGAAGGGCTCACTACGGAATGCGCGGTCCTCAATGCCCAGCTTCGTAGTGGAAGGGGCAAACTCAAATACGAATCCCTGGAAGAATCGGACATAAAGGAACTTGAGGACTACTCTGGTGAGACTCGGCAGGTTCTTACTAAACAACGAATCAAGCAGCGCTTCTTCCGACGCGCAGTATTGAGCAGCTATCAATGGCGTTGCTGTATGTCGGGTCTCTCCGAGCCGCGCTTGCTCGTCGCAAGCCATATTGTTCCGTGGAGCAAGGACAAAGCAAACCGATTGAACCCGCGCAACGGTCTGTGCCTTTCTGCCTTGCACGACAAGGCTTTTGATGCTGGCTTAGTGACACTGTCTGATGACTTCAGAATCGTATTGTCCAAAGAATTGAGCCGAAACAATGAGCCGTTTGTACGCGATGTACTTTCACCTTTGAAAGGCCGGTTGATAGATCTACCGCAGCGCTTCTTACCAGACCGGAGTTTCCTCGAGCGTCATCGACACGAGGTTTTTCTAGATAACAGAAAGAATGGATAGCCATGGTCAAACATACCGGATACACACTATTCGAGTATTTGTATCGCGATGCTTCAAACTATAAAGCATGGGGCCAGCTGCTTCTTTCTGGTCAAATTCGCCCAGCAGACATCGCCGCGTTACGATCCACCCTTGATTCTGGTGAATACTTTGTTGCTGAGCAAGTGGGCGTGCCCGGACTATATAAAGCCCTCTGGAAATTAACAAATGGCGCAACGGGCGATGACCATTGTTTTCATGAGTTTGTCGAGTTGCGCGCGGCCACTGACCACGAAATAGCGCAACATCCGGTCTGGGGATCAGTAGCGAAGTTCATTAGGACATTTAAGAGCGTTAAGTCTTGGAATTGCACACTTTCGCCAAACAGTCAGTATCTCGTTTGGTAGGCGAATTGGTCTCTGCCTCCAAGCACCAACACTCGCTATTTCTCCCCCGTCGGCTCCCTGACCGCAAACGCCACCACCCCCGCCAGCGCGAGCATCACGCCGCCGACGGTGGCGAAGCCCGCCTTGAGCGAAAACGTCGCGAACATCGTCCCGCCCATCGGGCCGACCATGAACGCGATAGCCCGGGCGGTGCTGCCGATGCCGAAGGCGGTGTCGCGCGGGTCGCTGGTGACGTTGAGCACAATCATGGTGTTGGTCGCCGACATCATCGATGCGTTCAGGAACGAGGTGCGGGTGAATGAGGGGGTGAAAAGCCAAGCCGAGTCGCGCGCCGTGAGCTCCGTCGCCACTGACATCATGCCGATGCGCCCGTAACAAACAGCTTTGATGTGGCGCGCGTCATTGCCACATAAAGTAGTCGGGCCTCATCTTCGTTCGACTCCTCCGGTGCGGGAAGCAATCCGGCGCCTGGAATGACGACAATTGGATATTCAAGGCCTTTACTGCTGTGAAACGGTAGCAGCTTGACGGTATCCTGGCTTTCGCCGAATGTCACATCGTCTTTCCATGTATTCGGGACACCTGCTTGCCGCAATTCCTTACGCACTGCTATGCATACAGGATCGTAGTGCCGATACAGGATTGCCATGTCATGCCAAGGCGTGCCGTTAGCGTGCTCTTCCTTCAGCCGCACTGCAATCCACGCTCCTTCCGACTTTAGCGTAGGCAGATTCACAACGACCGGCGCATTGCCGTGGCGTCCCGCCGAAATCGGTACCAGTCGCGGAATACCATCGTCCTCGGCCTCGGCAGCTTTGAGCAACTCTCCAGCGAACTGCGCCGCAAACTCCAAGATCTCCCGCGTATTCCGGTAATTCACCTTCAAGATCGTCGTGCGGCCTTGCGCCTGGATGCCCACGCTCTTGAAGCTGAAATTCTTTTGCCGGCCGGCTTCGTAGATCGACTGGGCATCGTCGTAGAGAACCAGCAGCGAGTTGGCCCGCGGATCGACCATCTGAACGATAAGCTTCAGCCACTCCGGCTTGAAATCATGGCCTTCGTCAATCAACACGGCTTCGTACTGCCCGGAAGGAACCTGGCCGCGCTCGACGCCACCAATGACGGCTTGCACCATGTTGGCCATGGTCTTGTCCGTGTCATTCTTGCCTTGGGAGAAGTTAACGTGATAGGCCTTCAGTTGGCTGTGGCACCAGCTATGAAAATGCCGCACATGTACCTTATCGCTGACGCCTTTGCTCGACATCCAATGCGTTAGTCGTCCCGCAAGCGTCTTGTTGTAGCAGAGGACCAGGATAGGCTTTGCGCAAATCTTTGCGAGTTGTTCAGCGCGGTACCCGAGGATCAGCGTCTTGCCGGACCCCGCAACGCCGTGGATGACTCTGTGGCCTTCGCCGAGGCTGCGGGCCAATTGCTCTTGCTGCAGATCCATCACCCGCATGATGTCTGGAATCTCGCCCGGTTCCATTTCATCTTGTTTGAAGAGACCCACTTGCGGGTCGGGCAGACGGATCTCAGGAAATAGTAGCCAACGCACACGATCGAGCTGCGGAAGCGAAAGGCTGCCTGGAAACCGAACGGAAAACATTTCCCACAGCCGCTGCTGGAACGCTTCGGCATCCGCGGATTCTGTCATTTCGTCCTGACAGATGACATGTTGAGGTTCAATGGCTTCAGCGACACCGGAACTTTCGATAATTCGCCGGGAAATATTGGTAAGCACGACCCCGTAGGCCCACGGAAACATCAGCCGTCCTTCCATCCGACCACTGGAGAAAGTTAGCTGCTTATCGCGCTTCAGAACGTCGACTACCGAATGAGCATATTGCCGCGCCTGTTCAAGTGGGTTGAGCACATATTTGAGACCCTTGGGCGTGAGTATGGCGGCATCGGATTTCGAGATCGACTGGATCGTATCCGGCTTCCAGTCCTTGACTTCGAGGATCAACAGACCACGGCGCGGATGAAGAACGATAAAGTCTGGATGGCTGTTGGCGGGACCGACAGGTACGTCGTACCAACAGAGATAATCGTCTTCGAGTTTTGATTCGAGACGCTGCGCGAACCGTCGTTCGCCTGGAGTCATGCGCCCAGCGCACGCTCCGTAACTCGGTATCAGCGTTGCCACTGACATTCCCCAATATTTTTATGGTCTTGGTTGGCGTCCGAATTGTAACCGACTCAACGAAACATAGCGAAGTTGTCATTGCGGACATGTTACTGACATCACGCGGCCACGCGCCCCCGCGCCTGTCCCGCTACAATCCGGCCATCGCCTATTCCGACCCCAGCACCAGCTTCATGCAGCAACTCGCGCGCACGGCGAATTTGGATATCGCTTATCTGGAAAGTGGCCCGGCCGACGGGCCTGCCGTCGTCCTTCTGCACGGCTGGCCATCCGATGTGCACGATTGGGACGGGGTCGCGCCGCTGCTTGCCGCTGCGGGATACCGCGTGCTGGTGCCCTGGCTGCGCGGCTTCGGGCCCACGCGCTTTCTTTCCGCGCAGACCGTGCGCTCCGGCGAGCAGGCCGCGCTGGGCGCGGACCTGCGCGATTTTCTGGATGCGCTCGGCGTCGACCGGGCGCGGCTGGCGGGCTATGACTGGGGCGGCCGGGCGGCTTGCGTCGTCGCCGCGCTGTGGCCCGCGCGCGTGCGCGGATTGGTGACGATCACGGGCTACAACATCCAGAACATCGCGCGTTCCGGCGGGCCGGCGGATGCCGCGCAGGAGCAGCGCTATTGGTATCAATGGTATTTCCACACCGAGCGCGGCCGCGCGGGCCTGGCGCAGAACCGGCGCGACATCGCACGCCTGCTTTGCCGCCTGTGGTCGCCCAACTGGCAATTCGACGAGGCGACTTTTGCGGCGAGCGCCGCGAGTTTCGACAATCCGGATTTTGTCGAGGTGACGATCCAGTCCTACCGCCACCGTTACGCCAATGCGCCGGGGGATCCCGCCTACGCAGACCTCGAGCGCAGCCTGGCTGCCCAGCCGGCGATCGGCGTCCCGGCCATCGTGTTGCACGGCCTGTGCGACGGCGTACAACCGGCAAGTCAGTCGGCCGATGCGGCGCGCCATTTCAGCGCGCATTACGAGCGCAGGCTGATTCCCAAAGCGGGCCATTTCCTGCCGCGCGAAGCGCCGCTTGCGGTGGTGCAGGCGATCCGGGCGCTGGGGGAGCGCTAGCCCGAGCATCAGCACGCCGACGGTGGCAAACCCGGCTCGGGGGTGATAAAACCGCCACTGGATCAGGCAGCTTATGTAAGCTGAACGTGCGGCAACCAACTTTTAATTGCGCGGTCCTGGGTTTACAATTGACCCGCATAGGCAGGAGTTCACGATGACCATCAATGACCGCATCGAAATCAACCCCCGGATCATGCTCGGCAAGCCAGTGGTGCGCGGCACGCGCATCACGGTGGAGTTGATTCTGAGAAAGATTGCCGAGGGCGCGACCGAAGCGGTTCTCCTCGATGCCTATCCGACGCTGAAGAAGAAGGACATCAAGGCGGCTATTGTCTACGCGGCCGACACGTTGGCGCACGAAGAAACGCTGCTCGCGGGTGGCAGGAAGTAACGTTCTGGCCGGCGAATGCGTTTTCTCGCCGACGAAAGCTGCGATTTCACGTTTGTGCGCGTCCTGCGCGCGGCCGGCCATGACGTGATGGCGGTGGCCGAAGCGGCCCCTGGCACCTCGGACGACAAAGTCATCGCGCTCGCGCACAACCAGCGACGCATCCTGATCACCGAAGACAAGGACTTCGGTCAACTCGTCTTCGCCGCCGCTGCTTTGACATCCGGCGTCATCTATGTCCGTTACCCGATGCGCCACCGTTCCACGCTGGGTGCGGATTTGCTGCGCCTTGTAAACGAGCGCGGCGAGGCATTGACCGGCGCCTTCGCGGTAGTCGAGCCTGGTCGAACCCGAATCGGGCGCACGCCATAGACGCTCGCGCAGGTGAGCGAGCGCGACGCCGAGGCTGGGGGGAGAGGGTTCGCTATCCCTGGACCCCGTCTATTTCTCCACCGGCGGCTCCCGCACCGCGAGCGCCGCGAGTTTTGACAATCCGGATTTTGTCGAGGTGACGATCCAGTCCTATCGCCACCGTTACGCCAATGCGCCGGGGGATCCCGCCTACGCCGACCTCGAGCGCAGCCTGGCTGCCCAACCGGCGATCGGCGCTCCGACTATCGTGTTGCACGGCCTGTGCGACGGGGTTCAACCGGCAAGCCAGTCGGCCAATGCGGCGCGGCATTTCAGCGGGCATTACGAGCGCAAGCTGATTCCCGATGCGGGCCATTTCCTGTCGCGCGAAGCGCCGCTTGCGGTGGTGCAGGCGATCCGGGCGCTCGGCGAGCGCTAGGAAATCCTGCGCAGTCCTTTCCGGCGCGACTCCATCGTCCCTGATCTGAAGCTGATCTATGAAGTCTGAGAGCCGCGACCGGGCCTATCTCCGGGACAGGCTGCAGGCCGCTTCTTGAATGGGTGGCAAGCCGCTCTCGATCATAAAAGCTAGGCGTGGACCTGGCTGACCAGCGGAAAGTTCTCCGGATGACGAATGGACTCAACGGCCAAGTCGACGTCTAGTTCGGGCCAGTAGAGATGGTTCGCGGATGGGAGTTCGACATGAAGAATTTTGGCAACCGTGACATCCCGAAACCACGGAAATGCCGCGAATGGCAGGAACAGCTCCTCATCCTCCAGCAACAGCCAGAAGCCATGCTGAGAGATGTTGGTTACTGTTGGACTCATGTGCAAGATGATACGCGCAACGCTAGCCCGGCGAAACAACCACCAGCAACTACCAGCGTGCGCGACAGCAGCCCACGGAAGTCGATTGCTGCGTGCCACGCCGGCCGCGAGCATAAGAGTGGCGATACTGGTAATTTCTCCACCGGCGGCTCGCGCACCGCGAACGCTGAAAGCGTGGAAGAAGAAGACTTCGTCTTTGACCCGTTCTGTTCCGGCAATGCGCCGGGGGATCCCGCCTGCGCAGACCTCGAGCGCAGCCTGGCGGCGAAGCACGCCGGGCTTTGGCTATAGAATACGCCGGTCCTTTCGAGGCGATGCCGCCTCCTTACTCACCCATGGGCTCCTGATGAACTCCATTGCTTCCTTCTGGCACTCCTCCATCCTCCCCGCCCTCGTCGACTACATCCGCATCCCGGCGAAGTCGCCGCACTTCGACCCCGACTGGGCGAAAAACGGCCGCATCGACGCGGCAGTAGCCCTCGCCGAAGACTGGTGTCGCAAACATGCTCCAGCCAACACGAAGATCGAAGTCGTCCGCTTGCCGAAGCGCACGCCGGTGCTGTTCGCCGAGCTCGCGGCGAGCGCGGAAGACGCAGGCACGGTGCTCATCTACGGCCACCTGGACAAGCAGCCGGAGATGACGGGCTGGGCCGAGGGCCTTGGGCCGTGGACGCCGGTGGTCCGCGACGGCAAACTCTACGGCCGCGGCGGGGCGGATGACGGCTATGCGGTCTTCGCCGCGGTGGCCGCGCTGCGCGAGCTGAAGGAAAGCAAGCGCCCGCACGGCCGCGTCGCGATCCTGATCGAATGCTGCGAGGAAAGCGGCAGCTACGACCTGCCCGCGTACCTGGAGGCGCTGGCAAGCCGGATCGGCACGCCGCAGTTGGTGGTCGCGCTCGATTCGGGCTGCGGCAATTACGCGCAGCTATGGGGAACGACTTCGCTGCGCGGCCTGGTAAACGGCGTGCTGACGGTGGAGGTGCTGACCGAGGGCGTGCATTCGGGGGACGCGAGCGGGGTGGTGGCGGAGAGTTTTCGCATCGCGCGCGGTCTGCTCGAGCGCATCGACCGCGCGGAGACGGGGGTGGTGCGCGACAAGGCGTTCCACGCGGCGATCCCGAGGGAGCGGCGCGAGCAGGCGCGGCGCGCGGCGAAGGTGCTCGGCAAAACTGTGCACGCGCGCTTTCCGATGCTTCCAGGCATGAAGCCGATGGCGACGAAGCTCGACGACGTCGTGCTCAACCGCACCTGGCGGCCGGCGCTGTCGGTCATCGGCGCCGACGGCCTGCCGATTCCCGCGCAGGCGGGCAATGTCCTGCGGCCGAAGACCTCGCTCGCGCTCTCATTGCGGCTGCCGCCCGGGGTGGACGGCGCGCGCGCGGGCAAACGCATGAAGCAGATCCTCGAGGCGAAGCCGCCCTACGGCGCGCGGGTGACGTTCGAGGTCGGGCAGGCAGCGACCGGCTGGCACGCGCCGGTGACCGCGGCGTGGCTCGCGAAAGCGGTGGACGACGCCTCGAAGAAGCACTTCGGCAAGCCGGCGATGTGGATGGGCGAGGGCGGAACGATCCCGTTCATGGCGATGCTCGGGGCGAAGTTCCCCAAGGCGCAGTTCCTCATCACCGGCATCCTCGGCCCGCAGGCGAATGCGCACGGCCCGAACGAGTTCCTGCACATCGACTACGCCACCCGGCTCACCGCGGCGGTGGCGGACGTCATCGCGGCGCAGTCCGCGAGCTAGGCGAAGGGGCTGACTCGGCTTCGCGCCGCACGCGGGACAAGGTCGCCGCTTGCCGAGTGTTCTCAATCCGGCTACACTTGTTGCCGGATTGAGAACATGAGAAGTCTGGCTGGCCATTTGCTCGGGGACACGCGCACTGCGATTCTGGCGGTGTTGCTGTTGCGTCCCGACGAGCCGCAGCACGTGCGCCAACTCGCGCGCCTGACCGGGGTGTCGCCGGGAACCTTGCACCGGGACCTGACCGCCCTTGAGTCGCTGGGGGTCTTGCGACGCAATGCGGTGGGACGACAGGTCTTCTTCACCGCCAATCGCGAGTGTCCGGTATTCGCGGAACTCGCCGGATTGCTGCGCAAGACCGTAGGGCAGGCGAAAGCAACGCGTGCCGCGCGCGCAGCCGGTGCAGCAAAGGATTCCAGGTCCCTGCGCGGTGGCGGCAGCGCGGCGGCCACCACGCAATCCGTTTCGGCGGCGCAGACACCGCACGCGCCAGTGGCGAGCTACGGGCCAACGAACGCGGGCAAAGGGGCAAAGCCGGTTCCGCAGAAGCTGCGCATTTCGCAGGCCAGGCTCGAAGCGCTGTGCCGCAAAATCGGCATCGCCAAGCTGAGCCTCTTCGGCTCGGCGTCCAGGGGCGAGCTGACGCCGGAAAGCGACGTGGACCTGATGGTCGAGTTCTCGCCGGACAGCCGCACCTCGCTATTCGACATCACGGCGATGCAGGACGAATTCTCGGAAGCGTTCGGCGGGCGCAAGGTCGACATCGCCACGCCGGAGATCCTGCGCAATCCTTTCCGCCGGGATTCCATCGTCCCGGATCTGAAGCTGATTTATGAAGCCTGAGATCCGGGACCAGGCCTATCCGGCGCGGGATTTCCTGCGCTGGCACCGCGCAACGTTGTTCTTGGAGTAAATAGATGGCTAAGCGACAAAGTATCCTTGTGGATCTGACAGTGATGGCGGCACGGCTGCCCTGGTGGGCCGGCATCCTGCTCGCCCTCCTCTCGTTCGTCGGGATGCACTTGCTGGCCGGGATGGCGATCACGCCGCCTAAAGGATTCCAGGGTCTCGGGAGCAGCATTATGCAAAACGTCGCCAAGACAATTGGGATGTTTGCGCAAATTATCCTTCCCTTCCTGTTCCTGATTGGCGCAGGGATATCGGCATTCCGTCGACCGAAGCCAGGCGCGCTTCCCTCTCGCTCTTCTGGCTCCTTTGATGGATACCTCCAGCGCGACGACAACGGAGCAGACAAAAGCGCAATCGCCGATTCTCGGCCCGATAAGTCCAGAGATCGAATTTATCGGGAATGGAAATCCGCCTCGATCGACACGAAACCAGCAGCAAAGGTCGACGCCACTCGCTGGAGCGCTGAACTTCTCGCCGCGCTCGAATGGAAGCGCTTTGAAGAAGTGTGCGCCGGGTTATTCGAACGATTGGGCTTCGCGACCAAGTCGGCTACCTGCGGCGCCGACGGTGGCATCGACATTCATTTGTACTGGCCGCCTTCGGATCAGCCTGTTGCTATCGTGCAATGCAAGGCGTGGACCAAAAACGTCGGGGTGAAGTTCATCAGGGAATTGCGCGGAGTGATGACGTCGGAGCGAGCGGTAAAGGGCATCTTTGTAACGACCAGCACGTTCTCGGACGATGCGATAGCCTTCGCAAAGGGGAATAAGATCGCACTCATGGACGGAGCTGAGGTGCTCAAGTCAATTCTCAAGCTACCGGAAGAAAAGCAAACTAGCCTGTTGCAGCTCGCCACCGCTGGGGACTACACCACACCGACCTGCGCTTCCTGCGGCGTCAAGCTGATCGCACGTAAGCCCAAGCTCGGCGGAAAGCCGTTTTGGGGCTGTGTGAATTATCCGCGCTGCAAGATGAAACTCTACGTGGCTGGAGCCTAGGGTCTCTGCCGTTAGCTCCGGTACGGTCGCGTCGCCGTCATGCGCACCGTGATGCCGGTGTTCGCGGCGAGGAGCAGGCGCCCGCCGGGCGGGGCGTAGTCGCCGGGCAGGCCTGCGAGTTCCGCTGCGAAACCCTGAAAGCATAGGTCGACGCCAAGGAGCGTTTGATATTCCCTGAACAGCTCGCGCGCGGTATCGATGTCGCAGCTGGATTGGGCTTGGCGGATGGTCAGCATGGCGGCGCTGGCTTGGGCTTGCGGCCGCTGACCCTGTACCGGTGTTGGACTTACCTGGCGTGCCGCTGCGGGACGAACTTGATTTCGATATCGCAGCCTACGGCCTCGGCATATTTCTTTAGCGAGGTGAGGGATGGTGCATGCTTGCCGGCCGATTCGAGGCGCGAAACCGTGCTTTTTGTGGTGCCCATGCGCGAAGCGACCGCTTCCTGCGTAAGGCCGGCGCGGCTGCGCGCGGCGAGCATTGCGTTCGCAACGGCGTACTCGACCGCGAGCGCCTGATACGCCACCTGAAAGCCGCGGCGCTTCGGAGCTTTCTTCAGAAAAGCGTCGTGATCGTGGGGAACGGGTTGGTACTTGATTTCAGCCATGGAGCACCTCTTTCATGCGTTTGCGAGCCAGCTTCAGTTCCTGATCCGGCGTCCGCTGCGATTTCTTTACAAAAGCGTGCAGAACCACTGCGCGCCGGCCAATGAGAGAGCAATAAAACGCTCGCCAATGCCTGTCTTGCCTCTTGGCCTGAGCTCGAACAGGCCTTCTCCAAATGCCCGCGAATGCGGAAGCCGCAGATTCGGGCCGTGCTCCATGAGAAGCTCGACGATACGTGCGTAGTCGGCAAGGATATCCGCAGGCCAGGACTCGATCTCAGCGAGCACTTTCGGATGAAAGTATTCGATGGGATAAGGCATTTGCCGATGTTCTCATATTTGAGAACATCGGCCAAATTCTGCATCCATGAGTCCGAGCGTGCCCGGCCTAGAGCATGGCGCCGGGCTTGCCGAGCGCCTGCTCGGTGAGCTGGAGGATCAGCCAGTCGTAGGCCTCATCCACCGAGTCCGTGCGGTGCACGAGGTCCACGTCGGCGGCGTCGATGGTGCCGTGACGCACCAGCGCGTCGAAGTTGATCACCTCGCGCCAGTACTCGGTGCCGAACAGCACGATCGGCATGTGCTTGGTCATGCGCTTGGTCTGCACCAGCGTGAGCACCTCGAACAGTTCGTCGAGCGTGCCGAAACCGCCGGGGAACACGATCACCGCCTTGGCCATGTAGGCGAGCCAGAACTTGCGCATGAAGAAGTAGTGGAAATGGAACGCGAGTTCGCGCGTCACGTGCGGGTTGATGGTCTCTTCGCGCGGCAGGGAAATCTTCATGCCGACATTGCGCCCGCGCGCCTCCGAGGCGCCGCGGTTTGCGGCTTCCATGATGCCCGGCCCGCCCCCGGTGCAGACGACGAAGCGGCGCTGCGTCGTCGCGTCCAGCCCCTTGGACCACTGCGTCAGGCGATGCGCGAGCGCGCGCGCCGCCTCGTACCAGGTCGAGCCCTCCGGGATGCGCGCCGACCCGAAGAACACGATGGTGTCCTCCACGGCTTCGGCCTCGAAGCGGCTCTTCGGTTCGAGGTACTCCGCCAGGATGCGCAGCGCGCGCGCCTCCTTGGCGTGCATGAACTCCGGGTTTCGATATGCCTTGATCGGTTTCAACTTGGATCCCTTTTCGAATTGAAGCGGATTGAAGGGGCGATGCCCCACGGCGCTGGCAGCCGTGGTCTAGTTTGCTTGTGCGCCGAGGAACGCCTCCAGGGCGGCATTCACGGCGGCCGGTTCTTCGACGGTGGAACTGTGCCCTGCGCCGGGAATCACGACCAACTTCGAGCCGCGAATGCGAGCGTGCATGCGCTCCGCCTTCGCCGGCACCGTTGCAACGTCCTGGTCGCCGACGATGATCAAGGTTGGCGTCTTGATCTTGTCCAGCTGATCATACACACCCGCGCGATCGATCACGCCCTTGACCGCGCGGGTGATGCCGACGCGGTGGTTGTTGCTCACGCGCGCCCGCCATTCGTCCTTTTCCTTGGTGCGGCCGGGATCGTTCAGGAACTTCTGCCCGAACAGGATCGGCATCACGCGACCGGCGACCAGCTTCAAACCAAGCCAGCGGGCGACGAAGTTCAGCAGACGATAGCGGCCTATGTTTTCTTGAGGCTCCGGGTCGGCTGAAGTCTCCAGCAGCACGAGGGACTTGAGCAGCTCAGGGCGACGAATCGCCAGGCGCATCCCGATGAAGCCTCCCATGGACAGGCCCATGAAATGACAGGGGGCGCAGCGAAGCGCTTCGATGAGCGCAGCGGCATCTTCGCTGAGGGTCTCCATGTCGTAGCCTGATGCGGTGACCCCGCTCTGGCCTTGTCCGCGAAAGTCGAAGCTGATGCAGCGATACCGGTTTTTGAGCGCCTTCACCTGATTGGCGAACAAGTGCCCGCTCATCAGGAGCCCGTGCGCAAACACGATGGTTTCCGGGCCGGTTCCCTGCTCCTCGTAATGGATCTGTGCGTCATTGATCTGCAGCTTTGGCATTTCTCCTCCCTTCACAAAGGCAAGCTCGGGCATCGTCAGGCGGCCTGAGGACTGGCCGGCTTTGAGTGTAGAGCAGTCATGCGAAAAAAACTCAGCCAGCTCAATGCGTGAAGCTTTTGTTGCGCGGTCGGAATTGGCCTTTGCCTGTTCCCCGGACCAGTCGAATTCCCTGTTCGCGCTGCTTCTTTTTCCAGTCGGCGTTGGCGTCCGGGGTGGCGGTGGTCACAGGCATCTCTGATCCGCTCGTTACAATTGCTTACTGGCATCAGTGCCGCAATTTGCTAGCCTTAAAGTATTGATACGGCAAGGAGTGGTGCCATGAAACGGTATTCGAAGGTGGCGGCGGTGCTAATCCTGCTCGTGTTCGCGGCGGCGAGCGGGCCTGCGATGGCCGAGCACGGGGGGCGTGGCGGCTGGGGTCATGGCGGCGGCCATTGGCACGGCGGCGGCTGGGGATACGGCCTGGGCCTTGGGCTTGCGCTCAGTCTTCCGCTGTTATTGTCGGACGCTTACGCTCCCTATGCCTATCCTGCTCCGGCCTATGTCTATCCCGCCCCCGCCCCGGCGTACACGTATACGGCGCCGGCCTACTCGTATCCAGCCCCTGCCGCGGCCCAGGCACCGCAGCAGGACTGGTACTTCTGTCCAGACTCGAATGGCTATTACCCGTATGTACGGGAGTGTCCGGGTGGTTGGCAGCGCGTTCCTTCGGTGCCGCCACGCTGACCCCTTCTGCTACTGTTGCGTGCCCTGCAGGCGCAGACCGAGCCCCTGGGCATTCCATACTTTGTGATGGGCGCGGCGGCGCACAATCTCATGACATTGCACGCATGCGTACTCGCCGCTATATGCCGGCGCTGCGCTCATGGCTTCTACCTCTCTTTTGCAAGCGCACGCCCGCCGTTCGGCATCTCGGGGCCCGCAAGGCTGCGCCCGAAATAGCGCGCGCCCGGTATCGGGTTCTCGCAATACTGCGGGATGTCGCGAAAGCCGAACGCCTGATAGAGGTGCTGCGCCTCGGCCATCATCGGCAGGGTGTCGAGGACCATTTCCGCATAGCCGAGCGCGCGCGCCTCGTCGATGATGCGCTCAACCAGCGCCCGGCCCGCGCCGAGCCCGCGCGCGGCCGGGCGCGAGGGCTGGATCCTGGGGGTAATGTGAGGGACTGTACGGTCAAACGAGACGCCAATAACTATTGACATAGTATTGGTTTTACAGTACTTTCGTGTTTCGCGAAACAAGAATACTCCTCAACCTGGCCCAACATCATGCCCCGAATCGCCAACCGGCAACCAGTTCTCAAGGCACAGGATTTGTACCTCCTGCTGGCGCTGGCTGCGTGGCGTGCCGAAAGCATTACCTATCCGGAGCTTGCCGCCTTCACCGGATTGTCGATGTCCGAAGTGCATGGCGCTCTCAAGCGCGCGGAGCAGGCGCGGCTGTTGGTCTTCGACGCCAAGCGACCGACGATCATCAAACCGGCGTTCAAGGAGTTTCTCTTCCATGGCGCTCGCTATGCTTTTCCGCCGGCAAGGGGAACTATGGTGGGCGGAATCCCCACGGCCTATGCGGCAGCCCCGCTCAAGGCGCATATTGCGCCCTCGGCCGATCCGCCCCCGGTGTGGCCTCATGCGCAAGGCAGCGAACGCGGCATTGCGCTGATTCCCCTTTACCCTTCGGCGCCCGCTGCCGCCCTGCGCAACGCGGCGCTCTATGAGAACCTGGCCCTGTTCGACGCGCTGCGCAGTGGCAATGCGCGCGAGCGCACCCTGGCGCAGAAGCTGTTCGAGGAGCGCTTGTGAATCCTGGCGATCCCAACGTCGCCCGCGTCGAAATAGTCGCTGCGGCGCTGGGCGGCTTATGCGAGGAACTGGTGTTTGTCGGTGGTTGTGCGGCCAGCTTGTTGATCGACGCTCCGAGCGCGCCGCCGGCCAGGGTCACCTACGATGTGGACGTAATTGCGGAAGTCGCTGCACTCAGCGACTACTACGCCCTGGAGAAACGGTTTACAGAGCGCGGCTTTGCGAGGGACGTTTCCGAAGGGGCGCCTATCTGCCGCTGGCGAGTGCAGGATGTCGAGGTGGACTTGATGCCTACGGATGAAAGCATTCTGGGGTTCTCGAACAGATGGTATCCGGCGGCAGTTGCTTCCGCGTTGTCGACGGCGTTGCCCAGCGGCCGGCGCATCAACCTGATCTCGGCTCCGGCATTTCTCGCCACCAAGTTCGAGGCCTTCGACACCCGCGGGAAAAGCGATGTGTTGATAAGCCATGATCTGGAAGATATTGTGAACGTCGTCGAAGGCCGCCCGATGGTCGTGGAGGAAATCACCGCCGCGGAATCCGCGTTGCGTGCTTACCTGACAATGAAATTTCGCGAGCTGTCGCGGAATCCGGATTTCGCCAATGCCCTGCCGGGGCTGGTGGCCTTCGATGATCTTTACCAAAGCCGGATCCAGACAGTGCGCGATCGTATGTCGGCTATTGCAGAACTCGACGGCCTATGAACTCCGCCACCATCGTGCAGAAACTCTGCAACTACCGCAACGTTCTGCGCGACGACGGCATGAGCTATGGCGGCTGCGTCGAGCACCTCGCCCGGCGTCGCGCGCGAGGCGCAGGCCGGAGAACTGCCAGCGCGCGTCGGGCGGAAAGAAATTGCGGTAGCTCGCGCGGATGTGGCTCGCGGGCGTGGCGCAGGATCCGCCGCGCAGCGCGAGCGGATGCAGCGCGCCGCTTTCCAGGAAGGTCTCCTCCCGCCCGGGGCGCGGCTCGTTGTCTAGGCGACTTCGAGAACCAGGCGCTTGCCGCATGCCTTGACGTACTTGCGCAACGTCGCGACCGAAGGGGAGTGCTTTCCGGTTGCGAGCGCGCGTTCCAGGCGCGCGACCGCCGGAGCGTGCGTCCCCATGCGCTTGGCGACTTGCGCCTGGGTGAGTCCGGCCTCTTCACGCGCCTTGAGCAGTGCGTCGAGCAAAGCGAATTCCTCGCGCTCGAGGCGCTCCACTTCGGCGCGCACGCCGGGGCGGCGCAGCAGCTTTTTTACGACTTGGTCATGAGTTTGCATGTTTGACTTCCTTCATTCGTGCTTCGGCGATCCGGCGCTCACGCGGCGGCGCCCTTCAACCTAAGTTCGAACAAGCCTTCACCGAATGCTTTGGTGTGAGGCTCTCCGAGGTTCGGACCGAGCGCGACGATACGGCGGGTCAACACGATGTACCGGGCAGCGAGCGTGTCGGGCAGGTTCAGGATGTCCGCTAGGACGGTCTCACTGTAGTAAGTGATCGTGTAATCCGCGGCTGAATAGTAACAAATATGTTATCGACGCGCAAGCACGCTTAGCCGTTATCAATCATGACATTGCACGCACGCGTACTCGCCGCAATAGGCCGGCGCTGCGCTCATGGCTTCTACCTCTCTTTTGCAAGCGCACGCCCGCCGTTCGGCATCTCGGGGCCCGCAAGGCTGCGCCCGAGATAGCGCGCGCCCGGTATCGGGTTCTCGCAATACTGCGGGATGTCGCGAAAGCCGAACGCCTGATACAGGTGCTGCGCCTCGGCCATCATCGGCAGGGTGTCGAGGACCATTTCCGCATAGCCGAGCGCGCGCGCTTCGTCGATGACGCGCGCGACCAGCGCCCGGCCCGCGCCGAGCCCGCGCGCGGCCGGGCGCACGAACAGCCGCTTCATTTCGCAGCGCGCGCCGGCCAGGGCGCGCAGCGCCACGCAGCCGACCGGCACGCCGTCGTTCGAAGCGAGGAAGAGCCGCCCGCCGGGCGGCGCGTAGTCGCCGGGCAGGCCTTCGAGTTCCGCCGCGAAACCCTGGAAGCAGAGGTCGACGCCAAGGCGCGTTTGATACTCCCTGAACAGCTCGCGCGCGGTGTCGATGTCGCTGCCGCTGGTCTGGGCTTGGCGGATGGTCAGCATGGCGGTTCTAATTTGGGCTTGGCTGCGGAACTGGATTTGTCGGGGTGACCGAACGAACGCGGGCTTATGTATCCGCCTTGGCAATTCAGGGTCCTTCTTACTTCCGGCCGCTCCAGTAGCTGGGTCTGCGCCGGTGATGGCGAAGCGCTTCGGCGCCGGCACTCACTGGCCTACTTGCGGCCTCGCCAATACCCAGGACGCCGGCTATGGTGCGCAACGGCGAGGATGCGAAGCTGGTCGCCTGCGACCGTGTAAATCAGCGCGTAACGAAATCGCCTCATCACGAGACGACGCTTGCCATTGCGCCAAATCATGCCGAGACCCGGATGCTCCAGAAGGAGGCTGACGGAATGTTCGAACTCCTGCAATAACGACTGCGAGAGGGCGATGCCGGCCTTCGTTCGGAAGTACTCAGCTGCCTCCCGGAGGTCGTCTTGCGCCTCGGGATGCAGCCAGTAGTTCATCGAAATTCGGCTTTCAGCTTGGCCAGGGCGTCGCGCCCGTCGACCAATGAGACGGCGCCGCTCTCGATTTGCGCGTTGCGCCGTTCGACTTCTGCCGCCCAGGCATCGTCGACGCCGGGGTCGACGTCGATGCTCGCGATCAGGCGCTCGATCAGGCGCCCGCGCTCTTCCGCCGACAATTGCAGGGCTTCGGCTTCAAGTGCTTCGACGGTTGATGACATGGCAATCTCCGAGTGGGGTTGCGAATGACGAACAGGATGCCACAACGCTGCCATCCAGGGCAACCGAAGGGATCATTCGATCGCGGCGCGGGCTCGGTCAATGGACTCGGCGGCAGGGATCAGCGTGGCGCGGCCGCTTTCGATTTCGTCGATGCGGCGCTCCACCTCCGCTGCCCAGGCATCTTCGATTTCCTGGTCTTTGACGAGGCTGGCGACCAAGCGATCCGCGAGCTGCGCCCGCTCCTCGGGGGAAAGTTTCAATGCCTGGGCTTCAACAATCTCGAGCTGGCTCGACATTCGAACCTCCTCAGCTGAGAACTGCATCAATCACACTCGTGCCCGCTTGCCCGTGCTGGGCGTTGCAGCAGGTGCGCTCCTCGATCGGCTCCGCCGCGAAACCCTGAACTCATGCGGTTATTGTCCCTACAACAACCTGGCCGTGCGAGCTGGGCCTAAGAACCCGTTTCAGAATGAAATGTCATTCCGAGGGCGTAGCCCGAGGAATCTGCTTCTTCCCAGATCCAAAAGCAGATTTCTCGCTTCGCTCGAAATGACAATCCTTGAGTAAGTCATTTTGAAACGAGTTCTAAGGCCGCCGGCGCAGGGCGCAGGGCGCAGGGCGCAGGAATATCACCCTGCATCGCGTGCGAGGCGCAGGCCCGAGAACTGCCAGCGCGCGTCGGGCGGAAAGAAATTGCGGTAGCTCGCGCGGATGTGGCTCGCGGGCGTGGCGCAGGATCCGCCGCGCAGCACGTACTGGCCGCACATGAACTTGCCGTTGTATTCGCCGACCGCGCCGGCCGCGGGGCGGAAGCCCGGGTAGGGCGCGTAGTCGCTGCGCGTCCACTCCCACACGTCGCCGTAGGCCTGCGCGAGCGCGCCGCCGGCCGGCGCCTCGCGCAGCGCGAGCGGATGCAGTGCGCCGCTTTCGAGGAAGGTCCCCTCGCGCGGCGCGTCGCGCGCGGCGACCTCCCATTCGGCTTCGGTCGGCAGGCGGGCGTTGGCCCAGCGCGCGAACGCGTCGGCCTCGTAGAAGCTCACGTGGCACACCGGCGTGTGCGGATCCACCGGCACTTCGCCGTGCAGCGTGAACGCGTGCCAGCGCCCGTCGCGGTGCTCCCAGTATTGCGGCGCGTGCCAGCCGCGCGCGCTCACCGCGTCCCAGCCGGCAGCGAGCCACAGCTCGGGCCGGCGGTAGCCGCCGTCGTCGATGAATTCGATGAAGTCGCCGTGGGTCACCGGGTGCGAGGCGATCCGGAACGCGTCGAGCCAGACGCGGTGGCGCGGCGTTTCGTTGTCGAAGCAGAAATCCGCGCCGGCGTGCCCGATGTCGCGCAAGCCAGCCGCGCAGGCGATCCAGCTGCGCTCGCGCGCCCGTATCGGGGTGAGCCGCCATTGCTTCTGGTACGCGGGTTTCAGCGGGTTGCGCGAGAGCATATGTTTCACGTCGGTGAGGATGAGTTCCTGGTGCTGCTGCTCGTGCTGCAGCCCGAGTTCGATCAGGGCGCCGGTTTCGGGCAGCGCGCGATCCCCGGCGAGCAGTTCGAGCATCGCTGCGTCGACGTGGCGGCGATAGGCGAGGATCTCCTCCAGCCCGGGGCGCGAGAGCATGCCGCGCTCGGGCCGCGGGTGGCGCTCGCCGATGGCGTTGTAGTAGGAATTGAACAGGTAGCCATAGGCGGCATCGAACACGCGGTAGCCGGGCTGGTGCGGCGCGAGCACGAAGGTCTCGAAAAACCAGGTGGTGTGCGCCAGATGCCACTTCACCGGACTTGCGTCGGGCATCGACTGGATCGCGCAATCCTCGGCCGACAGCGGCGCCGCCAGCGCGCGCGTGGCCAGGCGGACCGAGCGGAAGCGTTCGCTGCGGCTGCCGCGCGGCGCGGGGCTTTGCGGGGACGGGTTAGATTCGTGAGCCGTGTCCATCGGCACCTCCAAGTGTTCAGTTTGCCCCGGCGGGGCTTCGGATCGGCCGGCAGGAAAGCGCGGCCACGGGTAACGCTACTTTACTCTGACTCGCGTCCATGTCCATAAGTCGGAACCGGCCCGCCGGCATGCCAGCTGATCATCCAGGCGCGAATCAGACCTTCCAGAGCTTAACCGCACGCGACTTGCGGATCGAGGCGTCGCGGGTAGCGAGCGGCAGCTTGCGCGCGCGCGCCGTCGCTACGATCAGACGGTCGGCCGGGTCGCCATGGAACGACTTGGGCAGGGCGTCGAGCGCGAGGATCACGTCGATGTCTAGCGGGATTACCGAGATCATTCGCTCGTCCGCAGCTTGGGCGAGCCAATCGGGAAAGCGCAGTGGCAGTTGCAGGCGGCGCTTGGCGGCCAGCATCTGCACTTCCCACAGGCTGACGGCCGCCAGAAACAGCTCGCCGCGCCCGGCCTTTGCGTCCAGTGCCGAGCGCTCCGCGGTCGATAGCGGCGAGTCAGGCGTCAGCCACCACACCCAGACATGGGTGTCGAGCAGAACGCTCAACGCAAGGCCTCGAAATCCTTGTCGCGGATAACCGACTCGCCGGGGTCGGCGAGCAAGCGACCGCCCATCGCCCGCAACCGTTCCCAGGGTTTTTGCGGCTTGCCGGACCTGGATACTGCCGGCGCTTGCAGCTGCGCGACCACCTTTCCGCGGCGCGTGATCGCGACCGGCGCCCCGGTTTGCTCCAGGCGGCGGATGATCTCCAGGCAGTGATGCTTGAACTGAGTGACTGAAATGTCCATTTCAGAATTATATATGGCCATATGCGCATCTTCAAGCGCGCCGCGATGCCGGAAACAGCCTCTCAGTCTTGATCCCCGTTCAGCCATCCCGCGCTTTGCGCGTCGGCGGCAGAGGAGGCTGCAATTCCCCGGCCCGCTTATTTCTCCACTGCCGGCTCGCGCACGGCGAACGCTACCAGCGCCGCGAGCGCGAGCATCAGCATGCCGACAGTCACAAATCCGGCCTTGAGCGAGAACTTCGCGAACATCGCCGCCCCCATCGGGCCGACCATGAACGCGATCGCCTGCGCGGCGCTGCCGATGCCGAAGGCGGTGCCGCGCCGGTGATTTGACGCCCGTTGCAGAAACGGCTACGATTGTCGCCTAAACAGCAACATATTTGAAAGGTCATGAGCGGAAATCTTGCCTCGCTGCTGTTCGGCACCCATCGCCGCGACGCGCTCGCGCTGTTGCTGCTGCACCCGGAAGAGTGGCTGCATGTGCGCGAAATCGGACGCATCACCGGCAAGGCACCGGGAACGATGCTGCGCGAGTTGAACCGTCTCGCCGATGCCGGCGTGCTCACCCGCAGGCCGGTCGGGAATCAGGTCCAGTTCCAGGCGAACGCGGCGTGCCCGATTTACGAGGATCTGCGCAACATTCTCAAGAAGACTGCCGCGCTCGCGGACGTATTGCGCGTGGCGCTGGAGCCGCTGGCGGACAGGATACAGGCGGCCTTTGTGTACGGTTCGGTTGCGCGCGGCGACGAGCGCCCTGGCAGCGACCTCGACGTAATGATCATCGGCGAGGCCAAATTCGCGGAGGTCGTCAACGCGCTTGCCGCGGCGGGGGAAACACTGCGCCGGGAAATCAACCCCAACCTTTACCCGATGCGCGAGTTCAGGGCGAAGTTGGCGGCCGGTGATCCGTTCCTGAAGCGCGTGCTCGCGGACAAGAAAATCTTTCTCATAGGCGACGCCCATGACCTTGGACAATCTGCTTCGCATCGGAAAGCTGAAGCCACACGCCGCGGATAAGGCGGAGATCGGCCGCCTGCTCGCGGCGGCAGGGCGGGCGCTGGCGGACGCCGGGATCGAACGCTTGAGCTCGGACGCGCGACTCGATCTTGCTTATCGCGCGATCATGCAGGTTGCGTTGGCGGCCATGCTGGCCCAGGGTTACCGGCCTGCTACGAGCGAACCCGGCCACCATCAACTCATCATCCAGGCACTGCCGAAGACTGCGGGCATAGCCGCCGACCGCATCCGTGTGTTGGATGGCTACCGAGCGGTGCGCAATCAAAGCGACTACCGAGGCGTGCCTGTTTCCGATGCGGTCGCGCAGGAATGCCTGGCGGAAGCACGCGCGCTGGTGGATGAAATCCGGGGCTGGCTCGCCGCGCATCACCCTCGCTTGATGCAGTCCGACGCATGAATTCCGCCAACATCGCTTGGGCTCCAATCAGTCTTTTTAGCGCTGCCGTGGAATAGATCTCCCCGTCTTGCCTATTTCTCCACCGCCGGCTCGCGCACCGCGAAGGCGACCAGCGTCGCCAGCGCGAGCATCAGCATGCCGACCGTAACGAACCCGGCCTTGAGCGAAAACCTCGCGAACATCGCCGCCCCCATCGGGCCGACCATGAACGCGATCGCCTGCGCCGCGCTGCCGATGCCGAAGGCGGTGCCGCGCCGCTCACGGCTGACGTTGAGCGCGATCATGGTGTTGGTCGCCGGCATCATCGAAGCGTTCAGGAACGAGGCGAGGGTGAAGGCCAGCACATAGAGCCAGACCGAATTGCTGAGCGCGAGCAAGAGGTGCGCGAGCGCGGTGAGCACGCAGGTGACGGCGAGGATGTCGCGCAGGCGCCAGCGGCGGAAATACGCCGTCGACAGGGTCCACACGCCCAGCGCGCTGGCGATGCCGCCGAGCGTGAACGCGATGCCGGTGGCCTCGGTCACGCTCGCGCCCGCGATGTCCTTCAGCGCGATCGGCGTCGCGACCGACCGGAACGTGGTCAGCGCGAACAGCGCAAAGAACAGCAGCACCGCCAGCGCGAATTGCAGCGTCGGTTTGAACGGCGGCAGCGCGATCGCGGCGCCCGTGCGGTCGAGCTCCTTCTTGCGCAGGGGGTCCGCGGGCACGAGAAAGACGACCGCGGTCGCCACTGCGGCGATCAGCAGCCCGGAAGCGAAGATCGAACCGCGATAGCCGACGGCGATCGCCATCGCCGCGCCGACCCCCGGCCCGATCGCGCTGCCCAGGTACTGGGCGCCGGAAACTGCGTTCAGGCCGTCCCTGACCTTTGCGTCCGGCACGCTGACGCTCATCAACGCAACCGCCGCCGGAACGAACCCGGAGAGCAAGCCCTGCAGCCCGAGCGCGATGCCGATCTGCCAGGGCGCGTTGATGATGCTGAGCACGAGTGCCGTGAGCGCGGCGAAATATACCGCGCGCACGAACATTTTCTTGCGCCCGAGCCGGTCCGAGAGCAGTCCCCAGGCCGGCCCGCCGATGAGGCGGCCCGCGCCCTGCGCAGTCGCGCCGATCGCTACCCAGAACAGCGCTGCGGCGTCGTCTTTGGCGCCGACCTGAAGCATGTACAGCGGCAGGAACGGCAGCCAGATATTCATCAGCAGCGAGGTGCTGCCGGTGGCGGTAGCGATGGCGATCACGGCGCGCCGGTGCAGGGCGCTCGCGGCGTCGACTGCTTTGTGCATCACCCTGCTTGCGTCCGGGGTCGGGGCGGGGGCGCTCCTCCTACGGATCGCGCCGCACTCATCGCGCGCGCTCGAACAGCGCGTCGAGGCTGGGCAGCGCCGCCTCCACCGCGCGCTCGCCCACTTCGATCGCTTCCCTGGCGCGGTGAAAGTCGAGCAGGCCGAGGTGGGCCAGGCGCGGCGCCACGACCGCGTCGGGCGGATCGCCGGCCATGCGGCTGCGGGTGACGCGCACCTGCATGATGTTGATGCTGGTGGCGACGACTTCGAGTATCGAGGGCAGTTTGGGCGCGTCGTCATCCGCGCGCGCCGGCATGAGCGTGCTCAGACGTCCCTGCAGTCTGCGCCGCCATTCGCTGGTCGCGGCGGCGGGTTCTTCGGTTTCGGACCCGGCACGCAGGTGGCGGCCGAGGATGTCGGAGCTGAGGTCGACCGCGATCACGACTTCGGCGCCCATCGCGCGTGCGAGCGACACCGGCACCGGGTTGACCAGGGCGCCGTCCACCAGGAGACGCCCCTCGCGCACCGCCGGCGAGAACAGGGCGGGCAGGGCGATGGAGGCGCGCAGTGCCGCTACGGTCGAGCCCTCGCGCAGCCACACCTCGGCCCCGCTGTCCAGTTCGGTGGCCACGGCGGCGAAGGGCAGGGGCAGATCCTCGATCGGGCGGTCGATGAAATTTAGGCGGAAGAACTCCATCAGGCGTTCGCCCTTGATCATGCCGCCGTTCATGCGCACGTCGAGGAACGAGAGCACGTCCCTGACGCTCAAGCCGATCAGCCATTGCTCGAAGCGCTCGAGTTCGCCGGCGGCATAGGCCGCGCCTACCAGGGCGCCGATAGAGGTGCCGCATACCAGGTCAGGTTTGATGCCGGCGCGCTCCAGCGCGCGGATCACGCCGACATGCGCCCAGCCGCGCGCCGAGCCGCTGCCGAGCGCGAGGCCGAGGCGGCGCTTGCGCGGAGTGCTCATGCCGGTTCGAGTTCGGACACGGCCTTTAATTGGTTTGCGATAGCGCGCTCGGCCAGCTTCAGGTCGTAGGTTCCCTGCAGGTTGAGCCAGTACTGCGGCGAT
>Ga0307377_10001940_pt1 | contig 25024 bp, 22 predicted proteins | sample TR3MG_FD_202535 | JGI IMG/M metagenome (GOLD analysis project Ga0307377, IMG submission 202535) | Soil microbial communities from Risofladan, Vaasa, Finland - TR-3 | ecosystem: Environmental > Terrestrial > Soil > Coastal area > Acid sulfate soil | place: Finland: Risofladan, Vaasa | collected... | reverse complement strand
ATATTTAAAAGTTTTTGAGTACAAACACACTATTCCATACTTACCATATATTGTTATTAGTTAAAGGGGAGAATGTAATCGCATTAATACAAACATCAATCTATTGATGTAATTAAAGGAGGACAATAATATGGAATTACGTTCCGTTGCTTATAATCCTACTCAATTTCCTGGAATGCAAGGAATGCAGGGTATGCAAGGTATGCCTGAAATGATGACTGGAATGCAGGGAATGCCGATGGCCCCTGGGATGTATCCACCTGGTGGTTTTGTCAATCTTGATGTAGACGCGGACCCTGGTTTTGTTAGTTATGATGTCGGTGGCCCTATGCCTTGCTCTCCGTGCGGTACGCCTGTGATGCCTTGCCCGATGCCGACTCCTACCCCTGCAAATAAAGTGTATGTAGTGAAAAAAGGGGATACCGTTTATAAAATTGCAAAACGTTATGGGACGACGATGCAAGCCATTATCTTAGAAAACAACTTGCGTAACCCAAATCTTATTTATCCAGGACAAATTTTATTAATACCAACAGTATCTACAGGGGAGTTTTACGGTTAAACTCTAGATATAAATGCAATATAAGAATAACGATTTGAAAAAGAACCTGAACCCTGAGCTAAGACTTAGGGTTCAGGTTTCAGGTTTGCTCGTCAGTGCCTCAGGGCGTTCGCACATGTTCCTCCTCTCTGTGCTCGTACGGCCTAATGAGTGCATATGAACGGCTAGTGCTGGACATATTGTGCAGAGGTTAATTAGGTGCAAACTTTGGATAATTAAGCAGGAAAAAGACGAACGAGGGTAGAAATATTGTAAGGATGGTATGGAAGGAGAGAGGTAAAGTGGATTATCAGGTCGGTATTCTTGGTGGGGGACCTGGCGGATACGTTTGTGCGTTAAGAGCTGCCCAATTGGGTTTATCAGTGGTTCTTATTGAAGGTGATAGGCTGGGCGGCACCTGTTTAAACCGGGGGTGTATCCCTACCAAGGCGTTAGTAAAAAGCGCTGATTTATATCGCGAGATGGAGCATGCCGAGGAATTCGGTTTGTTTGTGGGCGAAAAACGAGTGGATTATGGCGCTGTGGTCGCCCGAAAGGACAACATAGTCAATGCACTCGTTAGCGGTGTGGAAAAGTTGATGAAAGCAGCGAACATTCGTGTGGTCAAAGGCTGGGGTGAATTTAAAGAAGTCGGTCAGCTATCCGTGACGACAGAAAATGGAGTTGAACTCATTCGAGTAGAGAATGTAGTGTTGGCGACCGGGTCTGTGCCAATGCGTATTCCGATTCCAGGGGCAGATCTCCCGGGTGTCGGAACCAGTGATGAATTTCTTGAGGAAAAAGAACTCCCCAAACGTCTTGTTGTCATTGGAGGCGGCGTCATTGGTTTAGAATTTGCTTCGATTTATCAAGCATTTGGAGTTCAGGTTAGCGTAGTGGAGATGCTCCCAACCTTGTTGCCGACTATTGATGAGGAAATCCCGAAGCGGCTAACCCCATTGTTAAAGCGCAGTGGGATGGAGATTTACACTAAGACGGCGGTTAAAGGGATTCGCCAAGAGGGAGAGAACCTCATTGTCCAAGTCGAAGATGGGAAAGGGGTACGAGATATCCCAGCTGATCGTGTCCTTCTCTCCACCGGGCGTAGGCCTAATTTGCGAGGGATCGATGTGGATAACCTGGGTTTAGAGACAGAAAAAAGGGTCATTAAGGTGAATGCTCAGATGCAGACGAACCTTCCCCACGTATACGCAATCGGGGATTTGGTTGGGGGCATCATGTTGGCTCATGTAGCTTCTGCAGAAGGGATTGTAGCAGTTGAACATATTGCGGGCCGTTCAGGTGAGATGAATTATAAGGCCATCCCAAGCGCCATTTTCACACATCCGGAGATTGCTTCGGTCGGGTATACGGAACAGGAACTAAAGGCTTCAGGGATGATTTATCGTGTGAGCAAATTCCCGTTTTCTGCAAATGGTAAGGCTCTGGCCTTGGGGGAGAGCCTTGGATTGGTTAAAATCTTGGCAGATCATGAGGGTATCGTTGTGGGGGCGAGTATTATGGGCCCCCAAGCTAGTAGCTTGATTCCGGAATTAGTTCTAGCAGTAGAAAAGGGGCTTCGAGCCGAGGATATTGCTCGGACGGTGCATGCCCATCCGACATTGCCGGAAGCCATCATGGAGGCAGCACACGGGATTGATGGTAAACCGCTTCATCTAGCGTAACAAGACAAGCAAGACAAGCAACAAGACAAGGGGACGGTTCGCGTGTCTCACTAATCCAACGAGTGAGACAGGAGAACCGTCCCCTTGTCCTCCTTGTCTTCCAACGAGTGAGACAGGAGAACCGTCCCTTTTGTATTCCTTTTGTATTCGTTGTCCTCGGGTCAAAGTCGTCTGTTTGAGCGCCGTTAAAGTAGTTAACTTAACGGCGCTTGTTTTGTTTTGCTTAAACTTATGTGATTTGACTTCAAAGTTCACTTGGTCAGAGGAACTGACTATATTCGTCGGTATCTCCTAGTTATTATTGAAACTACTAAATAGTAATGTTGCTTTTAGTAGCTTTACTATCTAAATTTAGGGAACATGGACCTTGAATTCTCCATTAAGGTAGAACAATTCGACAGGATTCGTCAGTCTAATGGGTACAAGGAGTAGGACCTTATTCCTTATTTTAGATATTTTTTAAAAAAGGACTAGATTTAGGTTGCAGGATATTCTTTCTGCGAGTAGAATAAGTGGTGTATAGTGGGGCAAAGTGGGGCGGGAGACCACAGCGGTGGGGTGAACAACATGTTTATGGGGGAATACATTCATACAATTGATGGAAAAGGCCGGTTGATTATTCCGGCAAAATTCCGTGATGCCTTGGGAGAACAATTTATTGTGACCAAAGGCTTAGATCACTGTTTGTTTGTTTACCCTCCTTCAGAATGGAACACCTTGGAACAGAAGCTGCGCGCTTTGCCGTTTACCCAACCCGATGTTCGTGCTTTTGTCCGTTTCTTTTTTTCTGGGGCGACGGAATGCGAACTGGACAAGCAGGGAAGAATCCTATTGCCGGCTAATTTGCGCGACTATGCGCAATTGGAGAAGAATCTGGTTCTGGTTGGAGTGTCAAGTCGTGTTGAGATTTGGAGCGAGACACTTTGGACAGAATACAGTCGGCAAGCAGAAAGCGCTTATGCCAGTGCTGCTGAATCCCTAGTACAGCTAGGGATATAGAAAGGAACGGATTTACTTGGATTTTCATCATGTCACTGTTTTATTAGATGAGACGGTTGATGCGGTAGTTACGGACCCCTCTGGTAAATATGTTGATTGTACACTGGGTGGGGCTGGACATAGCAAAAGGGTCTTAACAAAGCTCGACGCCACCGGAAAACTGATTTGTTTTGACCAAGATGCCTTGGCGATTCGTCACGCGAAAGAAATCTTTGGCGAGGATGAACGGATCACCTTAGTAAATCGAAACTTTGAATTTCTGGAAGAATCCTTAAGTGCATTACAATTACTGCCGGTGAATGGAATTTTGTTTGACTTAGGGGTCTCGTCTCCTCAACTCGATGAAGCTGAGCGCGGTTTTAGTTATATGCAGGACGCGCCCTTGGATATGCGCATGGACCCTTCGAGACCCTTGACCGCCCGGGAAATTGTGAATACGTGGACCGAAGAGGAATTGGTTCAGCTTATTTGGAAATATGGGGAAGAAAAATGGTCCAAACGGATTGCCCAATTCATCGTACAAAAACGTAACGAGCGGTCGCTGGAAACAACTGGTGACCTAGTTCAGGCGATTAAAGCGGCGGTGCCTGCAGCGGTCCGAAGAAGTGGGCCTCATCCAGCTAAACGTACCTTTCAGGCAATCCGAATTGCTGTGAACGACGAACTTGGGGTCTTAGATCGAGTGTTGGATCAAGCACTGCGTTGCCTGGATCATGGAGGCCGGCTCGCAGTGATAACCTTTCACTCCCTCGAGGATCGTATTGTAAAAGATAGAATGAAATCTTGGCTTGGACGTTGCACTTGCCCGCCAGAATTACCGATATGTCGGTGCAATGCAATGACCGTAGCTAAGGTGTTGACACGAAAACCCATTCTTCCTTCTGAAGAGGAAGTAGAACAAAATCCACGTTCAAGAAGCGCTAAATTACGGGTCGCCGAAAAGATATAACGGTCTAAAGGGAAAGGAGGAGGAATACCATGGTAGTAGCGCAGGAAAAAATTGAGTGGCAGGAGCCATTAGCGCAGAAATCCCGCGTGAGAAAGCTTAGGCCCGCTAGAAAAGGTGGTCAGTTCGCCAAAGGAAAAAGCATTTTAGTATTGGCTTTCATTGTTGGGCTGACCGGTGCCATCGGGGCGGCAACGATTCAAATAACAGTCGTCCAGGGGGCACAAGTGAGGACGTTAGAAAAGGATATTTCCACGATTAAAGCACGGAATGATCTCCTTCAGGTGGAGGCTGACAAACTTCGTGCGGTAGGTCGGATTGAAAGTGCAGCACTAGCTATGGGCATGGAAAAACCTGCTGGGATAGTCTATGTGACAGGTGCAGTGCCTTCGGTCAATAATCAAAAGGTGGCTCCGTCGACCCAAGCAGCAACACAACCTACTGCGGTTAAATCCACAGCACTGCAGCAATTTTCACAGAAATTTACGAGCTTTTTTGCTTCAACACAACGTTAAGATAAAGGTGCTTTGGGTACGCGGAGACCCCGATAAATTGGGGGTGAGGACGAATGAGTCCTTTTGTTGTCATGCGTAAACGGATCGCTTTTCTTTTTTTTTGTACGAGTATTTTCTTTATAATCTTAATCATTCGACTTGGGTATGTGCAACTTAGCCAGGGCGCTGATTTGCGAAAAAAAGCAGACGATTCTCACTTTCGTGGTGTACCTGTTGCACCTAAACGCGGAAATATTGAGGATCGGCAAGGAAATGTCCTAGCTATGAGTGTCAGTAGTGAAACGGTTTATGCCATACCAGCAGAGGTTAGGCAATCTGGCAGAGCCAAAGAAATGGCCCAGACTTTGTCTCCACTTTTAGGGAAACCCGCCTTAGAAATTGAACAGCATATCACGAAACGGACAGCATTAGAATACATTCAAAAGCAGGTTAAACCGGAAGTGGCTGCTCAAATACGGGCGTTGGCGCTCCCGGGGATTGGAACCACGGAGGATAGCCAACGGTATTATCCGTTTGCAACACTAGCGTCACATATTATCGGATTCGCCGGGATTGACAATCAAGGACTTGAAGGGATAGAGTTAACCAGAGATTCGGAACTGAAGGGGACTGCAGGAAGCATTCTTCAAGAATTTGGCGCAAATGGGATTCCTCTACCCCAGGCGGAGCATCAGTACTTGGCTCCCAAACAAGGAAATACCGTGCGCTTAACCATTGATAAAAATATTCAGTTATTCGCGGAACGTGAGTTGCAAAAGTTGATGTCTGGCCAGGGTGTCAACATGAACGGACAAGTGCCTAAGAGTGCTTCAATCTTAGTCATGGATCCAAGTACGGGGGAAATGCTGGCTTTAGCTTCAGCACCGACCTTTGATCCAAATCATTATCAGGAAGCGGATCCCAGCGCTAGGCGAAATATTGCTATTCAGAACGGATATGAACCTGGGTCGACCTTTAAGATTATTACTTTAGCAGCAGCTCTTGAGGAAAAGAAAATTAAGCTCCAAGAACACTATTTCGATAAAGGGTCTTACACTGTTCTAGGTAAAAACGTGAGATGTTGGAAGGCTGGAGGGCATGGTGACCAAACGTTTATGCAAGTGGCCGAGAATTCCTGCAACCCGGGTTTTATCGAGATGGGTCAACGGCTAGGAATGGACACTTTTTATAAATATCTGCGGAATTTCGGTTTCGGCCAGAAAACAGGGATCGAGATGTCCGGTGAAGCGCTAGGTATTCTTGCGAATAAGAAAAAGGCGACCGCGCTGGACTTGGCAACCATGTCCATTGGGCAAACGAATAACGTCACTCCTATTCAACTATTGACGGCTGTATCAGCGGTGGCTAACGGTGGAACGTTAATGAAACCGCAACTGGTGAAAGAAATTGTCGGTCCCAGTGGAAGGGTTATCACTCCTTTCAAAAAAGAAGAGGTTAGACGCGTTATTAGTGAGGATACTTCAAAGTTAGAACGCGAAGTTCTGGAATCAGTCGTGACCAATGGAACCGGGCGTCGGTCTTTTCTTCCTGGCTATCGTGTGGCAGGAAAAACTGGGACAGCACAAAAAGTGGTCAACGGAGGGTATATTCAAGGGGAATATATTGCTTCGTTTGTGGCGTTTGCCCCTGCAGACAACCCACGGTTGGCGATGCTAGCAGTGATCGACGGTGTTCCGTTTTATGGGGGAGTTGTCGCAGCCCCTGTGGTCCAGAGTGTCATGCTTGATTCCTTGAGATACCTCGGCATTAAGCCGGATGCCCAGGCACCCATGACGCCCGGCAAACCCTTGCCTGGGCTTGAATTTCCACCCATCAAGAAGGCGGCTAACGTTCCTTCAGTATTAGGGCTCCCTTTAGCTGAGGCAGAAAAAACTTTAACTGGGGCTGGGTTTAAGACAATGACGGAAGGTCAGGGTGAAATGGTGCTTGACCAAATTCCGCATGGGGATACAGAAGTAGAAGCGGGATCCAATATACTCCTTTATCTGGGTAAGGATGCATCCACTCCCACGCTTGCCCATTGGTGGGAAGACGAGGACGAGGATATTGAAGCAATCCGCAGTCTGACGGGACGGGTGCCAATTTCAGTAAGCCCTCTTGGACGTTAAAGCAGAAGTCAGAGGTCAGAGGTCAGAAGCCGGAAGTCGGATCTATGGGCTCATATGCGGGCCCTGACAAGGTTCCGTAGCCTCTTATTATTCTCTGTAGTGCCGCGTTAACGGCAAGGAATGTCCCAAAGGAAGAATGGAACTCCATTTTATAGAAGTGGGAGCCATGGAAAGTGGATGATCGGTTGGCAAGGTCTGCAGAAGGGGTAATTTGTCAATAATAGATCTAGATCCGGCATCAGAATGATGTGTAATCTCAGTAACTTGGAGAGGAATGATGAGGAATGCCTACAGCAAAATCACTGGCGGAGATAATAAAAGGAATCGAGGTGCAGGCCTCATCAGGGAATAGTCAAGTCATCGTTCGTGGAATGTCTTTGGATTCGAGGCGTGTTCAGCCGGGCGATCTTTATGCCTGCGTGCCCGGATTTAAGGTGGACGGCCATGATTTCGCGGTGAATGCTATTTCTTCAGGGGCTGTGGCCTTAGTCGTTGAGCGCTTTTTGCCACTTAATGTTCCTCAAGTAAAGGTTTCAAATGTGCGCCAAGTCATTGGGCCATTAGTTGCCACTGTGTATGACCATCCCAGTGAACAGTTGGAGTTAGTCGGGGTAACAGGGACGAATGGGAAAACAACAATTACCTATCTCATTGAGAAAATCGGGACAAAACATGGCAAGAAAGTTGGCTTAATTGGTACACTCGGTGCGCGGATTGATGGACGAGAGATTCCAGGAGAAAGGACAACACCGGAAGCCATTGAAGTTCAAAAGCTCCTGAGGGATATGGTGGCTGAAGGGATAAGTCTGGCCGTGATGGAAGTTTCCTCCCATGCAATGGATCTCGGACGCGTGTCGGGATGCGAATTCGATGCTGGTATTTTTACCAATTTGACACAGGATCATTTGGATTATCATAAGACAATGGAGGATTATCTTGACACTAAAAGCCGGTTGTTTTCCAAGCTTGTAGGGAAAAAGCAGCCCAAGATCAGCATATTGAATGGGGATGATCCCTCATTTTCTAAACTGAGTCAAGCTTCGGCTGCTCCGGTTGTTAGTTATGGGATTGACAATGAAGTAGATTACCGGGCAGAGAACGTGGAAGTCACCTCAGATGGGGTGCACTTTGTGGTCCGATTCCGTAAGGGAGTTCAGGATATACAGTATTCTACTCCAGGGGTTTTTAGCGTCTATAATGCCTTGGCTGCTTTTGCTTGGGGCGTTGAAAGGGGATATAACCCAGGATCGGTTGCTGAAGCCCTGGCGGAAATTCAGGGGGTGCCGGGGCGCTTTGAAAGTGTCCGGCTCGGACAACCATTCCATGTCATTGTGGATTACGCTCACACGCCCGACGGCTTAGAGAATGTAGTTCGAACAGCTCGGGGGTTTACCAAAGGGAGACTTATTACAGTCTTCGGGTGTGGAGGAGATCGGGACAGAGGAAAACGGCCGCTTATGGGAGAGGCTGTCTCATTGTGGAGCGATTTTGTCATAGTGACTTCAGATAATCCCCGTACTGAAGATCCGGATCAGATTATCAAAGAAGTACTGATTGGAATTTCTGGAGTGGATCATGTCGCCTTGAGAGATCGGCGTGTTGCTATATGGGATGCTTGTCGCATGGCTAAGCCGGGAGATACTATTTTGATAGCCGGCAAAGGACATGAAACCTATCAGATTTTTGGGACAGAGGCCCATTCGTTTGATGACCGGGAAGTTGCGCGTGAAGCATTGAGGGGGCTTGGATATGGGCAAGTGGACCGTTGAGGCAGTAGCCCAAAATACGAAAGGGGCCTTGATCGGAAACTCTGATTTAGAGGTTTCAGGGTGCATTATCGATAGTCGTCAAGCTAAGGGCGGGGAGATATTTTTTGCCCTACCAGGGGAAACCGTAGACGGGCATGATTTTATTGAAGATGCCTGGAAAAATGGGGCGGTTCTGGTAGTCGCGGAGGAAGCCCGCTTTAAGGGGGCGGATACGAGGCAGTCTGTTCCTGAAGGCAAGGCACTACTTCTCGTAAAGTCTGTACTCTCGACACTTCACGAATTAGCCAAGGCTTGGCGCTTAGAGCTCGGTGCTAAGGTGGTCGGAGTCACTGGGAGTAATGGGAAAACTACCACGAAGGATATGATTGGGGCGGTCCTGTCTCAGCGTTTTCGAGTCTATCACAATAAGGGAAATCATAATAATGAATTGGGACTTCCTTTAACTGTCCTCAATGCGCCGCTAGGTACGGAGATCTTGGTACTCGAGATGGGAATGCGTGGTTTGGGTGAGATCAAAACCTTATGTGACATCGCGAAACCGGATGTCGGAGTGATCACTAATATTGGGACAACGCATTTAGAACTATTACTAACGCAGGAGCGAATTGTCCAGGCGAAGTGGGAGCTAATTGAAGCAATGCAGGGGGATGGCATTGGGATCGTAAACGCGGATGACTTGTTCTCTGTGCAAAAGGCGAAGAAGGATCTACATTCAGTTCGATTCTATGGTCTGGAGGGTACTTTTGAAGAGCCGCACATTAAAGGAACCCAGCTACGGCCTTGGGGGACCTTGGGGACGACCTTTGATGTAAACTATAGGGACGAATTAACAACGGTCAATCTTTCACTGCCCGGTAAACACAATGTGCTGAATGCCCTAGCAGCGCTAGCGGTAGGCACGGCTTTTGGTGTTCCGTTGGTGGAAGGGTGTGCGGGGCTGGGTGAGTTGAAAATGTCCAAAATGCGCTTAGAGATACGTTTCGGGATCTTGGGAACCACTCTCATTAACGATGTCTATAATGCCAATCCTATTTCGATGCAGGCCTCATTGCAGGTTCTCAAGGAGCGAGCAGGTGAAAACAAGACTCTAGCTATTTTGGGCGAAATGTATGAACTAGGAACCTCAGCAGAATCAGGTCATCGTGAAGTTGGGAAAACTCTTGCAAAGTTAGGAGTTAGTGAATTAATTACCGTGGGCAAATTGGCCGAAGAGATTGCGCAGGGAGCGCGTATGGCAGGATACGCAGAAGAGCATATTAAGGTGGTTTCTACTCGCGAGGAAGCTGTCACGAAAGCAAAGGATCTCCTCGCCCTATTTGGACCGGGACTATGGGTTCTGATCAAAGGGTCACGAGGAATGAAAATGGAAGAGATCACTGCTCAACTCGAAGAAGCAGAGTAAAGGATGGAAATACACATGTCTGAGCGTTTGGTCATAGCGGCAGGATTAGCCCTTATCATTACGTTAGTTCTAGGACCTTTTTTGATACCGGTCTTAAGGACTCTAAAGTTCGGGCAAACTGTACGCGATGATGGCCCCAAGAGACACTTGAAAAAGGCCGGAACCCCAACGATGGGTGGTATGATTTTTCTGGTCGGCATTATTGTCAGCGCCTTGGTTACGGCTGAACAACCCACTTCTCTGGAAATGGTGACAATGGTGGGAATCACTTTAGGATATGGCTTAATCGGATTTATCGATGATTTTATCAAAGTAGTCATGCATCGTTCGTTAGGGCTTCGAGCATACCAAAAACTTATTGGGCAGTTTGGCTTGGCCTTTATACTGATGTGGGTTTCAGTCCATTGGCTGGGTAGGGGGACGGATGTTGCTATCCCGTTTTCGTCTATACACTTGGAGCTGGGCTGGTTTTACTATATTTTAATTTCTTTGGTAATCGTATTTATGACAAATGCGGTTAATCTTACCGATGGGTTGGACGGCTTAGCAGCGGGAAGTACCGTATTTGCAGGTGTCGGCTATCTTGTGATAGCTCTCCTGGCAGCCAGCCAAGGAGGCGGGGTAGCGGTTTTAGCGCACGATACAGATATGGCGGTCTTTGCAGCGGCCTTGGTAGGTGGAACTCTTGGCTTTTTGCGTTTTAATACGTATCCTGCCCGTGTTTTCATGGGGGATACTGGGTCTTTGGCTTTAGGTGGGGCCTTAGTTAGTTTGGCAGTTCTCACCAAGAGTGAATTGGTGCTTATAATAATCGGAGGGTTATTCACGGTGGAGATACTCTCGGTTATTATTCAGGTTATTTCGTTTCAAACTACGGGGAAGCGGGTCTTTCGTATGAGCCCAATACATCATCACTTTGAGCTTGGGGGGTGGGGCGAATGGAAAGTGGTTACCGTTTTTTGGGCTGGTGCGTTGATTTGTGCGATTCTTGGGATTATGGCTTATGTTCCGACGCTGGGGTAGGGAGGAAGTGTCTTAGCCCGTTCGCACACGTTCCATTGCTATTCACTTGTCGCTGTGGCTAAAAGGCAAAACCTCTGGGTTTTCTGCAAGTGGTCGCTCTTTGCCATCCATGGCACCGCGACATCAGTCCATCCATGGACAAGTCCCGTTGCCTTTCTTCACGCCTAATCGACTGCGCTCATTGACGCAATTCCTCTCTCCGTGCTCTCTCAGCTAAGAAACTTCCTCTGGACTTGGGTCGCCGGGAGTTTGGAGCGACCGAGATCTCTTTTGCTTATCAGAAGAAAACTTCGATAGTTAGAATAATAGAGTAGAGTTAGGATGGATTTTATGGTATTAATGGCTCATGTTCTAGTTTGGGTCTGTGGGGTTTATGAGCAATTTGGGGTTCTGTGATGCTATTTGCGTTTATAACGCAAATGCGCCTTGAGTGATTGCAGTGCAATGGGCAAGTGAGTTCGATTCTTGCTTTAATATAAGAACGTGTCCATCGTGATTTGATTGGTAAATCATTGTTTATTTGTCATTCGAACCCGAAATCTGAGGAGATTATTAAAGCAACTGTTGAAAAACTTAAAAATCAGGCAAATGAAGTCTTATTGCAGGTTAATGGAAAAAAATGAAAGAGTTTACATTGTTCCAGTCAGAGATGATAATGGAGATATGATCGGATATTTCAAAAGGTAAAAATGAATTTACAAAGATAGATCTCACTGGGCATATGGTTGTTATGCTAGGAAGCTAATTGAGTCAAAATTTGTAGTTACGGAGGACTAATAACGTGAACTGGATAAATAAACGGGTTTTGGTCATCGGTGCGGGCTTAAGTGGCCAAGCGGCCGTGCGGAAGCTTACGCGTTTGGGGGCGGAGGTTTTCCTGACGGACAGTAAGGGGATTGAGCAGCTAGCTGGTGTTGAGGAGTTAGGTCTTGATCCGGCACATTTGCTCCTTGGCATTGTGCCGAAATTAGAGGAGATTCAACCTGTACTTGTGGTATTATCCCCAGGGGTATCTCCTAAGCTCTCCTTGGTACAGGAAGCCAGTTCTCAAAACGTTACCGTGTGGAGTGAAGTCGAGTTGGCAATGAATGATTGTCCAGCTCTTTGTGTTGGGGTAACTGGCACCAATGGGAAAACGACGACCACTTCTTTGATCGGTGAATTAGCTAAGCGGACCGGTCGACCTATAGTTATTGCCGGAAATATTGGAGTGGCGTTAAGTGGACAAGTGAAAGGTTTAGAAGAAAATAGCATTGTTGTGGCTGAACTTTCAAGTTTTCAACTAGAGTTTATAGATAAACTTCGTGTCCATGTGGCCATTTTACTGAATCTTACACCCGATCATTTGGATCGACATGGTACGCTTGACGAGTATCTTAGGGTCAAAGCTCGAATTTTTGAGAACCAAACAGCTACAGATTTGGCGATCCTGAATTGGGATGATCCATTAGTCCGGGATCTAGGATCTAAATTGAGAAGTAGGGTCTTGTATTTCAGTCCGACCTCCTTTCTGCAGGATGGGATTAGTCTTTGGCAGGACCAGATTGTATATGCGGAAAAGGAAAAGAGGACTATGATTCCGATTATTTCCCGTAAGGATCTACAGCTTCGTGGTGCGCATAATCTGGAAAATGTTATGGCGGCTGCTGCGGCAGCAAAAGCGTTTGGTCTATCTTGGACTGAGATTACAGAAGGACTCACTCAGTTCAAAGGGGTGGAGCACCGTGAAGAAATTGTGGGGACGTTTGAGGGGGTCCTCTTTGTGAATGATTCTAAAGGGACCAATACTGATGCTGCCACTAAGGCCTTACTAGCGTTTGAGGAACCGTTGGTTTTGATTGCGGGGGGGAAAAACAAAGGTCTTGATTTTCATGATTTCATGAAAGTCGTGCGCGTTAAGGTCAAAAGCCTAGTCTTATTAGGGCTTGCGGCTGATGAGATGGAACAGGCGGCGAGGGATGAAGGCGTAGAAACGATTATCAGGGCTACCACTTTTGCGGATGGGGTAGAGAAAGCAATAGCTGAAGCGATACCTGGGGATGTCGTTTTATTATCCCCTGCTTGTACAAGTTGGGATATGTTTAAGAGTTATGAAGAAAGAGGGGAATTGTTTAAGGAGTTAGTGCGTAGGCATTATAGGAAACCCATTTAAGATTAAAGGGGGAACTATACATGCGGAGGCATCGACCGGATCTGGTCTTGCTTGGAGCGATTTTGGCTCTGTTAGGGATAGGGTTTGTTATGGTGTATAGCTCAAGTGCAGTCAGAGGGTACATACAGTTTGATGACCCCTATCACTTTCTCAAGATGGAGGGGATATGGGCCATAATGGGACTCGTGGCAATGGTCTTAAGCATGTGGGTGGATTTGCGAGTGTTACGCAGATTTGCTAAACCTGCCCTCTTTATAGCGATTGCTTTATTGATTGCGGTAAAAATCCCGGGAATCGGGCGTAGAGTGAATGGCGCAGATCGTTGGATTGGGCTGGGGCCGCTGTCGATTCAGCCGTCTGAAGTGATTAAGCTTTCTATGGTGCTGGTGATGGCCCATGTACTAGCGCTTGATCCCTATAAGATCCAATCATTTCGCAAAGGGGTTCTACCCATTCTTGGTTTGCTTGGGGTGATCGCAGGGCTTATTATGCTGCAACCAGATCTGGGAACGACCTTGGTCATAGCGGCTACGACGTTTTTTATGTTGATTGCAGCTGGAGCCCGGGTTAGCAATATTGTTTCATTAGCAGGTATGGGGCTTGGGTTAGTGGTTGCAGCTATTGCAGCAGCCCCTTATCGAATGCGGCGTATCTTTGCTTTTTTGGATCCCTGGGCTGATCCTTTGGGGAAAGGATATCAGACTATCCAGGCACTTTTGGCTTTAGGCCCAGGTGGATTGTTTGGTTTGGGTTTAGGGCAAAGCCGACAGAAGTTTCTTTATTTGCCAGAGAACCATACCGATTTCATCTTTGCCATGATTGGCGAAGAACTTGGTTTCATCGGGGCCTCTTTAGTGATTTTACTCTTTTTCCTCTTCGCTTGGCGGGGATTTCGGGTGGCAATGAGGGCACCGGATGCATTTATGGGTTTTCTCGCCGTTGGATTAACTGCCATGGTGTCCATACAGGCGATGATCAACATGGGCGTAGTTAGCGGGGTATTGCCGGTCACAGGGATTACCTTGCCGTTTATAAGTTATGGAGGCACATCGCTTGTCTTTACAATGCTAGGTGTTGGAGTGTTGCTGAATATTTCCATGGAAGTCAGGTAAGGAAGGGGTATACGTGGTGAGAGTAATCTTGACAGGTGGAGGAACAGGTGGACATATTTATCCGGCCCTGGCCATTGCTAAAGGGTTGTTGGCGCGTGATCCCAAGACCCAAATTCTCTACGTGGGAATCCGGGACGGGATGGAAGCGCGCTTGGTACCAGAGGCTGGTATTGAGTTCGCGGGGATTTCTGGAAAAGGACTTCCGCGCAGATTAAGTCTGGATACGATAAAAGTTATCGGGAAAAGTGTCAAGGCCCTCTGGGAGACGAAGAAATTATTGCATCAGTTTCATCCCGATCTTGTGGTAGGCACAGGGGGATATGTGTCAGGCCCGGTTGTTTTGACGGCTGCCTTATTCAATATTCCAACGTTGCTCCATGAACAAAATGCCTTGCCTGGAATTACCAATCGGATTTTGGCGCGGGTTGTACGCCGTGTCATGGTGACTTTTCCTGAGAGTAGGGAGCGTTTTGGCGTTAAGAAAAAGCTGGAACTTGTTGGGCTCCCAGTTCGCCCGGAAATTGGACATGTGTTCCGAGAAGTAGGGGCAGAGTATTTCAAGTTACGATCGGATCGCTTGACCTTGCTGGTGACAGGTGGGAGCAGAGGTGCTCGAACGTTAAATCAGGCTATGATCGAGGTCCTGGCGCAACTTGCTCAGCGCTCGGACATTCAGGTGATATGGGCAACAGGAAAAACGACGTATACGGAAACCATTGAGGAGTTAAAGAAAAGGGGAATTTCCTGGGAACGTCCGGAGTGGCGCGTCCTAGAGTATTTGAAAGACATGCCGGAAGCCTTAGCCTGTGCTGACATTTTCATTGGACGGGCAGGGGCAGCCTCCCTGGCCGAGTTGATGGTTGCAGGCATTCCCAGTCTATTAATTCCCTACCCCTTTGCGGCGGAGAATCATCAAGAACACAATGCCCAGGCGCTAGTTCAAGCGGGTGCTGCACAAATCATTCTGGACTCGGAATTAGACGGAGAACGATTGTGGAAAGAAGTAGAAGGGCTGATTTCTCAACCTTCGCTGCTCGCTAAAATGGGAGCCGCTGCCGAGACGCTGGCGCAACCGCGGGCTTTAGATAAGATTGTAGACCTCTGTAGGGCTACTGCTTGGCATTAATCGAGGTACGAAGTTCGAGGTTCGACGAATGAACAACGAAGAAGTGAACTCGTTCAATTAAAGTTGAACATCGAGACTTCGGTGGGGAAGTTTCCTCCCATCGAAGCAAAGTACGGGGTACCACTTCCACTTGTAGAAGTGGGAGTCTCACGATTGGATGAACAACGAAGAACAAACAACGAAAATCGAACCACGAATATCGAATCTCGAACATCGAGAATGCTCACACCTTTTTACTCCAATGCATAGCATATGGCAGTAAACAAACGAAAGGAGTGAGCATGGTGTGGCCAAAGAGAAAGATACAATTGGTTGCCTCTTCTGCGGCTCCCGGAATTGACGGAGTTCGGGCCGTGTTAAAAGGAAGCCAGCTTGAATTTTCCGAGGCGGAGGATTTAAGCACAGGAAGCAAGGAAAATTGGTGGGAGAAGCCTTTTGATCAAAAGACCGTGCTCGAGGGGTCGGGTCCCGTGACGGACGTAGTATTCTGGTCTGAGGGGACGGAAAACGACATCTGGCGAGAAAAAGCGCTCGCAGAAGGTTTGAACCCGCAATCGATTCAATCGTTCATACATAATATTTTGGAGGATGAAGTAATTTTATGGGTTTCTGAACCGACGGTTTTTATAAAAGGGCTTCCATTGTTAGGGCATGTTTTGCAGGAGGCGGGGTTCGAACCGACCATACTTTGGCCGATGACGGATGGGAAATGGAAATGCGAAAGAAAACAGGGCCTACATTGGGTAATACCAGAGTCCTGGCAGGTGAGCTTATGCGAGGCGCGAAGTGCGAAGCGCGAGGTTCGTACAAATGACTTCGAGCATCGAGCCCCGAACATCGAACCTCGTGCAGTAACTTGGGTCGTTCGCGAAAATAGACTTGATTTTTATCAGGCGCAAGATGGTCTGAAATTCGTTGGCCAAATTCCAAGATGGCCGGAACCGATGGAAGAGCAAGTAGCTGCTGAAACAATAGCCAAGTGCATAGACTTAGGAGTTTCCTGGCTGGATATTCGGTTGGCGCTTAGCTCTATTTGGAAGAATATTATAATGACGGATAACTTGAGGTGGAACAGTAATGATATTGGATGGAATGCCGGGGCGTGTGGAGAAGAATTACCCTCTGCACCAATTGACTACGTGGAAGATTGGTGGGCCCGCTGAGGCTGTGTATTGGCCTCAAACAAGGGAAGACCTGTCGACAGTGTGGCAACGTGCCCAAGAGGCAGAAGTCCCGGTTTGGATAATCGGGCAGGGCTCAAATCTACTGTTGCCGGATGAAGGGCTTCCTGGAGTCACGGTGGTGACCACATCCCTTCGGGCGATAGAGTGGGGCGATTACACAGTTCAGGTTGAAGCAGGGTACTCATTAGCCCGTTTAGCCCAAGAGGCAGGGGAACGTGGCTTTAGCGGCTTGGAATTTGCACGGGGAATTCCCGGATCCGTTGGGGGTGCAGTTATGATGAATGCTGGTGCCCATGGCGGAGCAATGGCTCCTCACATCATGAATGTTACCGCGCTTTGGGCGGATGGTACGCTTAAGAAAGTAGAAAAAGCTGAACTCGAATTTGCTTATCGGTTCTGTTCCTTGCGCGGCAATGCGTGGGTGTTGGAAGCCGAACTTGTGTTTTCTCCAGGGGATCGTATAAAGATTTTACAGGATATGAAAGAGAATTTAACTAAAAGAGCGATCAATCAACCGCTTGAGAAACCAAGTGCCGGAAGTGTTTTTCGGAATCCTCCTGGTGATTCGGCTGGTCGCTTGATTGAAGCTGCTGGGTGGAAAGGGAGAAGCAGGGGTGGTGCTCAAGTATCTCATAAACACGCGAACTTTATTGTAAATACGGGTAATGCCAAAGCTAAGGATGTGCTCGTTTTGATGGAGGAGATACAAAAAGATGTGCAATTGAAATTTGGGATTACATTGCAAACGGAAGTAGCGTGCCTTCAACGAAGCACGAGGCACGATGCACGAGGCACGAATTGAAGGCGAACAAAGTTCGCAGAATGATGAATCTCTTCAAGTTCAATCCTTACTTCGATTCGCAGAATCGAATTCACAAGTCGGACATCGAGTATCGAGCATCGAGCCTCGAATAAATACGTCGTTCCATTCACAGTATCGAATTCACATTCGAACCTCGAACATTGAAAAGGGGGTAGGATCATGGCGATGGATCGCTATGTCATCACCGGAAAACAGCGATTAGAAGGAAGAATCCGGGTAAGCGGGGCGAAGAACTCTTCCCTTCCCCTATTAGCTGCAACTATACTAGCTGAAGGGACATCCACCTTGTTAGAAATCCCAGAGCTGGCTGATATTACGCATATGGTCGAGGTGCTTGAGCACCTCGGCTGTGGGGCTGTGCGCCAAAATAAGGCGATGTATATCAATGCTGGAGGGTTAGAGTCTTGCGAGGTCGATGAGGGGCTAATGCGGCAGATGCGTGCCTCTAATCTTATTTTAGGTCCGTTATTAGCTCGGTATGGACGGGTAAAGATATCCAGACCGGGAGGGTGCGCTATTGGTTCCCGCCCGATGGATCAACACATTAAGGGGCTTCAACAACTTGGGGTTAAGGTAAAAGAAAAACATGGATATATTGAAGCTTGGACAGACCATTTACAGGGTGCCGATGTTTACCTAGATGTCCCAAGTGTAGGGGCTACAGAAAACATTATGATGGCAGCTGTCTTAGCTAAAGGAATCACCGTGATTCGCAATGCGGCACGTGAACCAGAAATTGTAGATTTGCAAAATTTTTTGAATAAAATGGGAGCAAAAGTACGGGGTGCGGGCATGGATGTACTTAGGATTGATGGAGTAGAAAAGCTCCATCCTACAGAACATACAGTCATACCAGATCGAATAGAAGCCGGCACACATATGATTGCGGCGGTCATGACTGAAGGGGATGTGGTGATTGAGAATGTTGTACCAGAACACTTGGAACCTGTTATTGCTAAAATACGTCAGACAGGAGCAATTGTAACCCTTCTGGATGATTCGGTTCGTGTTCAACAACGGGGAATAATTCGGGGCGTGGACATTAAGACAATGCCATACCCAGGATTTCCGACAGATATGCAACCACAGTTTATGGCTATGCTCTCGTGCGCGGAAGGAACGAGCATCATAACGGAAACAATCTTTGAAAACCGCTTTCAGCATGTGGATGAGTTACGCCGTATGGGAGCGCAAATCACGGTTGAGGGAAGAACGTCCATTATTCGTGGGGTTGATACGCTTGAAGGGGCCTTTGTTGAGGCTACAGACCTTCGGGCCGGAGCGGCACTCTTCCTTGCAGCCTTAGCAGCTGAGGAGGTAACCGTACTCGAGAAAGTAGACTACATTGATCGTGGGTATGAAAATTTAGAAGAGAAATATCGCCACTTGGGAGCAAAACTACTGAGAATTGGCGGCGAGGCGTGATGAGCGATACGCGAGGCGCGAAGCGCGATGCACGAATCTAAGGCGAACAAAGTTCGCATAACGCTTAATCTCTCGAAGTCCAATTCGTAATTCGAACATCGAACTTCGAGCCTCGCGCATCGAAACAAGGTGCATCGAAACAACGTGTATTTTGTCAAGAAAAGGTTTCTGAAAAAACATGACAGAATAGGACCGTATTCGTTACACTGGGATAAGGAGGAATTGCGAAATGCAACCCCAAAAAATGAATACATCCTTTCTCTACGTAGTCGTCTTAACGATCTTGCTTTCCTTAGGTTTGGCTCTTTTCTGTCGATCCAGTGTTTTCACAGTACAACACGTAATGGTACAGGGACTTAAACTGATTCCGGAAAGCGAAATCTTAAAATTAGCCAATGGGGTTCAGGGACAGAACTTGTTTTTATTTGATCAAGAGATACTCAATCATAAAATCACCTTACATCCGCTTGTTCAAAGCGTTCAGTTTCGGCGGAAGCTTCCTCAGACGCTTATAATTATGGTGACTGAACGGACCCCTGTCGCATTGGTCGTTGTACCTAGGGGGGTCTTGGAGGTAGATGCGAAGGGGACTTTTTTACGACGTTTAGAGAGTTGGCCGAATAATGATTATCCAGTGCTTACTGGAATTACTCTTAAGGATACAGTGGGACCAGGACAAAACTTAGCAAATCGATCCCTTACGGCAGCACTGAATTTGCTGGGACAAGCCCCACCGGAATTACTTTCTCAGATTGGGGAACTTCACGTAGATCCCGTTCAACAAATGACGATGTACCTAATAAGCGGGGTTGAAGTTCGACTTGGACAAGCTAACGACTGGAAAGCTAAATTAAATGCGCTTTTTCAACTTGTATGCGATAATGAGTATAAGTCATTTCAGCAAGGGGTACGATATATTGATTTCACGGCGGCGAAACCTGTCATTGGTCGCTAGATCAGGGAGGAAAAAGGAACATGTGGTTACCGTTATTAGGCTTAGTTTTGGGATTAGCTATTGGGTATGTCAGCCCGTTTTCAGTCCCGATCGAATATGCCAAATACTTATCCGTGGGAATATTGGCTGCGCTAGATTCCGTCTTAGGTGGGATACGTTCTGCGCAGGAGGATCATTTCGACAGCACAGTGTTTTTAACTGGCTTTTTTAGTAACATGCTCCTAGCAGCCTTTTTAGCGTACGTTGGAGATCGTATTGGAGTGGATCTCTATTTGGCTGCGATTGTAGCATTTGGTGTACGGTTATTCCAAAATTTGGGGAGTATTCGGCGTCATCTGATAAAAAAGTAATTTAGACTGTTATTTACGAAGTACATTAGAATCTTTGCAGAAAGTTTTTTTTAAAAAAAAAGGGATAAAGCATAAACATCTCGAATTCGTTATATTGTATGCGTTAAAGTACTGAAAGGACAGCTTTTGTGAGTTAGTGGGCATGTTTCAATGCATTTTAGTGAATACAATAAGGTGTTTGGACGGCACAGTTGAATATTCCAGAATGAAGCGAGGGGGTTAAAGCCTAGATGCTAGAATTTGATACGGACTTGAACCAATTTGCAGAGATTAAAGTGATTGGTGTCGGTGGTGGTGGGAACAATGCGGTTAATCGTATGATTACCGCTGGTTTACAAGGGGTAGATTTTGTTACAGTAAATACTGACTCGCAGGCCTTACAGCTCTCTCGTGCAGCTCAAAAAGTGCAAATAGGGGTAAAGTTGACCAAAGGGCTTGGAGCAGGAGCAAATCCAGAAATAGGAGCTAAAGCGGCGGAAGAAAGCCGTGAAGAACTTGCTAGGGTGTTAAAGGGAGCAGATATGGTTTTCGTGACTGCAGGGATGGGAGGCGGAACGGGTACTGGAGGAGCACCTATTGTTGCGGAAGTGGCCAAGGAAATGGGGGCTCTAACGGTAGGCGTGGTTACGCGTCCATTCACCTTCGAAGGCCGTAAACGGGCTATGCAGGCAGAAAAGGGAATTGCAGAGCTTAAAAGTAAAGTGGATACGCTAATAACAATCCCGAATGATCGATTGTTACAAGTAGTGGACAAGCATACTACGATTCATGAAGCTTTTCGCATTGCAGATGATGTTCTGCGCCAAGGGGTTCAAGGGATTTCGGATTTAATTGCGGTTCCCGGTTTGATAAATTTGGATTTTGCCGATGTTAAAACTATAATGTCAAATACGGGTTCTGCCTTGATGGGCATTGGTCAAGCAACTGGGGAAAATCGTGCCGGTGATGCAGCTCGTAAAGCAATTTCTAGTCCGTTGTTGGAAACTTCGATTGAAGGGGCCAAGGGAGTCCTTCTAAATATTACAGGCGGTATTAATTTAACCCTCTTTGAAGTGAATGAAGCGGCGGGGATTATTGCGGAAGCAGCAGATCCCGACGCAAATATTATTTTTGGCGCGGTCATTGATGAGAACCTCAAGGAAGAAATAAGGGTTACCGTTATAGCCACTGGCTTTGATCAGCATTGGGCTGGTTTTGGAGCGGCGCCTGGGAAAGTTCAGGATAATATTATCAAGCCGGTATCCAAAGAAGGAGACGTTGACATTCCGGAGTTTCTAAGGCGTCGGCGCTAATAGTATATGGCAATTTCTGCAAAGGAGTCTTTCGCTTGACGGGAGGCTCCTTTTATTTGCTCATATATGCTCAAAGCTAGACTATCTTATCTATAAGTCGGAACATTTTGTCGACATATATGGCACAGTGAAGAATCCGCCCACCTATCGCATTCATTCTCCCAAAAAATTCCATTCTGACCCACGGAAAGCGACAGGTTTTACAACTGTCATTAGATATAATTTTGTGAGAAGCGTATGGAAAGGGTGTACTAGATGGGCGTGGCAGAGACTTATCTCGATCTGGATATTCTCATTAACGGAGGGATGGACGCTCTTATTCTAACTCTTACCTGCCGACTCATTCACTTCCCAGTCCGGCCCAGCCGAATCCTGGCCGGAGTTATCCTCGGTGAAATTCCGGTGCTCTTAGCCTGTTATTCCACGCCTCCTTGGACCACGTTAAGCAAATGGGTTATTCCTTTTCTAATGGTTGGAGCCGCTTTTCCGGCACGGAGGCTGTACACTTTTCTCAAGGCAATGGTTGGGTTTTGGCTTCTTTCAGCAGGACTCGGTGGATTTGTGTATGCCTCATGGGAATGGGTGCAATTTGATAACGGATTAGGTGGCAACCTCTTTTCACTGGCCCTAAACAATCTTTGGATCCTTCCGTTGGGTGCATTAATGTGGTGGTTTCTACAGCGTCTTTGGCTGCGATGGCAGGAAAGAAACTCAGCTTTGGAACAAATTATTTACGATTTAGAAATTGATTTTGGCGGCGAAGAACGTGGGGTTGTTTGCATTAAGGCGTTGCTGGACACTGGAAACCAACTGCGAGATCCATTGACTGGGTTCCCTGTTATTCTTCTGGAAGAGGAGGTTGCCGCGGCTTCATTGCCAGATAATATGCGATCTTTCCTAAATATCCCTTGGAAAGACTATGCAGACCCTTGGCCGTTATTATGGAAAGTCAATCCCAGTTTAGTAAAACACCTTGTTTTTATCCCTTTTAAAGCAATTGATTCTCAGAGCTGGCTGCTGGGGATAAGACCTGAGCGCGTGACGTGTTTTGACAAAAAGGGATCTCGGCAGATCAAGGCAACGGTGGCACTTGTCAAGCAAGTGTTAAGTGTAGAGGGTGAATACCAAGCTTTAATACACCCCGAACATGTGCAGAAAGGCGGAGATGGATAAATGATGTGGTGGAGGAATGTACAAGATAAGGTCAGACGCCTATGGTTCATGCTTCTTCAGAAAATTTGTGGAGTAAGTGGGATTTATTATGTTGGAAGCAGTGAAGCACTTCCACCACCACTCAACACGGATGAAGAAGGGGCCCTCTTGGAACGATTGGAATTAGGAGACCATTCCATTCGGGATATATTAATCGAACGCAACTTACGCCTAGTGGTATATATTGCTCGAAAATTTGAAAATACTGGGATAGGGATTGAAGATCTTGTTTCCATAGGAACAATTGGGTTGATTAAAGCGGTTAACACGTTTGATCCTCAAAAGAAAATTAAACTGGCAACCTATGCTTCCCGGTGTATTGAAAATGAAATTTTGATGTATCTTAGACGAAACAATAAGACCCGTTCAGAAGTATCGTTCGATGAACCATTAAACATTGACTGGGATGGTAACGAATTACTCTTATCCGATGTTTTGGGTACAGAAAACGACATCATCTCGAAGCCGATTGAAGAACAGGTAGACCGGCAGCTGTTGCATTTAGCGATGGGGAGGCTAACGAATAGAGAAAAGGTGATTATGGAACTAAGATTTGGGTTGGATAATGGGGTAGAGAAAACACAAAAAGAAGTAGCTGATCGGCTGGGGATCTCGCAGTCCTATATTTCGCGTCTCGAGAAAAGGATTATTCGTAGATTACGGAAAGAATTTTGTCGATTGGAATAACCTAAACTATGTTAGGGCATACTTCCCAACAGAATTGTTGGCTGGGGAGGTGCTCGGAATTTGGCGTTAAATAAAGTTGAGATTTGTGGAGTGAACACCTCAAAATTGCCTGTTTTATCTAGCGTTAAAATGAAAGAGTTGTTTGTGATTTACCAAGCAGGAGATCGCGACGCTCGGGACAAACTTATCCATGGAAATCTTCGTCTGGTTCTCAGTGTGATTCAACGGTTTACAAATCGGGGAGAGTATGTGGATGACCTTTTTCAGGTTGGTTGTATTGGCTTGATGAAAGCAATAGACAATTTTGATCTTGGACAAAACGTTAAGTTTTCTACTTATGCTGTCCCCATGATCATCGGGGAAATTCGTCGTTATCTGCGAGACAACAATCCGATACGGGTGAGTAGATCCCTGCGGGATATCGCCTACAAGGCGCTTCAGGTGAGAGATCAGTTGGTCTGTGAATGCTCACGCGAACCAACTGTAACCGAGATAGCTAATAAACTTTCTCTACCGCGAGAAGACGTTATTTTTGCTTTAGATGCTATTCAAGAACCGATTTCTTTGTTTGAACCGATTTATCATGATGGTGGAGATCCTATCTTTGTAATGGATCAAATAGGGGATGATAAGCAATCTGACACTGGTTGGATTGAAGGGCTTGCCGTGCGGGAAGCATTACGACGCCTCAGTGAACGAGAAAAGCTCATTTTGTCTCTGCGGTTCTTCAATGGCAAGACTCAAATGGAGGTTGCTGATGAGATCGGAATTTCCCAGGCTCAGGTATCCCGTCTTGAGAAAGCAGCCATGCATCACATGCGTAAGTATGTTTAGCGCGAGGCGCGATGCTCGAGGCACGAACTGCGATGAACGATATTCGGACTTCGTGCCTCGATTAGGGCACGATGCACGAGAGGTGAGTGATGTAAAATATTCGCGCCTCGTGCATCGAACCTCGAGATTAGGGCTATTTTAAGTCTCTCCCTCATAAGATGACATATACGATGTACGATTCACGAGGCACAAAGCGCGAAGTGCGATGTGCGATGTGCGATATGCGATATTCTGACTTCGAACCTCGCGCCTCGTGCATCGAGCCTCGAATAGGGAGGGCTAACAATGCGGATCTCGGACTTACGGTTATTGGATGTTGTTAATGTTAAGGATGGACGAAGGCTAGGACCAATTAAAGACCTTGATTTGGATCTCGAACGGGGCGTCGTCAAAGGGATTATTGTGCCAGGGCCTCAGCGTAGTTGGGGTTTTTTTGGCAGTGGTAAGTCGGAGGATTATATTTTACCTTGGGACCGCGTCAAGAAAATTGGGGTTGATGTCATTTTAGTTGATGCCAATGATCTGCCTGAATTTAATACAGACCATGATGATCATCGCTGATAATACTTAGGATTTAATAAGTATAAGCCCGCTGTTTATGTAAAACAGGGGCTTATGTTTGCTGTTTATAGATAATTTAGGACCAATTAGGATCAATTAGGACCAATGGCAGGTTTGTCCTATGGGACATTAAATGGTATATTTAAAGGGAATCTAAGGAAGTAAACTAGTTCAGTTTGCTCCACCTGAAGTGGAGTGGGGGAACGCCCACTTGTAGAAGTAGGCGTCTCGCCGTTGGATCAAAGGAGTTAGAGAATGAGCTGGAAATGGCAAAAAAGAGGAAGTTTAAACTACCTAAACCTTCCAAAATGGAAAGCTGAAGG
>Ga0307377_10001939_pt1 | contig 25025 bp, 34 predicted proteins | sample TR3MG_FD_202535 | JGI IMG/M metagenome (GOLD analysis project Ga0307377, IMG submission 202535) | Soil microbial communities from Risofladan, Vaasa, Finland - TR-3 | ecosystem: Environmental > Terrestrial > Soil > Coastal area > Acid sulfate soil | place: Finland: Risofladan, Vaasa | collected... | reverse complement strand
CCTCCCCTGGAACTCCATCGTCTCCGCCGCCGTCGGCGGCCGGCCGAGCTGCTGGGCGTAGCCCGCCAGCGGTTCGCTGGGGACACCCGCGGCCCGGATGAACTGCTCGACGGCCGTGCGCAGCCGCCCCGGCTCGGGGATCCGGAAGCTCATGGCGGCGATCATGGACAGGAAGTAGTCGGGATCGATCCCGGCGGCGACAGCCGCCGGCAGCAGTTGGGAGGCGATGTCGGCCACGACTCCCAGCGTGACCTTGGAGGTCTCGGCGGCCCGGGCCGACTTGGCAAAGAAGCGCTGAAACTGCGGCCGGGTGTAGGCCAGCCCCGCCTGCCGGGCGGCGATGGCCAGTGTGCCCATGGCCTCCCCCGGAGCCCGGTAGCCGCGCATCGCCTGGAAGATGTCCGCCTGCAGGCCCTTCATCCCCTCGGGCCCCAGTTCCTGGAGCCCCGACTCGACGATGAAGGCGGCCTCCCGCGCCTCCGTCGGGGCGATGGTGTACTCCTGGGCCATCTGGTGCATCCACTTGACCGTCTCGCCGGCCTGCTCTCCCCGGAGTTGCGCCAGGGCCCCGGTCTGGGGCTGGCGCGTCAGCTCCACGAACTCGCGATACGCCCCTCGCATCTCCCGGTTGAACTCGCGCATGGTCCGGAGGGCGCGGCGGACCCCCTCCACCACGGCAGCGACGGCGGCAACCGCCGCGAGCTTCCAGTTCATCAGCGCCGCCAGGTTGAGCCCGAACCGCCGGCCGACATCGTCTACGGCGCCTCCCATCTCGCCCAGGCCGCGCTTGGCCTGGTCGGCGCCTTCCTTGGTCTCCTTGCCGGCGCGGCGGCCGGCATGGCCGACCTTCTGCTCGGCGGCGGCGACGCCGGAAAGCTCCTGGCGGGCCTGGGCGGCCCCGGGCGTCCGTACCGGAATTTTCACTTCGTCGGGCACGAGCCCAAGCTCCAAACCTCAAATCTCAAACAAGCTCCAAACCCCAAATCCCAGGTCCCAGGTCCCTGGTCCCTGGTCCCTGGTCCCTAGGCGGGGCGGTAGCCCCGCCCTACGCCTGCTCACGCCGTGAGCCACATTAGGGCCAGGGTGTCGGCGGCGCCCCACTGGCCGACGCCGCGAACCCCGAACATCGACACCGGCCCGCCGGTGTCGGGGTCGCGGACCTCGAGCTGGCCGACGAAGTCGGCAAAGGACACGTTCTTGAGTGTGTGGGTCTCGCTGGCGCCGGCGGCGCCCTTGTAGCCGATCACCAGGTTGGCCGCCGCCGCCCCCACCAGGGCCCGGAGGGCGTTGGGGTTGTTGCCCAGCAGCGTCACCTCGATCCGCTGTTTCTGGAGCAGCACCTCGGCCGGCCCGCCGACGGCCCCGGCCGGGCCGGGGTCCTCGCCCGTCACGCCGGTGACGATGATCGCCGCCGCCCGGATGCCGGCGACGGCCTCGGTCGGGTGCTTGGCGGAACTGCACATGAACGGTACGAGATCGCCTGCTGCCATGACTATTCTCCTATGCTGTCTTGAGTGTTCCGGTAATTGATATTCTTAGGCTGCCCCAGGCCCCGACGGGAACGTCGGTCAGGCCGGGGCGATACCAGATATCCCACCGCGGCAGATCGAAGGCGACGCCGGGGGCCGCCGACGCGATCAACGCATCGAGCTTGGCCTGGATCTCGGCGATGATCTCCGTAATTGTCGCATCGCCCTCGACGTCCTTCGACCGCGTGCATACCATCAGCAGGACGGGGATCTGCCAATCGGCCGTGGCCCCCAGGCCGCCGTGGCGAACGACCTCGGACGGAACCAGGCCGCAGATTGGCAGATTCGTCTCCTTTAACGGATTGATAATCCGCCTTACTACGGCCTTTAACACGCCCGTACCGTCGGCCTCGACCAGCTTCTTGAGCTCGGTCTCGATCGCGTCGATCGCCGTGTCGATCTTGTTGGCCATCACCACTCCCGCGCGTATTCGTCCAGGACGTCCTGGAAGGAACCGGCCATCGTCGTCGTGACCCGCGCGGCACCGCGGGAAAGCCAGCGGCGGGGCTCGATCGTCACCGACGGCACCAGCACCCAGTGCAGCTCAAAGCCGCGGACGTCGCCGCGCCGGCTGAGCTGGCGGACCAGCAGGGGTGGCTTACCGGAAGCCTTCCGCGAGATCAGCGTCAGGTCGGGCATGTCCCGCGGGCTGCTGTAGCGGCGGGCCTCCTCGGAGACCGGGATTGCCAGCAGCCGCGCCGACTTGGGCGTGATCGTCCCGCCCCGCTCGAGGATGCCGGCGTAAGCGGCGGCCGGCGAATTGGCCGGCACGCCCACGGCGGCCAGCGGCAGGGAGTCGTCGATCATCCAGCCGGCCAGCGACGCCGCCAGGCCACTGCCGGGGTGCCGCATGTCGAGGCCCAGCTCGCCGCGGAGCAGCAGCTCGCGGATCTCCTCGGCCCCGCCCACGGCGGCGGCCTCCAGGCCGGCGGCGAGCGCCGCCCCGGCCTGCTTGGCGGCGCGGCCGCCCCGGTCGATCTTCGCCTGCGTGGCGGGCGGGATTTCCAGTGTCACAATCATCAGTCCACGAATTACACGAATTCCACGAACGAAGCCTCAGGCAGATGCCGCCGGGGGCGCCGCGGACTTGCCCGGCCCGGCGAAGGCGGCATCGCCATCTCGCAGCAGCCGCATGAAATACGCGGTAGCCTCCCGCCCGTAAGAGGACTCCTCCCCGCCGAGTCGGGCCTCGAGGAACTTGCGGATGCTCTCCCATTGGTGCCCGAACCGTTCCGGGTGCTCGGTGTACTCCAGCATCCAGCGGTCGAATGCCGCCGCCATTTGCTGCTCGCTGACTTCCATGCCCATCTCCTTTCAACTGACCCGCCTGCCGGCCGTAGCCTTGGCGAAGGCGGGAATTGCACCAATGCCACGAAGGCCGCCGACTACTTCTTGCTCTTCCGGTCTTGTCGCCGTAGGTGCACGGCCAGGTCTCGCTTTCCGTTCGCCCGGGCCTTGCGCGCCAGCCGTATCTGCGCCTCCTCCAGCCGCGCGGCTTCCAGCACGTGCTTCACTTGCGATCGGTAATACTCGGCCTCCCGCTGGAACCGGCGGATCGCGCGATTACAGGAGTCGATCTCTACATCCTTCTGTGCCAGCCAGATTCTCATTGCGGCCGGATACGGGTTCCTGGATTTCCGTGCCTTTGCCATCTCTGTCTCCTCTGCCGTGCTCCGTCTGTTTTTCTGATTCACCGACCCGCCTGCCAGCCGGCGGGCAGGTCAACCGATCAACCGATCAACCGCCCAGCCTCCCGTACCGCTTCATTGTTTGTGCCACGATCGGCAGCAGCTCGTCGCGGGCGTAGGTGCTGATGGACGCGCCCTGGACGGACTGGCCGGTCAGGCCCAGCTCCGCCTTCCGCTGGAAGTAGAAGCACGTCTGCTGGATCGCCGCCTCCGTGACGTCGTCGGGCAGGGGGACCTCGCCGGCGGCCAGTGTCCAGTGGTCGGCGTCGTCGGGCGGGGCCGTCGTGCCACCGGAGACGTCGGCCTTGCAGGTGTAGACCGCCTCGGCGCAAGCTACGACGTCGCCGATCACGTAGTCTGCCCCGGAGGCCCAGGCGTCGCAGCGGGTGTAGCCGCCGGCGTACTGGACGCGGACGCTGAGCGTCCCGCGAAGCCAGTTGCCGACGCGCGTCAGCCGCCCGCGGGCGTAGTCGGCGACGTAATCCGTGTTCTCCGTCAGGGCCGTGGCCGCGTCCCAATCCTTGTACAGGGCCTCCTTGACCTCTGTGATGGAGACGATCGGCCAGGAAGCCAGCCAGATGTGCTCGGTGCCGGATTCCGGCACGCTGAGCAACTGGGTCCGGGCGGCCTTCTCCAGCGACGCCTGGCCCGCCGCCATGGCCAGGTCGGTGCTGGCCCCGGCGATCAGCCGGCCCAGAACGGCGTCGTGCTCGGTGTCCAGCTCGCCAATCACGAGCCGCTGCTTTACCTGACTGAGTGTGCACAGTGCCATTGTCGCGTTGCTCCCGCTGGCAGGGACCAGGGACTAGGGACCAGGGATTCACCCAGCGGGCGCCGCCTTGGTGCCTGGTGCCTGTTGCCTGGTGCCTGGTGCCTGCTGCAATCGGATCTGCCCGGCCGCGATGTGGGCCCCGACGAGGTCCACGTGCATGTGGAAGGGCTGGCCCTTGGCGTAGGTATGGCCGTTGTCCTTCACGCCCTTGATGGCGGCGACGACATCGACCATGCCCTGGTCGTTGGCCAGGCCGCTTTCCAGAAGTTGCTCGCGCGTCGGGATTGCCTGCTCTGCCATCTCTGTCATCTCTGTTCTCCGGGTGACCGCCTACCGCTCAACGGTCAACGGTCAACATGCAACGGGCGCCCCGGGGCGGGCGGCTCTCCGAGAGGCCGTCGCCCCGGGGTCCGCTCGCTGATTTACTTGTTCCTGCCGCCGCGATGCTGCTTGTCGGCGGGGGGTTCCTGCTGCTTGCCCGCGGCCGTCTCGGCGGCGGCCGCCGGCTCCGGCACCTTCGCGATGTCGCCTCTGGCGACCAAAGCCTCCGCAACGCGGCCGCTGATGGGGATCTGCTCCCCGGCGGCGTACCTCACGCCGGACCAGCAGATGCCCCGCAATGCCTGAAATCGCATCTCAACACTCCTTTCCGACTTCCTGGCGGGCGCGTCTGAGCTGTCGCAGCAGACGCTTGGCCCGTTTGTATCGGGCGTAAGCCAGGTCGCGAGCCCGCTCCAGGCGGGCCACGGCAATGTCCAAGCGCCGAAGGCGGCGCCTTCGGCGCCATCGGCCCAGCCTGGCCAGGCCGCCGATCATCCGTGGATGTCGAAGGCCGGCGTCGCGGCCGGCAGGTTGTTCGGCTCGCCCAGGATCGCGACGACGCCGAAAACGCACGCGGCCACAGCCACGACGGCGTACGCCCGCAGGTACCGCTTGCGCGAGGCGGTCATACGGACGCGGCCCTGGTAGATCGCCACATCGTTGGCCGTTGTGACCTGCACGAAGGCCGCGTCGGTGATGTCGGCGTAGGTCCCGTCAGACGTGGCGCACTCCTGGACCTTCACGTCCACCGTTCCGGTGGCTTGGTTGGTCCCGGAGTTCAGGCAGAACAACGCCTCGTGAAAGCCATTCGTGTCGATGGCGCTGCCCTCAACGTTGCCGGCGCTTTGGCTGGCGGGCGGGATCGCCTGGACGGCCTTGACTGCTTTCCCAATATCCATCTGCTGCTCCTTTGCTCGGCGAGGCCTCCAGGCCGCGAAAAGGTCGCGGCCTGGAGCCTCTTTTTTTGTCCGGTTCGTGTTTCCGTCAATCTTCCAAATGGCCGCCAGGGCGATACTACGAGGCGGCGGTCTTCAGCACGGAGATCGGGTTGGCCAGCTCCGGGTGGGCCGTGATCTCGGCCGCCGTGAATCCCATGACGGCGATGTCGACCCGCTCGATCGCCCGCCAGCAGCGCTGGTAGTTCTTGAAGCCCACCGCATCGGAGAAGTCGATGCGGAGCTGACCGCGCCGCCCGAGATACAGGCCCTGGGCGAAGTCGCCGAAGGCCAGGAAGGTCGTGGAGACGGCCGTGGCCGCCGTCCCCCGCATCAGCCCGCTGAGGCTGTAGGGGTAGCCGTTCATGGTGGACGGCTCCTGGGCGGCCGGCGGCTGCCAGATGGGCATGTTGGCCGTGTCCTTGAGCTTCTTGATCAGGGCCAGGATCGTCCGGTGCATCAAATACCGGGCGTTGGCCTGGGCCCCGTCCCAGACATTGGCCTCCAGCTCGACCAGGTCGTCATAGGCGAGATCCGCGAAGGCGTCCTTGGTTCCGGCCATGTCCACGATCGTCACCCGGTCGGAGTTGAGGATACCGGTGATTCCACCGTCGGCGGGAGAGCCCGTGCCGACGAAGGCCATCTGGTCTTCCTTGCGGGCGGCCCCGTAGGCGAACTCGCTGGCCAGGTAGTCGCCCAGGTTGACCATGGCGTCCTCGTCCAGCTCCATGTCGACGTCGATCAGGCCAATGAGCGTCTCGGGGGCCATGTCCAGCATGCCGAAGGTCGGCGTGGACTCGGTGCCGGCGGTGCCGGCGGCCTTGAAGTAAAAGTCGGCCCCGCCCAGGCGGCGGGCGATGTGGCGGGTGCCGGCCCCCAGCGGAATCGGCCGGCCAAGCTGGGCGACGATCCCGACCGACTCGATCATGCGGACGATGTCGGGCTGGTACTCGTCGGGGATCGTGTAGCCGCCCTGCTCGTCGTCGACAGGGGTCAAGTCCTTGTCCCGCTTCCTCACTTTGATGCAGAAGTCGGCGAACCCGCGGGAGAGGTCCGGGTGGCTGAAGCGCATGATCCGGCCGTCCGGCCGCGGAGAGAACGCCATCCCCATCGGGGCGACGATTGTCCTCCGATCGACCTGCCGCACCAGCTCGGCCTGGGCGTCCAGGTCCACTCGAAGCTGGTCGACGCCGGCCTTGATCTCGCCGAACTGCCGCAGTTCCTTTGCCTCGTCGGAGGCCAGGAAGTCATCCACGCCCTTGAGCGCCGCGGCTAGCTCCTTTTCGTCACGCTGTTCGGTCGAGACGGCCAGTAATGCGACCATCGCGCCGAAGAGTTTGAAGAACTTTTCCATCATTCAATCCTTTCCTGTGGTCGAGGCTCGAATCCCGGCAAGCCGGGATGGGTGGCCTCTCATTGCCTGCACGTTTCCAGAAGGCGCCCGGCGGCGGCCTTCACCTGATCGGCCCCTTCGTCCTTGCCGGCGTCGGGCCCGCCATCGGCCGGAGGGGGGGCGTTTTCGATAACCTCCGGAGCGGGCGGGTTGACGGTGTCGGGCAAGAGCGTCAAAATGTCGTCGATGGCCTCGCGAACGTAGACCTTCATCTCCTCGCCGACGGCCTGGACCTTGGCCGCCAGCTCGGCTTGCATCTTGTTGATCGCGGCCTGGTCCAGGCCCTGGCCCTTTTCGAAAAGTTGCCGGGCGACCTCGGCCGCCAGCTCGGTCTTGAACTCCTGCACGAGCTTTTCACCCTCGCCGTCGGCGGCCCAGAACTTGGCGGCCAGGACCTGGAGGGCCCCTAGGTTGGAGCCCACCGGCACCAGGGAGACCTCCAGCAGCTCGATCTGGGTGTAGACCCGCAGCCGGTCGTCGTCGGCCATGCCGGCGGCGGTCAGGACTGGCTTGATCTCGGGGAACTCCCGGGCCAGGTCGAGCGCCGCCCCGTACACCCAACGGACGGGGATAAAGCCGTGGCTGACGGCCACTCCTTTGCCCTTCGGGTCGGAGGCCAGCAGCCACCATTCCTCGGCGGCGGCCGTCTTGCCCAGCCGGGCCTTGCCGGGGACCCGGGCGGCCTCGACCCGCATCTCCAGGACCCAGCCAATCTGCGTCGGGCGGGCGTCGTCGGAGCGGTGGACGTGGGCAGCCAGCAGGGGGGAGCTGGACTTGAGGAACCGCGGCAGGTCGGCACTGAAGGCGGACGGCAGGATGATCTCGCCGTCGCGGTCGAGGCTGATCGTCGAGACGACGAGGTCGATCGTCCGTTCGGCCAGGTCCACGCCTTTCGAGACGCCCCTGGCGAATCGGCCCTTGGCCTCGTCGCTGTTGCGATCGACTGTTCCCTTCTGGAGTCCGGTCGTCTTGGTCTTGTCAGTCATTGCTGCTTTCCTGTTCCCTGTTGCCTGTTGCCTGTTGCCTGGCCGCCAGCATGTCCCGATACGAGACGAACCCCTCGGCCATGCTCGGATAGATGAAATCCTCCAGCCTGGCCCGGCTGCCGCGCGGAAGCCGCTTGGCGATCTGGAGGCACTGGCAGTTGATGGTCTCCTCCGGGCGCCCGGCGGAGTGGTCGCGCGGGAACATCAGGGCCGCGCCGTTGATCACGAAGGGCTGGCCGATCGGGATCGGCTCGGCCGCGTAGCGGGCCTCGGCGGCCACGTGCGCCTCGCGCCGCTCGCCGGGCCCGCGCGAGTGAATCCAGGCCTTGTGCGTGAGCCCTGCGTGCAGGTGGCCGGCGTGGCGGCTGGCCGAGAGCGCCTGGCCGACGGAGTTGCGGGCCACCGTCATGGCCGCCTCCCGGCGGTTGCCCATGACGGACTGGACCCGGTCGGTGAGCTGGCGGATTCCATCGCCAGCGGCCATGCCGGCCTCGAGCTGGTCCTTGAGCACCCGGCGGGTGAAGTTGTCGATCAGGCTGGAGACGCGGACGGCGTCGGAGCGAATGGCGGCGGCGATCCGCGGGGACGAGAGCAGTTGCCGGGCGGCCGCCTCCAGGTCCTCGCCGGCGAAGCCGCCCTCGACCAGCGCCTGGCGGATCCCCAACTCGTTGGCGTCGGCGGTGAACGTCCGCACCCTCGCCCGGAAGCGATTCCGGTCGTCGGCGTCGCCGAAGACCTCAAAGAGTATCCGGGCGACTATGCTGTCGTCCTTGTGGCATGCTTCTGCTTGCAGAAGCATGGCACCCTCCGGCAGCTCCGCCAGGAGCTTGCCGATCTTCCGCTCCTGGGCGAAGTAGCGCCGGCGGAGGAAGCTCTGAATGGTCCGGGCCAGGGGCTGCCAGCTCCGCGCCCAGTCGGCCCAGATCCGATCGGCCGCCGCCTTCAAGGCGGCGTCGGAAGCCGGAAGCCGGAAGCCGGTAGCCGGTTCCCCACTGCCTGTTGCCCGTTGCCTGCTGCCTGCTGCCTGTTCCCTGTTGCCTGTCTGCTCGGCCTGATCCAGCTCGTCGCTGGCGGGATTCGAGGGCCCTTCGTTGGCCGGCGGCCCGAAGACGTTGCCGGCGGCAACCTCGGCGGCGGGCATGAGCGAGGTCGGCAGGAAGCCGGTCTCGTGCCAGGCCCGCTCCGGCAGGCCGAGGTCATACAGCTTGTTCAGGTCGGCCAGCGGCGCCCCCTTGGGCCAGAGCTTGTCGACGGCGTCCAGGTTCGCCAGCCGCATCTTCTGGACGATGGGGACGTCCTCGACGTCGAACCACGCCTCCAGGCCGCCGGGGAACCGGCTGCACAGGTGGACGGTGACGCCCTCGCCGATCTGGTCCAGCAGGGGCATCTCCGTTTCCTGCCAGAATTGCATCCGGCCCGACTCGGCGAACTGGTAGTTGGCGTCGGTGTAGAAGCCGGCGACGACCTCGGGGACGCCGTAGCCGGCGCAGGTCTCGGTCCGGGTGAGCCGCTTGCCCTCGCCGTACTGCATGTCGTGCATCGACGAGGCGACGGACTGCCATTGCAGGCCTCCCCACGCGATCGCCAGGGCCTTGGCCTTGGCCGCCCCGCGGTGGCGCTGGTTCCAGGCGGTGCGGAGCTGCTCGTCCTGATCGGCGTTGAACGGGGCGTCGGTCCTCAGCAGGCCGCCCGGCTCGGCGGAGTTGCCGAACATGGCCGCGTTGTACAGGCTGGCGTTGTAGTCCGAGACGATCGCCAGGTTCGCCGGCACCTTGGGGGCCAGGCCGGCGTGGGGATCCTTGGGGTTGAAGAGCTGCCAGGTAATCAGCTCGTCCAGGCTGACGCCGTAGCTCTTGCCGCCCGGCTCGGTGAACTTCCAGCCCGTCAGGACCGGGACGCGCCGGCCCTTTTCGTACACCGGCCTGGTCTGCTTGCCGCTGATGGCGTAGATGCTCAGCGGCACGCGGCCTCGCATCTCGTCGAAGAGCCAGTGCACCCGGCCGTCGGAAAAGAGCAGCCCGGCGGTCTGGAGCATGAGCTGGTACCAGGTCTGGTGCGGATTCGGCCTTGCCAGCAGCTCATACAGCTCCCCGCCCTCGACGATCTCCCCTTCGCGGGCCTTGAGGTTCGCCTTCTCGCCGCGCCGGATCTTCCGGCCTGGGTGGCGGCCGAGGCGGACGTGCTTGGCCCCCCACAGGCCTTTCGTCCCCGCGGCCTCGGCCCGTGACAGGCGGATCGGCACGCGGGCCGCGTTGGTGGCGATCACGGTGATGCAGCGGTAGACCCAGAGGCTCTGGCGGAAGGGGTCGGACGGCCCGCCCAGGGAGGCGGCGCCGCCGGGGTCCTGGCCGGACTCCCACAGCCGGGCGTACTGGCCGAGCGTGAGGGTCTTTTCGGCGGGCAGGTCGCCCCGGATCATCTCCGCGCCGGGTGTCCAGGTCTCGGCGCCGATCACCCGGCCGGCCAGGTCACCAATTGTCGCATCCGTGCTCGGCACAAACCGCTTCCTTACGCAACGGACATATAGGGCTGGGCAAACTCCAGCCCTGCCGCTTTCAGGGCAAGGGCGTTGGCGTACGCGAAGTCACAGTGGCTGTCCGGCTCCAGTACGTTCTGCATCTCGTGGACGATCAGGCGGTCCCCGACGAGCTGCTTCTGGAGGCCGTGGAGGTCGTAGGCGACGAAATCAGCCGATCCTGGGATTGCCTGGCCCCGGTCCTGGTAGGTGGTCTGGAGCTTGCTGGCCAGGGCCACCTTCGCCGGCCCGCTGAAGTTCACGCCCTCCCACCGCAGGCCGTACTTCTGCGTCAGCTTCTCATTCGACTCCATGCCCAGGCCCGTCGAGTCGCCGCACCCAACGATGTTCGGCAGCGTATTCATCATCTGCTCGATCACGCCGTTTCTCTGGAACCCAAAGGTGCACCGGCGGAACACGATCAGCATCCGCAGGAACTGCCGGCTGCCGACCTGCTCGTTGATCCAGACGACCGAGAGGTGCTTCTTGCGGGCGACGTCCCAGCCGCACGTGAGCCGGCCGGGAAGGGCGCTCAGGCGAAAGGCGAAGATGTTCTCGCGCTGAGGTTCGTAGCCCCGATCGTCGGCCAGATCCAGGACGGGGCAGTCGTACTTCTCGTAAGCCGCCTCGATCGTCGGCCACGAAAGCAGCGCGTCCATGTCGTCGCATTCCTGGACCAAGTACTCCGTCTGCCAGCCGAGTTCGTCCCCGTAGACTTCCTTGAACTCCGGGATGGTGCAGGGCCGGCCGTCCTCGTCGTGGAGCAGGAGGCCGTCGGCGACGGCGCGGTAGATGTCCACGGTGCGGACGCTGTAGCGGCCCTTCTTGTTCTGCCGGATCTCGTAGGCCTTGGTGTCCTTCGTTCGCGGCGTGGTGATGATCCACACCGAAAGCCCGTTCGTCAGAGCCACGGGCGTGACGTACCTCCAGTGCTTGAAGCCGCCGTCGGGAAACAGGGCGTACTCCGTAAGGATCACGTCGGCGGTATAGCCGGCGAGCGAATCGGGGTGGCGGCCCGGCAGGGAGATGATCCTTGCTCCGCTGGGCAGCGTCAGCTCCCGGCGGGTGAAGGTGAACTTCTTGCCGTTGATCTCGATCTCGAAGTCCTCGTGGTCCTCCGGGCACATCATCTCGGAAATCGCGCGGGCGTGCGTCCCGACCTTCTCGAAGGTCAGGTCCGCCTGGCGCTGGGTGACGGAGACAATCAGCTTGTGCACGCCATCCGTCAGCCCGCGCATGACCGCCTTGAACGCCGTCGTGAAGTCCTTGCCGCTTTGCCGGCACCAGAAGTCCGCCTGGACGTGCTTGGGATCGTCGATGGACTGCTTCTGGTAGTCGCGCCACTCCAGGACAACGGGCTTTCTCGTGGCCACGGCCGTCATGCCGCCAGCTCCTTCAGTGGGGGCAGGCCGTACAGCGCCCGAATCTTGTCGATCGTCTTGGCATCGACGCCCCTGTCTGACAGCACCTTCTCCGCCGCCTTGTCGGCCTTGGCCTTTTCCGCGTCCAGCTTCCGCTGGATCTCCGCCAGCTTCTCCTGCATCAGGGCCGTTGCCGCGTGGGCCTTCGAGAGCTCGCCGAGGCTGTCCACCATCCGCAGGACCTGGTGGGGCGCCAGCCCCTCCAGCGCTGCCGAGGACAGGTTGCACAGGGCGTTGAAAAGCAGTTGACCGGCCTGCAAACGGGCCGCCTTGAGGACGTCGTGCTCGCCGGAGGCCTCGGCGGCCGCGATCACCGCCTTGGCCTTGGCCGCCGCCAGGCCGATCGCCTGCTCCTTGTCCAGCAGTGCCGTCTGGTCGCGGTGGACCGACGACTTGGAGGCCTTGACCCCGCGCTCGGCCAGCCACGAGCGGATCTGGGCCAGCCGGTACGTCTGCGTGTCGCGGAGCATCCGCTCGTACTGCTCCCAGAGGGAGTCGCGGATCTGGCAGGCGCCGTCGTCGGCGGCCGCCGCCTCGGCCGTGGTCTTTTTCAGCCCGGCCTGGCGGGCGGCCTGGACGGCCAGTTGCTCGTACGCTGTCGAGTGCCGCGTGTTCATGCTGGTTGGTCACCGGAGAATTCGTCGATCTTGCCCCAGGGGAAGCGGGCCCGGACGAAGTCGCGGCCGGCAGAGGTGATGCGGTAGCCCTTGGCCGGCAGTCCCGGCGCGCCGGGGCCAGGCAGGTCGATGGCCTCCACCAGGCCGCTTTCTATCAGGTCCATCAGCTCCGGGTCGATGTCGTCGCGGGTGTACTGGAGCCGGCTGGTGGAGAAGCCCTCGTAAACGTGGTCGGCCGCCACGGCCAGCTCCGGGGCCGCCTGGAACATCCGCAGCAGCAGCTTCAGGATGCACTCCCGGATGGTTCGGCTACGCAGGACCTGCGGCTCCACGGCTTCGCTCCTTTAGCTGGCCTTTGATCTCGGAAAGCTCCTTGACGGCCTCGTCCACCCGGGTGTGGACCTTGCCCACGCTGTCGCGCATGGAGGTCTGGAATTCGTCGATCCGGGTGAAGAGCTGGTTCGAAAGGGCCGTCTGATCGACGACCACGCGCATGAGCTCACCGCGCGTGGAGTAGGTCCGGGCCGCCTCGAGCTGACAGCCGGCCCGGTCGATGCGAAGCTGGGCGATCTGCTCTTCGTGGCTGGCCACGGCGGCGGCGAGTTTTCCCAGGCTCTCGTGCAGGTTCTTGGTCTGGGAGGAAAGGACCGCCGCCGTGATGCGGGCGGTCAGGGCCGAGGCGATGGCCTGGGTGACGATCCAGACGATGATGGCCGTGGTGATGAAGGCCCCGTCCAGCGTGATTGCCGCCAGGCCTATCGAGGAGGCCGTCCCTGATGTGCCCATGTCGGGAGTCCTTTCCCGGCGCAGTTGCGGCGGCCTGCGCTGCCGGGTTGGACTCCTCTTTCGCCGCGATGCTTGGCCGCCCGCCTTGCTGGGAGACTGGTGCTGGCCGGGCGGCCGTTCCCGAAGCTATTGTACCACTTCGGCTATGTCAAACAGTTTTCTGGCCTATTTTGCAATTCTTCGCCTATCTGCCGTCGACCATCCGGCCCGGTCGTGATCGTTCGCCCGTCCTGGGCCAGCCTCGCGGCCCCTACGGGCCTTCTGGCGCATCTTCGCCGGGGCTGTCCCATTCGAATACGTACTTGCCAGCGACCATAATCCGCACCCGGAAGACCTGCTCGGGATCGCCGCGCCGCGGACGCACGTATGCCTGCGGAGATCCGAGATAGTTGCGGTCCATCGGATACATCCACGTGTAATCCAATTTGAGCCCCTCCGGGGGGTTGCCACGCAACGGATATTCCGCGCCCAGCTCCCACCAAACCTCCCCCGATCGGGCCCAGAGCTCCCGTTGGACAGGGCCTATCAGCCAGACGGTGGTTGGCTTTCCTGAATGCACATCGTCGAAGGTTGATCGCCAGATGTGATTCCACACGGCGCCGCCGTCCGGGACGGCCCAGGTGACCCAGCAGGTAGATTCGCTTGAGCCGTATCGCCCGGTGTCGCCCACCGGCGTGAGACCCAAACGGAGATCGGCCTCGCCCCGGGGCGCGAACAGCGCGACCAGCGTGATGATCACGGCGGCGGCGGCGACCGTCGCCAGGACCAGCAGCCATTGGGTTTTTGTTTTCATGCTTGTCCCTTTGCCGGCATCCCTGCCCCTTCATCAGCCATGATGCCAAGCTCCAAATCCCAAATCACAAACAAGCTCCAAATCACAAATCCCAAGTCCCTGGTCCTAACACGAGGCCAGCTTCAGCAGGACAATCAGCAGCAGCGCCGCAATGGCCACCGCGACGGGCAGTCCGAGGACCCGTCTGCCGGCTTTCGGGCAGGTCTCCCGTTTCATCGTCAATTCCCTGTTGCCTGTTGCCTGTTGCCCGTTGCCTGCCTCGCTTATTATACCCTGCGGCCTGTTGGGCGGGGCCTTGATGCTCCCAGCATCGTCGGCCCGCCTCGGAGTCCAACCGAGAGGAGTGGGCCGGTGGCCCCGCCCGTCGGCCGTTGCTTCGCCGTTGTCTCTGGCAATTCGTGCAATCTGTGTAATTCGTGGACTTCATCCGGCTGTTCGAACCGCCGCCGCCAGGAGCTCCTCGCGTAGGTCCGCCAGCTTGCCCGCGAGCCGGGCGAGGACCTCCGCCGGCAGCAGGACCTGGGCGTGCCTCTGACCAACGTCGGCCAGGGCCTTCTTGCCCTCGGCGGTCGCGGCCAGGCGGGTGATGATGGCGTCCAGGACGTCGGCGACGCCCACGCCCTCGGCCGCCACCAGCGCGGCCAGGTCGTCGGAACGCCGGGCCTCCGGCGGCACTTGCTGCTCGAACCAGTCGAAGACCATCTGCGCCGCCGCCATGGCCGTGCCCTGCCGGCCGTGGAGGGCGGCGATGAAGAAGTAGCAGCGGCCGCGCCGCTGGCAGTCGGCGATTGCCTGCTTGTACAGGCCCTCGACGGCGTCGCCCCAGAGGTAGCGGCTTCCCGGGACGCCGACGATCTGGTGGACGTGCTTGTGCACGCGGGCGTAGGCCACCAGCAGCCGCAGGGCGCGGGTATCCTGGAGGGCGAGCTCGGCGACGAGCTGCCGGCCGCGGATCCCCGTGGAGCCGGCGGCCTGGAGGCGGCGGCACAGGTCCTGGGCCAGGAAGTCCAGGCCGTACCGCGTCTCCGGCAGGCCGCGCTGGCCGAGGGGGTCGCCCGGGGTACGCTCGGCTCGTCGTTTTCGCGATCGGTTCATAGGCGCCCCTCCTCAGGTGGCGTCGCGGGACCCCCGCGTATCGCCCGCGCGGCGGGGTAGTTACTGTCGGGCTCGCCAAAAAGCGACGCCGGCACGCCCAACGCCTTGAGCTGGTCTATCGGGCGCGTCGGTAGCAGCCCGCGCTGGCCGAGGGGGAGTGCGGCGGCGGTTTTGTCAGTTGGTCGGTTCATTGTCCACGAATTCCACGAATCTCACGAACTCGCTTTCATTCCAACTGCGGCAGCAGCTTGATCGGCGCCATCGTCCTCGGAAGGGCGCCGGCCTTGACAGCCTCCTCGATCTTGGGCAGAAGCTGCTTGCCGATCGTCTTGCCGTTGCCCCAGACGATGAAGGGCATGAGGGCCTCGCGGAAGTCCAGAACCTCGTCGTTTATGGCGATCATCAGAGCCTTGATCACCGCGGCCAGGGACCGCCAGCGGCGGCGGCCCTCCTGTTCGCAGGCGGCCTCGGACGCGGAGACGCAGCGAACCTTCCCCGTCGGCGTCTCGGAGAACCGCTTCTCGCTGGCCGAGGGCAGCGGCACGCCCATCTCAAAGCGCATTCCGCGAAAGCAAAAGCCGATCAGGGCCTGGTCGGGCGCCTCCTGGTAGCCGAACTCATACGCCCCGAACTTCCGGAGCGTCTTGCGGATCTCGGCCACGCTGCGGTCGCTGGACACCTTCGTGCCCTCGGCGTAGCGACTCATTTGCGTTCCTCCCTGGTCCCTGGTCCCTGGTCCCGAGTCCCTATCTGTTGCCCGTTGCCTGCTGCCTGTTGCCTCTTGAGAATCAGCAGGGCCCGCTTCCGGATCGCCGGCATCGTCGGGGGGCGCCTTTTCCCGAAGAGCCTCTGCAATTGCCCCGCGGCCTCGCGGAGGAGGCGCTTCTTTTCCGCCATCGGCAGGCGGTCGAACGGCTCCCGCAGTGCGTCCCATTCGTCTTGAATGGCCTGCTTGGCCGCCAGCTCGGCCGCGAGCTTGGCGATGCGGGGATCCGCCGGCGGTTGCCTTTCGGCCGCCTTCTTGGCGGCGTCCAGCATCTCCTCGATCCAGCCCCTCAGCACGTTGGGCTGGATGAAGTTGTCGAACTTCTTCCAGGCGCCCTTCTTCCGCTGCCAGGACTGCCGGCCGTAGTAGTCAATGGCGGCGAGGATCTGCTCCGGGGGCCAGCTTTCCAGGGCGGCCCCGATGGCGATGAAGCGGCCCTGGTCCAGGACGCGGACGTGGTTGCGGGGGATCTTCTCATTCCAGCGGGCCATGATCCTCTGGGCCGCCGTCACAACCTCCTCCAGGGGCCCGGTGTGTCCCGGCGCGCCCGGATCCGGCAGGCGGCGGAGCTTTGGCTGGTAGGCCAGGCGGATCCCGCTGCTGCTCGGCGCTGTAGTCTTTTCAGGTTCCATGTCCACGAATTACACGAATTGCACGAATTGCACTTGTCATGCCGGAATCTCCGTGATCTTCACCTTCACCACCTTGTGCGGGCTGCCGAAGGCCCCGCCGGTGACCTGGTCGTACCACTTCGCCTCGCGCCGGGCGTGGCCGGCGTCGGCGTAGACCTTGAACGCGCAGTCGCTGACCGTCACCGGGCGGTTGTGAACGGTCACCACGATGTAGCCTGTAAACTCAAGCACGCGCCGCCGCTCGCCTTCGTTCCATCGCCGCCCCTTCCCGCAGCACGGCACCGCACTTGCGACACCGAGCGCTGCCCGCCGCGTAGCGGCCGTCCTCTGCGTAGCACTCCGGGCAGTAAAGGCCGTCGCCGTTCATGGCCTTGATGGCGGCGATCTGCTCGGGGTCACCGAACTTCAGCGGCCTCTTAAACGGGTTGGCCATGTCGCACCTCCGGCTTGGGGTCCAGCCAGCCGCCCACCTCGTCAACATCAATTTCAGTGAAGTACTGGTCCGCGTAGCGGAACCCGCGGAAGCCCTTCATCGGAATGGGCTTGATCCACTCCCAGCTATCCGCAGCCATAAACACGAACACGCCGGGCGGCCACAGCGTGCCGGTCGCCCGGCACGGAAAGCCCTCGATACGCCGGGCGATGTTGCTGACCAGGGCAAAGCCTCGGACGTAGCCGTCCTCCACGTAGTAGACACGGTCACGCGACCTGAGACTGATCGGATAGCAGTTGATCGGGAAGCGCCGGAAGTACTCCCCGCCGCCGGCGGCGATGCAGTCGGCCGCCTCTTGGGCGGCGGCTTTCATTTGCGACTTCGGCGTTGTGACGATGATGTCCATGGTCTCTCCTGGCTACCGACTCCCGGCTACCGGCTCCTTCGTTGCTTGTTGCCTGGCCCCTAGTCCCTGGTCCCTGGTCCCTAATCCCTTCGCCGCCCTGCGGCGAATCGCCTTGACCCCCTCCAGCAGTTTTCTCAGCCAGTAGGCCGGGCAGGTGGCGACGTCGTCGTATTGGCCGGAGGACATGTGCGGGCCGGCCAGGAAGGCACTCAGCCCCACGTCGCCCATGCCCAGCTTGAGGGCCAGTTGCCGCACCCGGAACAGGAGGGCGTCGGTGGGGCTGGCCTTTTCGTCCTCGGCCTGCCAGTAGCCCGTCCTCGCCCCCATCAGGCGCCCGCCGCAGCGGGCCTCGTAGAAGGCCATGCAGGCGATGAAGCCGGCCCGCGTCGCGGTGCGGTCGGCGGCGGAGTGGAAGCCGCCGACGTTCCGCTGAATGAGCCGCCGGGCGGCGTCGTCCAGGCCGGCCGCCCTGGCGGCCGCGTGCAGCGCCTTCTTTTGTCCGTTGGTCAGCATCAGTCCACGAATGACACGAATTGCACGAAACGAACCGATCTTCATCCTGCCGCCGTTGGCGGTGTCTGCAGTTTCTGGAAGGTGCCGCCGCCGCACTTGGGGCAGCGGCCGGGCCTGTCCTTTTGCTCGATGCCGTAGCCGCACGCATGGCACTCCCACAGCCGCCGCCGGCCGGCGGCCCGGTGGAGTTCCTTGAGGCCCCGGTTCCGCATGTGGCGGAGCGTGGCGGCCCGGCCGCAGGCCTCTCGCCGGCGGCGTTCCATCTCCGGGTCGCGCCGGCGCTGCAGGTCGATCCGGCCGCGGTTGTCCAGCAGCACCAGGTTCTCCAGCCGGTCATTGAGGATGTCGCCGTCCAGGTGCACGACGGAGAGCCCCTTGGCGATCGGCCCGCGGTGTTGCTGCCACACCCACCGGGCGTAAGCAATCCAGCGGTCCTGGGGGCGGCCGCCGTCGGCGACCTTGATCCACCGGCGGGCCTTGCCGCGCCACGGCGGCAGGCCGGGCTTGCGCTTCCGCCCGCGGAGGTGCTTGGCCGGCCTGTCGTGGCGGATCTTCACGGTGCCGATCGGACGCCAGTTCCTGGCCGCCGCCCCACGCATCTGGCCGGCCTTGAACCAGGTGCGTTCGCTGCCCGTTGGGCACCAGCCCTTGCGGCCCTTGTTCCAGGAGGCCACGCCCTTGCGGAAGCGGCCCTTCTTGCCGCAGCGGAGCTTCCGCCGGCGGTTCACGGCGGCCCGCTGCTCGGCCGTGGTCAGCTGGCACAGCACGGGCATCAGGGTGTAGTAGGCCACCTGGTATTTCCGCATGAGCCCGCTGATCGAGATCTCCTCGGCCAGGTAGCGGGCGGCGATCTTCTCGGCGTCGCGCTCGAGCAGGTGTCGGTTTCCTCGATGGGCAGTGCGGCTCATTGGCCTTTGGCCTCCGCTGCGATGGGGGATGATGCCTGGGCCATTGCCCTTTCCAGTGGCCGGCCGCACAGGTCTACGTGCTGGCCGGGCGCATTCCTGTTTGCGACGACGACGCGGCGCACGCCGAGCCGCCTGGCGGTGGCAAGCAGTCGAGGGATGTCCTGGTCGAACAGGTGCGCCCACGGCTTGCCCAGTAGGGCGCAGGTGCTGAACGTCCGCGGCGCCCCCGGGTAGCCGCTCTGGCCTGGGTTCCACACGTGCAGGGCTTGGCCGCCGGCGGCGGCGTGGGCCTTCGCTTCGCGGACCTGCCTGTGGCCGAAGAGTCTCATGCCGTCCGCTTGAGCCATTGTCAGCCTCCCTTTCCCGGCTTGCCCGGCAGGACGATCACGTCCAGGTGCGGCGCGCCCCAGCGGCGGGCCTCTGAATGGGTGGGAAAGAACACGTCCAGCTTCCGGCCGCGGATCTTCCCGCCCCGGTCCAGGATGGGCACGGCTGCGCCGGCGGCGTAGCCGGGCACGATCACTCGCGTGCCGAAGGGGGCTTTGGGGTCGGCGGCCACGAATCCCCGGCCGGCGCGGATCAGCGGCAGCAGGCGCCGCCCGCCGGCCAGCCGCCTTTTCTGCATGGGCACGTCCGCCCAGCGGCCGCAGCAGATCCGGCAGGGGCAGTAGGCGGTGACTCGCATGCGGACGACAACGCCGGCCGGCGGCCTTTTCGAAAGGTGCTCTCGCCGAGCAGATTCGCGAGGAGGTAGGTGAGAGACGGCGCGCCGGCCGGCCCGCCTACCAACCGTCGGGCAGGCATTCGCGGGCTCACCCGCCGCGTGGCGGGTCAGCCACAGGACCAGGAAGGCCACCGCGACGATCGCTGCGATCACGATCAGGCAGCCGGTGCAGTGGTCTCGGTCAGCCATGGTGCCAAGCTCCAAATCTCAAATCGTCCACGAATTACACGAATTGCACGAACCAAAGTGTTGCCTGTTGGCTCTAGGGGTTTGCCGCGCGAATTGTCGCCAGCAACGCCCTTCGCTCTGTCTCCAGCTTTGCCATGTCGATGCCGAAGTACTCCGCCAGAAGCTTCTCCGGTCCGACGGAAATCGGCGCGTATGGCTGCCCGTCGCCCAGGCCCCGCCCGGTCGATTCGCACAGAACCACCGGCGGCTGACGCTGGCCGACGAGCCACTCCAAGAAAGCGTCCAGGTACATGCGCTCCGCGTCAGCTTTGCGGAACTTCATCAGCTCGGGGTATTCGTTCTCGCGAGCCTTCGGCGCGGCACTGCGTGTCTGTTGCCTGTTGCCCATTGCCTGTTCCCTGGTCCCTGGTCCCTATTCCCTGTTGCCTGGTGCCTCTCCCTCACGCCACCTTGGCCGCTGCGTCCGCCGGCGGCCGCTTCGCGGGCCGGCCGAAAGGCGCCGCTTCGTGGCGGAGCTGGCGCTTGCCGCCGACCAGGTCGGCCACGAAGTCCAGCTCGGCGACCGAGTACGTCGGCGCCTGGCCGACCTCGCCGGCGACGTCGTGGACGGCGTGCAGCCGATAGGCGACGTTCCGGAGCTTGCCCTCGGCCTGGGCGAGTGAGTGCAGGAACTTGTAGCTGTCCCGGTGCAGGGCGCGCTTGCAGTCCAGCGACTTCAGGATGCTGTCGGCCACGGCCCGGACGTCCTCGGCGGCGATCTCCTCGTCGACCGTCATGAGGAACTGGGCGCCGGAGCGGCTCCGGAGCTGCTCGTACAGGGCCCGGCCCGAGCGGTTGTTGAGGTCCACATTCAGACGGGCGGTGTCGGCCAGGACGACGGCGCAGCGGACGGCCGGGTCGTCGTGGAGGTTGCGGAGCATGTTCTTGGCCCGGGCCCGCAGCGTGGTCGCCTCGTCGACGATGATCACAAACGGGTCGCCCTTGCCGGCGGCGTAGTAGTCGGCCAGGGCGTCGCGGACGGAGCGGTACAGCGTGGCCGAGGTCGAGCGCGTGGTGACGGGCACGTGCAGCCTGCCGGCCAGCTCGGAGATCAGGCCCTGCATGGTGGAGATGGCCTCGCCGGCGGGGATGTACTGTGCCCGGTCGCCGCGCCGGCGGGCGTACTCCATCAGGGCGGCCGTCTTTCCCGCCCCCGACGGCGTGACGACGACGCCGATCGTGGGCACGCTCCAGGCCCGCTGGCAGACCTTCATGATGTAACGGCCGATCTTGGTGGGGACGTAATCAGCCTGGGGGGCCTCGGCCCGGGCCAGGCGGTCGGCCATCCACTGAACGGCCCGCCGGAGGTAGCGGTCGATGTCGCCGCGGTACTTGCCCGCCTGGATCAGCGACCAGGTGCTCCGCGAACAGCGGAGGACCGACCGGGCCAGGAACACATTCGTCAGGTCGGGCTGGCCGGCCTGGAGCTCCGCCAGGTCGTGCAGGATCTGCTGCCGCTGCCGGACCGAGAGGGGACGCTCCGTGTCCCTGCCTGCCATGACCGCCTCCCGCATCAGCTCAAGTGGTGTCTGGGGGATGTTGCTCGTGAACATGGTTGGACTCCTCAATGGGATCTGCCAGCAGGTCCAGGGCGCGCCGGCTGCCCGGGCCCTGCTGGATGGGTTCGTCTTCGGTGCCGGTGGCGGCCAGGAGGTCGGCCGCCCGGACCGGGCGGGTCAGCCTGGGCCGGCGGCGTTGCTCGGCGGCGGCCACGGCGGCCCGGTCGAGCTCGCCGGCGGCGGTGATCTGGATGGTCGGGGGGGCGGGGGCGGGAATCGTGGCCGGATCGTCCAGCCTGCCCAGGGTCGCGGCCGCCTGGCGGGCCGTCGCCAGCAGGGCGTTGCCGGCCACCTGGCGGTAGTAGCTGACCTTCTTGCCGTCGCGGCGGGCCAGGGAGCGCTGAAGGGCGATCGCCTGGGCCAGCCTCTCGGCCTCGTCGCTGTCGGGCCTGGCCAGGGGATCGATCGCGCCGCCGATGTAGGGGGTCGCCGCGCAGAGGAACTTGTCGCTGCCGGCGTCGAACACGTAGATGGCCGAGGGGTCGTCGCCGTCGTAGCGGTAGACGACTTTGCGCCTCAGGTCCCGGCCGGAGCCGCAGCGGCGATCCTCCAGGGCGTCGGACCAGTAGTGCTGGCCGAAAGCCCGGACGTAGATGCCGTTGGCGTCCACGCGGACGGGCACGGACGGCATCAGCAGCAGCATCAGCGTTTCGACCGCCGGCCGCTGCGGGACGAAATCGGCCCGGCGAAGCTCGGCGAAGGCCCTGGCCGCCGACAGCTCCCCGGCGGCCTTCGAAGGGCTTTTGCGCAGGGCGTAATCGGCCGTTGCCCATGCGTTAAAGGCCGTTTGAAAGGCTTCGATCGTCAGCCCGCCGGCGTGGAAGTCCTGCGCCTTGCCGTGATAGCCCTTGAGCCGCTCGGGCCGCAGGTCGGCCCGGCGGCCGCAGTAGGTCTCCCAGGTCTTGTCGAAGCGCTCGGCGAGAAGGCCGAACCAGGGCTCGATGATCTTGGCCTTGGCGTTGTAGGGCAGGGCGAACGTCGACCCGACGCCCAGCATCTCCAGCAGCGGCTTGACGTGCTTTTCGGCGACGATCGTCTCGCCGGGCTTGGGCGGCCGCTTCCTGCCGCCGGCCAGGCGGTGCATTCGGAAGTCTTTCCCATTGTCGAGGTAGAGCTCCTCCGGCTGGCCATGGTCGATCACGCCCCGGACGAACGTGCCCATCGTCCGGTTGCCGTCGGGGGCGTCGAAACTGATCGACCAGGCGACGGGCATCCAGGAGCGGCCGTCCAGAAAAGCCGTCAGCCAGGGCCGGTACCACCGCCACTCGTAGCGGCGGCGGCGCTCGTTCCACATGTGGCGCGGCAGCCAGACGTCGTGCTGGCGGTGGTCGGCGATCCAGCAGCCCATCGCCGGGACCTTCGACCAGTCACGCTCGACGTGCGGCAGGCAGCGGTCGCGGTAGGCCTTCGGGTCGCGGCCGAGGGCCTTGAGCTTCGGGTCCAGCACCTCGGCAATGAACTTCTGGACGGTCCGCAAGCAGGGGATCTCCCACCCCTCGCCGACCGCCATCGCCGCCATGCGCTCATACAGGGCCGGGATCCGCGGCCGGGCCTGGTCGAGGTACATGCCGATGAAGAGCTCCTTGGCCTCCGGCGACCAGGCGGCCGGGGCATAGCCGCCGCGCGGGTCGAGAAGGCCGGCGATGCCGTCGCGGCGGAGCCTGGCCAGCCACCGCTGGAGCGTTCGGGCCGCCAGCGGCTTGGCCTGCCGATGGCTGGCGTTGAACGCGTCCACCCAGGCGCCGAGGAATCGGTTCACGTGCATGCCCGCCGGCCTGTTGGCCAGGGCGGCCAGGTAGGCCTGGCAGATCTGGTATTTCCTGTAGAGCCGAGTCCGCCTCCCGGCCGTCAGGCCGGCCAGGGCGTCGTCGGCCAGGGCGGGCGTGGCAATCTCGCCGCGGGCGACGCGGAATGCGGGCCGGCAGTCCGGATCGATGAACCAGGCGGGGCCGTTGGAGGTCCAGAACCGCTCGGCGGCCAGGGCACCCGTCTGGCACTGCCAGCGGATGGCGCGGGTGGACTTGCCGAGGATCCGGGCGGCCTCCTGGACCGCCAGCCACGCCTTGGGCGGGGCCGTTGGGTTGCTCTGCTTACTCGCCAGAGCCTGCATTTCAGTTGGACTCCTACCTGGGCTTGCCGGCCAGGTCCTCGGGGTACCAGTCGCGGACGCAATCGCCGCCGGGTCCCAACCGCAGGACCGGAGGTTCGGGGGCTGGTCCGTCAACTCGTCCTCCCTCCGGCGCGTCCGTGCGCCCGGTGTCCTGCGGCTGGGGCCCAGCTTCGTGGCGAAGGATAGGCAGCACGCTGCCGTCAGTTTCGACAAGGAACTTCGCCCGGCCGTCTGGCATGGCGAGCACCACCACGCGGGCGGCTGAGCCATATTGCACCGTTGCCATTCCGGGCAGCCAGCGGATCTCCAGCCGGCCGAACTCAAGGGCCTGCCCTGGCCCGAGGCTACCGCGGATTTGCACCTTTCGGCCCTGCGATCCCATCAGGCCACCTCCCGGCTCAGGAACGGCCCCCAGAATGCCCGCAGGGTGACCCGCTGGCGCGTCAGCTTCCGAAAGGCCAGGTAAATGCGGAACTGCGTCTTGGGGGATTTGCGCCGGCCCGTCAAATACGAACTCAGGGTCGGATTGGAGACGCCGGCCTGCGCGGCTAAACGCCAGCAGGGAACCCCGGCCTTCACGATTCTGGCCTTGACAGCGTCACCGGGGCCACCTATAATACCGCGTTGCCAACGTAAACGTGCTTTTGGCATTTGATCGAATTCCTCGTTGACTGACAGTATTTTCGGCCACTAACCGACAATGTCAAGAGTAAATCGTAAAAAGATTCGCAAATTCTCCCGTCGCCGGATGCGGGACCCCGAGGAGGCCGGGAGGTTCGCCGTCCGGCTCCGCCAAATGCGGGCCACGGCAGGAATTTCGCAGACCCAGCTTGGCGGCGAGATGGGCTTCCGCTCCGACACCCTGAGCGCGCTCGAGCGAGGGGCCATGACCGGGATCCCGCTCGACCTGGTCGCGGCCATCGCCCAGTGGGCCGTGGGCGCGGGCTTCTCCCTGCGGTGGCTGTTCGGCGGCGCCGGGCCGATGCGCCCGGAGAGCCCGTTGCTGGCCGACGCCACGGACCAGGACATCAAGGAGGAGCTGGCGGGGCGCCTGGCACGGGACCTGCTCGCACGTCGCGACCTGGCAGTGTCCCGGCCGGCCGAAGCTGCTGCCGCCCCCGCCAGCAACATCGAGCCAGTGAAAGGGCCCTTCCGGGTCGTCGGCTTCTACCAGCCTGGCTTCCAGGTCGTCGATGCCGAGCAGCTGCCGGATGATTGGCGCGGCCGCTACATCCCCATCATCGGGCGCCTGGCGGCTGGGGAGGGCGTCGATACCGCGGAGGCGGAAAGCTCGCCGCCGGGCTGGGCGGATGCCTTCCTTTTATATACAGCAGCTCCGGCCGGCGCCTTTGCCGTCCGGGTGGTTGGAAATAGTATGGAGCCGGAGTACCGCGACGGCGACATGGTTGTGGTGGACCCGGCCCGGCCGGCGCGATCGGGGGTCTGCTGCGTGATCTACGACCGCCATGGCGACCGGACCGCCCGGCTCAAGCGATTGCGCCTTCGCGGTCGCACGGCGACGCTGGAATCCCTGCACCCCGACTATCCACCCGTGAAGGTGCCGGCAGCCGGCCTCCAGGCCTACCATCTACTGGCCCACCTGCCCACGATCGTCGAGCGCGGTGTCCGTTAGGCCTCCCCGGCGGTCACCCGGCAACGACCCGGCAACGGCCCGGCAACGGACAAAACCTGTCCGCTGCCTGCTCCGTCTAACTGCCGCTCCGACAAAGGCCCCATCCCAGCGAGCCACTGCGGCATCCCCGAGCAGCGCCAGATAGCCTGCTCCCGCCTCCACTGCCCACAACCCTATGCCCTCCCGCCCTTTCCCCGCTTTTCCCGTCTTTTCCCGCCCTCCCAAATCCCCCTTCACTCCTTACCGCTGGTGTATCAGGGCA
>Ga0307377_10001937_pt1 | contig 25047 bp, 19 predicted proteins | sample TR3MG_FD_202535 | JGI IMG/M metagenome (GOLD analysis project Ga0307377, IMG submission 202535) | Soil microbial communities from Risofladan, Vaasa, Finland - TR-3 | ecosystem: Environmental > Terrestrial > Soil > Coastal area > Acid sulfate soil | place: Finland: Risofladan, Vaasa | collected... | reverse complement strand
CGCGATTTGCGCGAGTGTTTGCTGATCCAAATTGCAGCACAGCAGCACGAGTTCGGCCAACTGTATGCCAAGCGGCCCGTTGAGCCGGAGGAGAATCCACACGGTAACCTGAAGGCTGCGGCTGAGGCAAAACTTGAGGAACGCCGGCGCAGCATGGAGGTTGGGGCTCTGATTGTGGACAGCCACTTGCATTTGTTGCAAAAGCGCGATCATAAAGAACTGGCGCGGGCGGCCCAGGTGACACTTGAAGAGGCGCATGCGGGCATGGAATTTATCCGCACGCTGGACCCGAGGCCGGGACGGCTTTACAACCGCGAACAAACGCGACTGATTGAACCCGATGTAGTGTTTTTGAAGCACGCCGGGGAGTGGGTTGTGTCAATGAACGAGGAAGACCTGCCCAGCCTGCGATTGAGCTCGCGCTATCGGCGGATGCTGGCGGCGGAAAATACCGACAAAGAAGTCAAGGATTACGTGAAGGAGCGGTTCCGCTCTGCGATGCAGCTGATGAGGAATATCGCGCAAAGAAAGAGCACAATTCTGCGCACGTGCGAAGTGATTGTGCGTCGGCAGCAGGAGTTTTTGGACAATGGCGTTGAAGCGCTGCGGCCGATGATGATTAAAGAAGTGGCCGAGGAGATTGGGGTTCATCCTTCGACGATCAGCCGCGCGGTGGCCAACAAATATGCGCACACGCCACAGGGCGTGCTGGAACTGCGGTTCTTCTTCACAGAGGGATCGAACGGGCCCGAAGGCGCAGACACGCCGCTGCTGGTGCTGAAGCGCAAGGTGAAGAAGATGATCGACGATGAGGATGCGGGGCATCCTCTGACCGACGACCAGCTTGCCGCAATGCTACAGGCGCAAGGGATTCAATTGACGCGGCGCACAGTGGCGAAGTATCGCGAGGATATGAATATTCCTTCGACGCATCAGCGGCGGCGGAAGAATTAGTCGCTGGTCTCTCGCTTGTTCCTGCTTCCCATGTGTTCCGCCGCGGTCCGCCGCGGTGGAACACCTGGGAAGCAGGACTCCCGACAGACGTTAGAGCACGACGCTGTTATTCATCAGCGTGATCTCCGGTAGATTCCCTCCACATTCGATGGTTACGCTTGCGCCCTTCAAATCTGCGCCGGCGGGAACGGCTAAGGTGACCTGCGCTGTTTTCGGCACGAGGTCGGTTGGTGCCTTCAACGCGGGAACGCTGGCGGTGGCGATGGTTTTGCCTTCGCGGTCGCGGAGGACGACCTTGGAGGCGGGTGAATCGACAGCGCCGACCGAGTGCACCGTGACCGTCATCTGCTGGCCTTCAACTTTTACGTCTTCAGGATCGAGGCCGAGGTCGGGACGCGACCAATAGGGCGTTCCCTTCGTTGCGAGCTTGAGTTCGATGACCGTAGTGGTGTGCGGGGCGAAGGTAACTTCGATGTTCTTGCTGCGCTCGAAGGCGACGCTCCGCGTTTCCAGGTTTTGGACCGGTGCATCGGCCGTGGGCTGTGCGTTGCCAATTCCCTTCTGCGTGCCCTGCGTCATAGTCCATTGGCCGGGATCGATTTCCCATCCTGTCATGCGCGCTTTCACCGGGACAGGATCAAGGTTGTAGGCGATGATCTTGACGTGATCGGGCGTAGCTTCCGGGATGAGGATGGCGACGCTTTGATCATTCGCGGGCGCATCGAATCGCCAACTGACGGCGTTGCCGGGGTAGCAATAATTACGCATGAGCGCTACGCCGCCGAGGCGCGAACGCTGCAGTTCGCCGTTGTTGAAGTAGATGCGATCGATCCAGAGACTGCCTTTCGTGTTGATGAATTCGCGCTCATGGGCGGTCTGGATTTGCGAGGCGTAGACCTTGTCAAGATAGGAGGTGTCGCCGGTTACTTGCCAGGCCAGTTGCGAGACGGTCTCATTCGAATGCGTTGTACTGTTGGCCGCAACGATGAGCGGATCGGTTGCGGTCTTGCGCAGGTTGAGCATGTCGAGCGCGTCAGAGTTGATCAACTGCAACGCTTCAACGGGCGCATCGACAAAGGGCTTCACGTATTTTGGATCGTTGGTCCAGCGATAGGCGGCCCAGAGAATGAACCACGGCCTCATGCCGGTGGGCTTGTCTTCGTCGGTCTTGAAGTTGACCTCGGTATGCAGCGCCATCTTGCCGTTAGGACCGGGCTTGTAGTGCGCGAGGAAACCGTCGGCGAGCTCGATGATCATCTTGCGCGTTTCCGGCGAGCCGTTGAAGAGCACCAGCGAAAGCGCCGGATGGAAGACCATGTAGGAGGCTTCCTTGGACCATCCCCACACGCCGCTCTCGGCCATCTTTGCACCGTTGAAGTAACTGGAACGCACGTGACGGTGGCCGGCTGCGTTGATGCCGCTGAGCCATTCGAGGCGCTTGGCCGTAACCATGGCGCGCTCGATCTGCCTGGGGCTGCCGAAGTCGAGCATCATAGATTCGCCGAGTACGTTGAGGCCGTCCTCGTAGCTGTGCAGCTCATCGGTCTGGATGGTGGCAAGGCCATTGGTGAACATGTGCTGGTCGTACATGGCCTCCATTTCCTTCCAAAGCGACGCTTTGATTTTGTCCGGAGTGGAGCCCATCATGGCGAGGCCCGGCCACCACTCGGTGAAGTCGCTATCGTCGGAGAGGCCGCCGCCAAATTCGCCGTTCGAAATCTGGCGATTGTCGATGTACCAGTTGATGAGGTGCTTGAGATAGCCGAGATCCTGGACCTGCAGGAAAGCCCACTGGGGCACACCCGCGGGCGCTTGCGGCACGATGAACGGCGGACGCACCTGCTCCATATTTTTCTCATGCCAGTACTTGCGGCCTAGATCGTTCTGCGGGTCAACCCGCAGCAGGTCGGTGATGTCGCCATCGAAGCGGTTGAAGAGGTTGAGGCGGCGCGAGTTCACGCTTTCCTCCACCATGTTGGCGTATTCGTCGCGCACCTGGGTGAGGCGGTCGGCGACGTGCTCTGGCAGCGCGTCCTTGTAGGACTTGAAGATGAGGCGCAGGCTGGCGCCTTCAAGAGCGGAGGTGTTGAAGTCCGCGCTCTGGGCGGCGATGGTGATGTAGAGGCTTTTGCCGTTGGGCAGGATGCGGTCGCGCGTGTCGAGCCAAAGCGTGTGCGGCACGCCGGGCTTGACGGCGAAGGTGAAGTAAAGCATGTCGCGCATGGGCCAGAGGGGATCTTTGACCTGGATGTTGAGCGGGATTAAGCCGTCCGCGTTGGGCTTAATATTGAGCGCGGGCAGATCGATGGCGATGCCGTCGAGGCCGCCGTCCATGTTTTCCCATCCGTAGGAAGTGCCGTGTCCGACTTCAACCATTTGCGAACGGAAGTCCGCGGGAACAATGATGTGGACGATGGGCAGGCCGGATTGCGTATCCTTACGCGACGTGCCGGGAACCATAGCTGTCGGCATGGCCACCATGGTCATGCGCTCGTCGGCGGGAAAGCGGCCGTTGATGAAGTTGACCAGCGGCAGTGCTGAAGGATTGTCGTCTGGCGTGATCTTGCTGGTGAGCTTGTAGCGCAGTGTTGCAACGCCTGTGGGCTCCGTGCCGGGATGAACATAGTAAGCGGAGAGCTCGCCGATGGGCTGCTCCTGCTCGACATTGGTGAAGCGGAGTTTCTCGCCGCCGGGAAACGGCTTGTCGAACTGGTTGTAGGTGATCTCCTGGCCGATTGGACGCTCGAAGAGAGTTTTTTCCTCGTCGGCTGCTTTCTCCTTGTCGTGAGAAAGGAGGCTCATGTTGCCCCATGCGCCGCCAGCGATTTCAAGATGGTTCCAGGGCTCGTTGGGCATGTAGAAGGTGACAGTCTTGCCGGAGAGCGAGTAGCAATCCCAGTCGGGGAGTTCGTAGTAGTCGTCGCGGCCAATGAGGCGGGAGCGATTGTAGACGCCGGGCCATGTGGTTTCGCGGATGCCGTCGGTGGCCTTCCACCACCAGCGATCGAGATCGTAAACATCGTGAATTTCGACTTTGCGAATCGTTGTGTAGGAGGAGTCGAGCACGACGGGGGGATCATTGGGGCGATTCCAGCCGTACTTCAGATTCCACTCGGTCTGCCAGTTATCTGCATGGCCCGAGCCTGAGTCAAAGCGGCCTTCTGCGGGCAGGATGGGCGCGCCGGGGCCCGTGGGCGAGGCGGCTGTGCCGGCAGCAACGATGCGGTCGAGCGCGGGAATGTTCTGCGGAATTTCATTTTTCGCGAGGCCGGCGATGTTGTCGTCGGATAACATGCGGTCGTAGATGCGCAACTCGTCAATGTCGCCACCGCGGTCGTAGCTGTAGGACGTTTCAACGCCGGTGGGGCCGATGATGCGCGAGTGAGGGCCGAACTGGTCGAGGTTTGTATCGAAGAGGCCGGTGGCTGTTTTGGTGGCGGCGAGTTTGCCGTTCACGTAGAAGCGAATGCCGCTGGTTTCATCCCACGCCAGGGCGAGATGAACCCACTGGTCGGGCTTGGGGAAGTCGGGCAGGGTGACGGAGACGCGGGTGCGGCCAAGGTTGACGTCGGTGACGAATGCATCGAAGCCGTGGCCGTTGTAATCAATGCGTAGCCACACCATGTCCCAACTGGAATGGTCGGCGAAACCTACTCGGAAGACGGGGAATTCAGTTTGGTCGACAGGCATGCGCGAGCGCCAGAAAAATGAGAGTGTGCCGCGCTGCGCGTAGATGTTGCCGGGCGCCCAGTAGGAGAGAAGCTGCGTGTTGCCGCACTGGATGTAGGAGCCGTGCGCGCCGCCGGGAAGAATCTTGACGTCTTTGACGTAGTTGGGGACGGGGTTGCCACCAGCGGCATAGTCGGCGTTGAGGCCGTGATCACCGGAGAGATAGAAGAGCAGGCCGGGCTCGCTCGCGTGCGGATTCGGGGGCAGGATGTTGGCCGTAGTGGGTGGCGCGTATTCAACGGGAACCTGCGCTTGAGCCGCTGCGAGAAAGATGAAGGCCAGGAGCGGGCAAAGCACAAAGAGACGGCGCATGCAAAACATTGAGAGACTCCTCGAATCCGGATGGTGCGGGGAAATGAACGCTGCGTTCGGAACGCCGCTAACTGGTCAGACCACGCAGCGGAATTGTCGCCGCTGAGGCATAGTTTTGGCAAATAGGTGAAAATTGCCAATTCTGATCGGTTTGTTTCCGGAGAATCTCCGGTGTTTCGGGGGTATGCTTATCGCATGAGTTCTGCGATGAAAACTGCGTTGCTGTATGGGGCCAGAGACATCCGGGTGGAGGCCTATCGCCGTCCGGAACTGCAGGCTGGGATGGTGCTGTTGCGCAACCGGCGCGTGGGAATTTGCGGGTCGGACCTGCACTACTACGAGCACGGGCGTTGCGGCGCATTTGTGCCCGACCGGCCCTTTGTGATGGGCCATGAACTGACGGCGGAGGTTGCGGCCGTTGCCGACGACGTTGACGGATTGAGGATAGGCGCACGGGTCACGGTGAATCCCGCCCGAGCCTGCGGCTTCTGCGATTATTGCAAGGCGGGCCGCGGCAATCTGTGCGGCAAAACCATCATGCTGGGCAGCGCCAGCACCACTCCACCGACGAATGGCGCGCTGGCCGAATTCGTCACCGTGCGGAGCGATCAGGTTCACGTGCTGCCGGACGACATGGACGACAGTCTGGGCGCAATGATGGAGCCATTTGCCGTTGCGCTGCACGCAGTAAAGCGGGCCGGCGTTGTGTCGGGAAAGCGGGTTCTGGTGACAGGCGCGGGAACGATTGGACTATTGGCGGCAATCGCGGCCAGAGCTTTCGGCGCCGTTCCGGTGGCCATCAGCGACATTGTTGCAGTGCGGCGCGCCAAGGCGGTTGAAGTGGGCGTGGATGTCGCGCTTGATCCGGCGGCGAAAGACTTGAGCGAGCGGGTTCGGGCGCTGACCGGCGACGGGTTCGATGTGATCTTTGAAGCATCCGGCGCGCCAATGGCGTTGCGCGGCGCGTTCGACCTGGTGCGGCCCGGGGGAACGATCGTGCAGATCGGCACACTGGGAACTGCGGACATTCCGCTACCGGCCAACCTGGTGATGAACAAGGAAATCAGCTTTATTGGATCCATGCGCTACGGAAATGTTTTTGCCGAGGCGATTCGGCTGGCATCGGAGGGGCGGGTCGATCTGCGGCCGCTGATCAACGATGAAGTCTTCCCATTGGATCAGTCGGCGAGCGCCTTTGAACTGGCGGGCGACAAGACGCAATCCATCAAGGTGCAGATCCAGTTATAAATTCTGGTGCTTCGCGCGATGCCGACCGATGGAGCTACATTGCTGCGGGACTCTCAATGCCGAGCCACGCGAGAACAACAACTAACTCGCGCAATGCCACGGCGGCCGTTGCGAGCAGAAATGCTTTGCGGGCCGGGTCCTCTTCAGTGAGGATGTGATGGCGGTGGTAGAAGTTGTTAAACTCCTGCGCTAACTGAAAAGCGTGCTTGGCGAGATAAGCCGGCTCGGAGGTAGCGATGCACTGCTCGAGCATGAGCGTGCGGCGCGCGGCGCGCAGCCACAAGGCCCAGATGTCTTCGTTCTCTTCGCCGGCGAGGTAGGGCGCGGGATCGATGGCGGCGAAGCTGGCCAGTACTTCATCGGGAGTGGTTGCGGCCTTGCGAAAGATGTTGCGGGCGCGGACTACGGCGTATTGAATGTAGGGGCCAGTTTCACCCTCGAAGCTCAACGCATCTTTGAAGTCGAAGGCGATGACGGAGCTGCGCGTGAACTTGAGCATGAAGTAGCGCAGGGCGCCGATGGCGATTTGCTCGGCAATCTGCTGGCGTTCTGTCTCGTCGCGTCCGGTCTGGCGGGCGTCGACTTCGGCGCGGGTGGCGGCGATGAGCTTGTCGATGAGGTCGTCGGCCTTGACGCCGAAGCCTTTGCGGCCGCTGACTTCGATGTAGGGGCGGGCGAGGTCTTCGGCTGAGACGTCGTAGCCGAGTTCGACGGCGCAGCGCGGGGTGAGCGCCACCATCTCATAACTGAAGTGCGTGTAGCGGTCGGCCTGGTCGGAGTGGCCCATGCCGCGCAGGGCCTGGATGACGTTGGCTTGCGGGTCGGACTGACGCGTGTCGATGACGTTGTAGATGGCCTGCGCGCCGCCGAAGTGCGGATGCGTTGCCTCGCCGTCGACGGTTGAGATCCAGCATTCGTGACGGGGGTAGGTGAAGAAGGGTTTGTAGCCGAAGTCCTTGCCGAGCAGGCCGAACTTCCAGAGGTGATAGGCGATGTCTTTGCCGACGTAGGTGACGGTGCCGTTGGAGCGGACGATGACTTTGGCATCTTCGTCTGTTTCGCCGTCTGTGGTGTCTGCGCCGGGGCGGGTCATAACCCAGCAGCCTTTGTTCTTGCCTTCGTTTTCAAAGTAAAGCACGCCGGATTTCTTGAGCTGCTCGAAGGCTGCTTCCCAGAATTTGAGGTGCAGAATTTCGCTTTCGCGGGGCAGAAAGTCGTACTCGATGTCGAGCCGGAGCATGGTTTCAAGATGGCGGCGCAGAACGGCGGTTGAGATGAGCTCGGCAACTTCGGCGGTTTCGTTGCCGCCGTGCTCGATTTCGTGCAGCGTGGCGTAGCGGAGGTTTTTGCGCTCGGCGTTTTCGGCGTCGGTTCCGGCGGAATACCATTGCGAGGTCTTTGCGTAGAGATCCCAGCAGTAGTAGTCGACGCGCTCGCCCTTCTGCTTGAGTTCGTCGAGAAGAGCGCGAACGCCAGCAGGAGTGCGGCCTTCGAGATGAAGAAAACCGACGACGACATCAGCGACCTGCACGCCGGTGTTGTCGATGTAGTTTTGCACGTCCACTTTTTGCCCGGCGGCACGCAGCAGGCGCACGAAGGTGTCGCCGAGGATGGAGTTGCGCAGATGGCCAACGTGGGCAGCCTTGTTGGGATTGATGCTCGTATGTTCTACGAGGGAGTGCATGCCGCTTGTCTTGATCTCAAGGCCTTCACCTGCTGCAACAAGACGTGCCCCGGCACTGCGATCGAGGCGGGCGTTGATGTAGCCTGCGCCGGCGACTTCGAAGCCAACGAAGCCCGCGAGAGGGCCGAGGGCCGCCACAATCTCCTGCGCGATCATTTTGGGCGCCTTGCGAAGTTTGCGGGCCAGCTCGTAGGCAACGGGGGTGGAAAGCTCGCCGAATTTCAGGTCAGGCGGAATCTCGATGGGGATGTTCTGGAGTTCGAGATCGTATTTTGACTTGAGAACACCGCGCAGATGTTCGGCGAAGCGGTTTTGCAGTTCGAGATACACGTCGAGGAGCCTCAGAAATCCTTGATTTTCAAGGTGATTTTAACACCTGGGGTGGGGCGGGCGCGGCTTCGCCGCCCAGGGGCGAGGCTGGTTGAATTTCCGGCTGTTCCACCCTTGCGGCAGATGAAAACGCAAGGATAGGACCCTCAGAGTGAGTGCCGCAGCCTTTATCTCGTTGAATGCCGTAAGATGGAGAGTAGATTGCCTCAATAGTTCCGGCTGGTGCACGCGGAGAATTGAACGCAAAGTCCCGCCCATGACGAATTCAGCATCCAGCAAAGAATGTTTTTATCTGACCACGCCGATTTACTACGTGAACGCGCGGCCGCACCTGGGCCATGCCTACTCGACCATTGTGTGCGACGCCATTGCACGGCGGAAACGCGCGCTGGGTGTTGAGACATGGTTTTTAACCGGAACCGACGAGCACGGGCAGAAGATTGAGCGCTCGGCGGAACTGGCCGGGCGTACGCCTGCCGAGTTCGCCGCGGCAATTTCAGACGAGTTTCGCGGCCTGTGGGATCGGCTTGGGCTGAGCTACGACGACTTTATCCGCACCACGGAAGACCGGCACAAGCGCGGCGTGCAGAAGCTGTTTGCGACTCTGCGCGACAAGGGATTTATCTACAAGGGCAGCTACACCGGGCAGTATTGCGTGAGCGACGAGGCCTATGTGGACGGGCCACCGGGAACGGTTTGCCCGGACTGCGGACGAGTGACGGAGACGGTGAGCGAGGAGAATTACTTCTTCAAGCTGTCGGCCTTCGAGCGCAAGCTGCTGGAGTTTTACGAAGCAAATCCCGGATTTATGGGGCCGGAGTCGACGCGGCGCGAGGTAATTTCTTTTGTCCGCGGAGGGTTGAAGGACCTGTCGGTGAGCCGGACGAGTTTTTCCTGGGGCATTCCGGTGCCGGGCGATGAAAAACATGTGGTGTATGTGTGGCTGGATGCGCTGGCCAACTACATTACGGCACTGGGTTATGGGTCGGACGATCCGAAGGACCAGGCGCGGTTTGCAAAGTTCTGGCCTGCGGACATGCACTTGATCGGCAAGGAGATCAGTCGCTTCCACTGCGTGTATTGGCCGGCGTTTTTGATGGCGGCCGGGATTGCCCTGCCGCGGTCGGTAAAGGCCAACGGGTGGCTGCTGTTTGACCAGGGGAAGATGTCGAAGTCGCGCGGCAACATTGTGCGCGCGGAGACGGTACATGAGGTTCTGGGCACGGATGCGCTGCGGTATTTTCTGCTGCGCGAGATTCCGTTTGGACAGGACGGCAGCTTTTCTTTCGATGCATTAGTCCAGCGGTACAACGGGGACCTGGCCAACGGCTACGGCAATCTGGTGAGCCGCGTAGTGAACATGGTGCACAAGTACTTTGGCGGGGTTTTGCCGGAGACGGGCGTCCAGACGGATGCCGAGAGGACGTTGCGCGAGAGCGCGGTGCGAGCGATTGCTGCGTTTGGGCCGGAGTTCGATGCGTTGAACTTCTCTGAAGCGCTGAAGGGCTTGTGGACTTTGGTTGCGGAGACGGATGGCTACCTGACAGCGAATGCGCCGTGGAAGAAGCCGCCAGAGCGGTCGGATGCGAACCATATGCTGGTGCAGGCGCGGGTGCTGGCAACGGCGGCTGAGGCGATTCGCGTGATTACGGCGCTGGTGTATCCGATTATGCCTGAGGCGGCCGCGAAGGTTTGGCGGCAGCTTGGGCAGGGTGAGATTGCCGAGGCTGCAAAGAATTCATTTTTGACAGACATCGCGTGGGGCGGGTCGAAAGCAGGAACGAAGTTTGGTGAGCCTGCACCGCTGTTTCCACGCGCGGAAAAGGATGCGGTTGAACGTATGCAAAATATTGAGGACCAGAACAACAAGAGCGTGATTGAAGCGGCGGGCGGTACGGCGGAGGCGGCGGCGAAAGCCATTGCAGCCCCTGTTGCGGCGGCTGTTGCTGAAAAGGCTGTTGCGCCGGAGGCCCCTGCGGCTGTTGCCGCGCCGCGCGTTGCGGAGACCGCGGCTCCGGTTGCGTCTGCGACGCCTCCTGGGGCTGCAACTCCTCCTGCGACTCCGGCGGCTGCTGTACCTGAGACGGCGACTGCGCAGGAACCACAGCACATTTCGATCGATGATTTTGTGAAGGTGGATTTGCGGGTGGCACAGATTCTAGTGGCAGAGCGGGTTCCCAAGGCAGACAAGCTGCTGCGGCTGGAAGTGGACCTGGGCTACGAGAAGCGGCAGATTCTGGCCGGCATTGCGCAGTTCTACGAGCCGGAAAAGCTGATTGGGCGGAAGATTGTGATTGTGGCCAATCTTGCTCCGCGCAAGATGCGGGGTCTGGAATCGAATGGCATGCTGCTGGCCGCTTCCTTGCCCGATGGCGCACCGGTGCTGGCGGGATTTCTGGAAGATGTTCCGCTGGGAGCGCGGCTGAAGTAGAGGTCCCGCGCGATGAGACGCAAGGCGTGAGATGACGAGTTGGAGGCCCTATTGCAACGCGATATCGAACCCCTGAAAGGACTCTACGCGCTATTCAATGCGCGCGACATTGACGGCGTACTTGCATCCCTGCATCCGGAAGTGGCGTGGGCCAACGGAATGGAAGGTGGCCACGTGCACGGATACGACGGTGTACGCAGCTACTGGACGCGACAATGGGCGATGATCGATCCGCGCGTAGAGCCCAAGAGTTTTTCAATAGATGAGGCAGGAACAATCGAAGTTGAAGTGCACCAGGTCGTGCGCGATTTGAAGGGCACTTTGCTGATTGATCAAACTGTCAAACATTTGTTTCAATATAGGGACGGCCTCGTCGTGCGCTTCGACATAGGTTGAATGGAACGTCACATTGTAAGGACCACCTTATCCCCAAAAGTCAAATTGCGCTGAAAGAAACGCACGTGTTAAGCCATCGAGGACTCCATTGTTGATTGATTCCCATGCGCACATTGACAGCCCGCGCTACGCGGAAGACCGCGCTGCGATGCTCAAGCGTGCGTGGGAGGCAGGCGTGGGGGCGGTGCTGGGGATCGGCATTGGCGAAGGACCGGCCGAGATGCACAAGACTCTGGAAATTTGCCGCGAGTTCAATTCCCTGCCCCAGAGCGGCAACGGGATTCCACGGCTGTATACGAGCGCGGGCGTTTATCCGCACAACACGCCGGAGATTGGCGACGCGGTGCTGACCAAGCTGGACGGGTTGCTGGCCGAGCCGGAGACGATTGCCTGCGGCGAGATCGGCCTGGACTATTACCACGAGGGCGCGGCGCACGACATGCAGCGGGCAGGTCTGGTAAAGCAACTGGAAGTCGCCGCCGCGCGCAAGCGCCCGATCCTGATCCATTGCCGGGACAAGAGCGATGGGCCAGGCAGTGCCTGGGACCATCTTTTCCTGACTCTGGATACCTATTGGCGGCACACGGGGTTGGGCGGCGTGATGCATTGCTTCGGAGCGGGATGGGAGGAGGCGAAGCGGTCGCTGGACATGGGTTTTCTGGTGTCGTTTGCCGGGAATGTAACCTACCCAAAAGCTCAGCCGCTGAGGGACGTGGCCGCGCGGATGCCGTTGGATGGGATTCTGGTGGAGACCGATGCGCCGTGGCTGGCTCCGGAGCCTAACCGCGGAAAACGCAACGAACCAGCCTGGGTGGCGCAGACCGCCGAGGTTGTGGCAGGCCTTTTGGGCGTTGAACCGGAGGAAATAGCCTCGTCGACCACGAAAAACTTCGCAAGGCTGTTTCAGATTCAGGCGGACGTGGGAAACTGGTAGAGGAATTGCATGCAGCAGCCCTTTGCACTGCGTCGAGCAGGGCCCTGGGGATTGAGGGAAGACAAATGGCACAGGATAATTCATTCGACGTTACGAGCAAGGTGGAAATGCAGGAGGTCCGCAACGCCCTCGATCAGGCGCTGAAGGAAATTCACCAGCGCTTTGATCTAAAGACTTCGAACTCCGAGATCAAGCTCGAGGGCGAAGACACAATTCTGCTTGCCTCCGACGGGGAGTACCATTTGGAGGCGGTTAAGGACATTCTGGCGCAGAAGCTGGTGAAGCGCGGCGTCTCGCTGAAGAACATGACCTATGGGAAGCTGGAGCCGGCGACGGGCAAGAGTGTGCGCCAGAAGATCTCATTGCAGCAAGGCATCCCGGTGGAAAAGGCCAAGGAGATTGTGCGCCTGGTGAAGGACTCCAAGCAGAAGGCGCAGGCCAGTATTCAGGGAGACATGGTGAGGATTTCAAGCAAGGACCGCGACGCACTGCAATCGATTATTGCGCTGCTGCGGGGCAAGGAACTGGGCCTGGAGTTGCAGTTTACCAACTACCGCACGAATTAACGGGCAGTTACAGATACCGACCGACGAGAACCGGAGAGCTTTGAGCACATTGGCAACATCGACGGCAAGAGAGGTCTTCGACCTGCTGCGGGACGACCTGGTAGCGATCGAGCAGGAGTTGGGCCGCGACGCCGCTTCGGGCGTAAGCACGATCACGGAGATTGCTGAATACTTGCGCGAGGGCGGCGGCAAGCGCATACGGCCATCGCTGCTGCTGCTGTCTGCACACATGCTTGGCTACTCGGGCCAGGGCGCGATCCGGCTGGGCGCTGTGGTGGAGATGGTGCACACGGCGACGCTGGTGCACGACGACATTATCGACGGCGCGGACACCCGGCGCGGACGTCCCTCGGCCAATACGACATGGGGCAATGAAAAATGTGTGCTGGCCGGAGACTGGCTCTACATGCAGGCCTTCAAGGTTGCGCTTGAGGAGAAGAGCCTGCGCGTGCTGGAGTTGCTGATCGGGCTGACGCAGCAGATGGTTGAGGGCGAGCTGCTGCAGATTCAGAAGCTGGGCAAAGCGGTTTCCGAGGCCGAGTATTACGATCTGATCTTCCGCAAGACGGCGTGCCTGTTTTCGGTTTCGATGCGGATGGGCGCGGTGCTGGCCGGCGCCAGCGAGGCGGTAGAGAACAGTCTGGCTACCTATGGACGGACGGTGGGCCTCGCTTTCCAGATTGTGGACGACGTGCTGGATCTGACGGCGACCGAAGAGGTGTTGGGCAAGCCTGTGGCGAGCGATCTGCGCGAAGGCAAGGCGACACTGTCTGTGATTCACTCGATCGACCACGGTACGGCGAAGGACCGGCAAGCTATCCAAAGGGTGCTGGACGACCGAAGCTTTGAGAATGTAAGCCGGCAGCAGATCAAAGATATTTTGATGCGCAACGGCTCGGTGGAGTACGCAAGAACGGTGGCAGACCGCTACGCGGAGCAGAGCCGTCAGGCTCTGGCGCATCTGCCCGAGTCGGAGTTCAAGCGCGCCCTGCTTTGGGTGCCGGACTTTGTGGTGGCGCGGGAGAAGTAATGGAACGCAGAAAATCGGGACAACCGTTGTGGACCGCGGTAGACAAATACCTGGGCGATTTGCTGGCTCCGTCCGATCCAATCCTCGAAGACGCACTTGAGGCCAACTGCAAGGCGGGGCTGCCGGCCATAGACGTGTCTCCCCTGCAGGGCAAGTTTCTTCATGTTCTGGTCCAGATGACGCAGGCCAAGCGCGTGCTTGAGATCGGCTTGCTGGGCGGCTACTCGACGATCTGGATGGCGAGGGCGTTGCCGAGGGGCGGGCGCATTGTTTCGCTTGAGTTCAGCCCGAAACATGCCGATGTGGCGCGCGCGAATCTGAAGCGCGCTGGCCTGCTCAAGCGCGTTGACGTGCGCGTGGGGCCAGCGCTTGACTCGCTGCCAGTGCTTGCAGCCGAGCGCGGCGGCAAGTTCGATTTGATCTTCATCGACGCGGACAAGCCGAACAATCCGCGGTATCTGGAATGGGCGTTGAAACTCGCGCGGCGCGGAACGGTCATTGTGGTGGATAACATCGTGCGGCAGGGACGCGTAATCGAGGCCGACAGTAAGGACGCCGACATTCTGGAAACGCGCCGCTGCCTGGAGATGATGGCGGCCAATCCGCGGCTGAGCGCCTTTGCGATGCAGACGGCGGGAGTGAAAGGGCTGGACGGGTTTGCCATGGCGGTTGTATCGCGCTAAGCCGAAATCATGCCCCTGCAACCAGATCGAAGGAAAGTGAAATGATCAGCAGACGTAAGTTCATTGGCAGTGTTTCGGCAGTTGCGGGCGCGGCAGTTGCGGGCTCGGTTGGATTGAAGAACGTGCGGGCCGCTGCATGGGCCGGCGTCGCAGATTCGGCTGCGCAAGCGGACGTAACCGATTACGTGAAGATCAGAATCGGCACGGGCGGGCACGGACACACCTATCCTGGCGCCACGGTGCCCTTTGGCATGATGCAACTGAGCCCGGACACGTTCGATGCGGGCTGGTTGCACAGCGATTGGGACCATTGCTCCGGCTACCATATCAAGGACAAATACATCACTGGTTTCAGCCATACGCACTTGAGCGGCACCGGAGCTGCCGATCTGCTGGACTTTCTGGTGATGCCGGGAACGGGTCCGGTGAAGACGGTTGTGGGCAGACGCGACCACCCGGAAGAAGGCTACCGCTCCCGCTTTTCGCACGACGATGAGATCGCAGTGCCGGGCTACTACGCCGTACTGCTGCAGGACTCGAATATTCGCGCGGAGCTGAGCGCGACGGAGCGGGCGGGAATTCACCGCTATACATTTCCGAAGAGCGATAGCAGCCACTTGATTCTGGATCTGACGCATGTGTGCAGCAGCGAGCCGAACCTGGTGCTCTGGTCGAACGTGAAGGTGGTGGGCGGCGATACGCTGATGGGCGGGCGCAGCACGAACCTGTGGGCCGCGGGGCGCGAGATTTATTTCGCGATGAAGTTCTCCAAGCCCTTCACCTCGTTTGAGATTCTTTCCGAAGACCAGCCGATTGCGGCCGATGCGCGCGAGGGCAACGGCAAATCGATCAAGGCTGTGGCGCACTTCACTACCACCGAAGGCGAGACGATTCTTCTGAAGACGGGACTTTCCAGCGTGAGCGCGGAAGGCGCCCAAAAGAATCTGGATGCCGAGATTCCGGGATGGGACTTCGATGGAGTCCGAGCCAGCGCGCACAATGCATGGGTACGCGAGCTATCGGCAATCGAGATTGAAGGCGGCAGCGAAAAGCAGAAAGAGATTTTTTATACCGGCATGTATCACGCGCTGGTGGCTCCGACGCTGTTTGACGATGTGGACGGGCAGTATCGCGGCATGGACGGCGCGGTGCACACGCTGGATGCCGGCGAGCACAACTACAGTACCTTCTCGTTGTGGGACACCTACCGCGCCGCTCACCCGCTCTACATTCTGATGCAGGGCAAGCGCGTGCCTTCGCTTGTGAACTGCTTGGTGCGGATGGCGGAACAGAGCCCGGCCGGGATGCCGGTGTGGCCGCTGCACGCCAAAGAGACGGCCTGCATGACGGGCTACCACTCGGTGGTGGTGATGGCCGAGGCTGTGGCCAAAGGGGTTCCGGGAATCGATGCGGGCAGAGCATGGCGCGCGGCAAGGAAGCGCGCCCTTGTAGACGACTACCAGGGTCTCGATGCATTCAGAACCAAGGGCTACATTGCTGCCGACAAGGAGCCTGAGTCGGCGAGCAAGACACTCGACTACGCCTACGACGCGTGGGCGGCGGCGGTGCTTGCCGAGGCCGCGGGGGCAGAGGCGGATGCGGCGGAGTTGCGCAAGCAGGCCGGCTACTATCGCAACCTTTACGACAAGAGCACGACGTTTGTGCGGCCGAAGCTCGCGAACGGCGAGTGGACGACTCCGTTTGCGGCCAACGAGATGGGGCACTCGAACAAGTGGCGTGACTACACAGAATCAAATCCCTGGGTGACGACCTTCAGCGTGCAGCAGGACCCGAAGGGGCTGGCAGAATTGCTGGGAGGCCGGGAAGCGCTCAATGCCAAGCTGGACGGGCTTTTCTCTGCGTCGCCCGAGCTGCCGCCGGATGCGCCACCGGATATTGCCGGACAGGTGGGCCAATATGCGCACGGCAATGAGCCCGGCCATCATATTGCCTATCTGTACAACTATGTTGGCGCGCCTTACAAGACGCAGGAACGCGTGGCCAGCCTGATGGACACAATGTACGACAATCAGCCGGATGGCCTGGCGGGAAACGAAGACTGCGGCCAGATGTCGGCCTGGTACATTGTGAGTGCGCTGGGCTTTTATCCAGTCGATCCTGTGAGCGGCAACTACGTGTTCGGCACGCCGCTGTTTGACCGCGCCGTTGTGAAGATGGGCGAAGGCAAGGAACTGGTTGTGATTGCAAAGCGCACTTCGCCGAAGGATATTTACATCCAGTCGGTGACGTTGAACGGCAAGCCGCATGCGCAGGTGTGGTTCAAGCACGCGGAGATCGAGAATGGCGCGACACTGGTCTTCACGATGGGGAGCACGCCGAACAAGAGTTTTGGCGCGAGCGAAGGCGAGGCTCCGCCTTCGATGAGCGCCTGATGGGGCTGCGATTGGCTTAGGCCTTGAACGGCGCGATTACGTGCGCTAAAATTGCTGCCCGCTGACCTTTTCGCCAAAAAATCTGCGACGATGCGGCACCCGGACGGAATGCTCTACTATTTCGTCATCAGGTCGCGCAGAGCTTCGGCATAGTGCTCGGGCAGGGGCTTCTTGTTCAACTGGTCGTCGCAGACCACGTGGACTGTTTCGCCTTCGGCCAGCAGTGTTGGCTGTTCGCCTTCAGGAGCCTTGCGCAGGATGCGGTAGGCAAACTTGAGCACGGAGCCGCGCAGCAGGGCGGGGCTGGTTTCAATGAGGATTTCGTCGTCGTACCGGGCCGGGGAGCGATAGCGGCAACTGGCCTCGACAACCGGCAGAATGCACTCGTGCTCGGTTTCCAACTGGCTGTAGGCCAGGCCCAATGAGCGCAAAAGCTCGACGCGACCGATCTCAAACCAGACCAGGTAATTGGCATAGTAGACAATGCCCATCTGGTCGGTTTCTGCATAGCGCACCCTCACCTGGGTGGTTACTGGCATCGTACGTTCTCTCTCAGCATTGCCACTGATCCACGCTCCGTGGATTTACGGTTTGACGTGGGTAAAGATGGGCAGTTTGGTGACGTCGTTGAAGATGATGAACACGAAAAAGGCGACCAGCACAACAAAGGCGGCCTGGTAGATACGCTCTTTGACCTCGAGGCTGATGTCGTGGCGGAGAAAGCTCTCAATGAGGAGCAAAACGATCAGGCCGCCATCGAGGATCGGAAAGGGCATGAGGTTGAGGACGCCGAGGTTGAGGCTGATTTCCCCTGCCAGTCCAAACTTGGGAAGCCATCCGTTCATCTCCGCGGCGTCGCCGGCCATGCGGGCAATGCCGACCGGGCCAGCAAGCTGCGAGACGGAGATTTTGTGGGTAAAGATGCGTTGCAGAACCTCGACGATGAGCATGGAGTTGTCGGCACAGAAGCTGGTGGCCTTGGTAGCGGCTTCGGCGAGGGGTAGCGGGTGGTTGCGGAAGGGCGTCGGGACGGCAGCAAAGCCGAGCTTGTAGCTGTTGGCGTCGAGCTTGGTGGGCGTCGCGACCAACTGTACGTCTGCGCCGTTGCGCAACACCGTCAGGGTCATGGGCTTGCCCTTCCCGGACTGCATATAGGCCAGCAGCGTGGTGACGCTATGGAACGGGTGGCCGTCGACGGCCTCAATGGCGTCTCCAGCGCGGAGGCCGGATTTTTCCGCGGGCGATCCGGGCTGGATTTCCTGCACGCGGATTGGACCGGCCAGGTATTGGGGCTGCATGCCCGAATCGCCGAGGTCGAAGTCGTCGCTCTTGGCAGAGGCCGGCACGGTCATGGTGAGGTTGAGGGAGCTGCCAGCGCGCTGAACGGTGACGGCAACCGGCTGGCCTGCATTCAGCTTGGCGCGCTCGTAGATCTTCTCCCAATTCGGGTCGTTGGCGTTGTCGAAACGGGTGATAATGTCACCCGAGTGAAAGCCGGCCTGGGCGGCTTGCGAATCAGGGGTGACCCACTCCACGGTGGTTGTTTTCACCTGAACCGCGGGAACCTCGTTGATCCAGCCGAAGTAGAAGATCATGAGGACAAACGCGAGGACAAAATTGGCTACCGGGCCAGCCACGCCAATGAGGATGCGCTGCCAGCGGGGATGGTTCAAGAACGAGCCAGGGTCCGCCACCGGCTCTTCCTTGACGGTTTCGTCCGCGGCGCCGCTGATCTGGTCCGGGGTTTCGCCGGTCATCTTGACATAGCCGCCAAAGGGGAGCAGGCAGACTTTGTAGTCGGTTTCGCCGTATTTGAAGCCGAATAGGCGCGGCCCGAAGCCAAAAGAAAAGGCCTCAACACGGACGCGGAGGAGCTTGGCTACGGCGAAGTGTCCGAACTCGTGGACAACGACCATGACGCCGACGAGGACGATAAAGGCTACGGTAGAAACCAGGAATTCATGCATAAATGTTCGGTTCGTTCCTCAAAACGGCGCCTGAAAACGGCATTGGACCATCGGGGCCGCCTTAACCCCGGAAACAAGAAGTACGCCGGCTACCGCGCATCCAAAGATTCAAACTGGACACTGTTGTTGGTCGGCTCAGGCGAGCAAAGCACGAGCTGTTTGACGCGCCTCCCGATCGGCTGCCAGCACCTCCGCAATGGTGGCGGGGTGTGTCTCCGGCGTGGATGCGAGCACTGCTTCAATTGTACGCGGGATACCGGTAAATGGGATGCGGCGGTCGAGGAATGCCTCGACGGCTACCTCGTCGGCGGCGTTGAGTGCAATGCAGTGAGAGCCGCCCTTTTCGGCGGCCTCATAGGCCAGGCGCAGGCAGGGGAATCGCTCGAAGTCGGGCGGCTCAAAATCCAGATGGCGCAGGGCGGCAAAATCGAAGGTGAGCGCGGAGGCCGGGCGCTCTGGCCAGGCCAGAGCGTAAAGGATAGGCAGGCGCATGTCGGTAACTGAAATCTGCGCCAGGATTGACCCGTCTATGTATTCGACCAGAGAGTGAACAGTGGACTGGGGGTGGACGGTGACGCGGACCCGGGCGGGTGGCACGTCGAAGAGGCGACAGGCCTCAATGATTTCAAGGCCCTTGTTCAGCATTGTCGCTGAGTCTATGGTGATGCGGCGGCCCATGACCCAGGTGGGGTGCTTGAGCGCCTGCTCGGGTGTGATTGAGGCAAACTGGTCGAGCGGTAGCTGGCGGAACGGACCGCCTGAGGCCGTGAGCCAGATGGTCTTGACTTCAGCATGCTCACCGACGCGCAGGCACTGGTGGACGGCGTTGTGCTCGCTGTCGATGGGCAGGATGGGGACCTTGCGTTCGCGTGCGGCGGCGGTGAGGATTTCGCCGGCAGCGACCATGCACTCCTTGTTGGCGAGGCCGATGGGCTTGCCGGCAAGGATGGCCTCATGCGTGGCCTCAAGGCCGGAGACGCCAACGATGGCCGAGACTACAAAATCCGCCTCGGGCAGCGTGGAGCAGGCGACCGTGCCGGCGGTTCCGTGAACCACTTCTACGCCGGTGACACCGGCTGTCTTGAGGCGCGTCGCAAGTTGGCTGGCGAGTTCTTCTGTCGCCAGCGAAACGATCCTGGGCCGCCAGCGAACAGCCTGCGCGAAGGCTTCGTCGACATTGCGGCCAGCTGCAAGCGAGGCTACCTGGTAGCGATCGGGAAACTGCTCAACGATGGAGAGGGTGCTTTGGCCGATGGAGCCGGTGGAACCGAGAATAGCGAGTCGTTTCAATGTGTGTGCCAAATCCGGCGGGCTCGAGACGGAGCCAGCGAGAAATTCCGCAAGATAAATTTCGTTTCAATCGCCCTGCCGCGCATGGCCTGTCTCACTTGGAGATTCGAAAGAAGCCGTCAGAACGACTGGTGAATAACCTGAGCGTACCATAGCACCGGAGCGGCCAGCAGAAGGGCGTCGATGCGGTCGAGGACCCCGCCGTGGCCGGGGAGCAAGTCGCCGGAATCCTTGACTCCGGCCGAACGCTTGAGAGCCGACTCAACCAGATCGCCCGTCTGCGCGGCGATGTTGACGACGACGGCCAGAAGCAGCCAATACCAAATGCCGCCGGGATAAGACAAAGCAAAAATATTCCAGTTCTGGAGCTGCGAGGCAAGGCCAATGAGCGCCCCAGCCGCCAGCAGGCTGCCGGCCAATGAGCCCAGAGATCCCTCCCAGGTTTTGTTCGGGCTGAGCCTTGGCGAAAGCTTGCGGCGGCCCCAGGCGCGGCCCACATAGAGGGCAACCGTGTCTCCAGCCCAGACCGCGCACAGCAGGAAAGTGACCAGCGAGGGCCCGTTGGCCTGCTCGTGCAGAGCGGGGATGGCAATCAGCGTCAACCCGATATAGAGCAGGCAGAAGATCGACGCCGAAGCGTCGGCAATGACCTGCTCGACCGGTTTCATAAAGGTGCAGTAGACCAGCAGGCCCAGGCTGAGGACGCCAAAGATAGCCGCGGTGCTGTCAGGCCAGCTGAAGTTGGCGATAAACAGCAAAAAGATGGCGACCAGCACGGCAATGCGCGGTGGCTGGCTTCCGCCCTTCTCGGCCAGGCCCAGATATTCCCACCCGGCCAGCACCGCGACCGCAGTGACGGCCAGGGCAAACAGCCAATGCCAGTTCGGTCCCAGGAATACCAGAAACAGAACCAGGGGAATAAGGACAGCGGCGGTAAGTACTCTTTTCACTCAGGGTTGAGGATACACCGTCGGGGGCGGGCAGCCGAATCCCGCGGCCTCTGTTTCACGGAGTAATGTAACTTTAGTACCGATAATGAACGCATTCCCTTAACGAAACGGGACAATTATTGCGCAGGAATCGAGCGGAGCTGAGGAAGCCAGACCGACAGAGTCAGAGAGGCTGCGCTGGGCGGGATGAGCGGCGCGGCGTGTGCAACGGACGATCTGCTGGCTCAGCGAGAGGGTCTTTGAATTTCAGATCCAAAAAACCAGGGGCGCCCGGCAAAGGGCGCCCCTCTTGCGACCGCCTGTTCCGGCAGCGTTGCCTGCGCTCAGCGGGTGACTGGCTTATACCCGGAGCCTCCGGCCTTTTTCATCGCCGCGAGCCCTTCCTCCACACTGAGCAGCGGTGTGGTTTTCACGCTCTTGCAGGCACCGCCGGCTCCAATTGCCAGTGAGAAGGCGGCGGCGCTCACGTTGTCGGGCATGTCGATAACGGCGACAACGTCGTAGTCCCCAAAAGCCAACCAGAACGATCCCATCTTCCCACCGAGTTTCTCGATGGGCTTGCGCACTGCCTCGGCCCGGTTCTGCGGGCGCTTGATCATCGCCGCCAATCCCTCGGCGCTATAGGACACTTGCAACAGATAGCTGGGCATGGATTGCTCCCTTTCAAGTGAAGTTTCCCCGGTGGGTACCGGAGCGGCAGCAAGTATACACCTACGCTGCAACCCTTGAATCCGGGCGATTCGCACCGCGTGGCGAGCCTCTCTCAGGGACGAATGCAGCGCCTTCACCCCTGAGAGAGTATGTCCTGATTTGTTTCTCATTGTTTGCAGTGCGGCTGAAGCAGGGCGCTTCCAGATCACCTGCTCGAAGCTGACAGTTTCATCGGCCGAGCTGCTGTCTCCGGATGCTTGTTCAGCCGGCGATCTTGATCCGGTCGAGGTCTTCTTCCACTTCGCCGCAGTCTTCGCCGAGTCCGCCGTAGCGGCGCTCGCGGCGCTGGAAGTCCGCAATCGCTTCGAGCAGATGGATGCCGCGGAAATCTGGCCAGAAACGCTCGGTGACGAAGATCTCGGTGTAGGCAATCTGCCACAAAAGATAATTTGAAATGCGCATCTCGCCGGAAGTGCGAATGAGCAGGTCGGGGTCGGGCATGTGCGCCGTGTAGAGATGGCGGTGAATGTCTTCCTCGCTGATGCGATCGGGGCTGATGTTCTTCTGCTTCATCTCAGCTGCCAGACCGCGGAAGGCGTCGACCAACTCCGAGCGGCCTCCGTAGTTGAGGGCCAGGGTGAGGGTGGTACCGGTGTTGCGCGCGGTGGTCTCGGCAGCCCAGGCCATCTTGTCCTGCACGTCGGGCGCCAACTCGTGAATGCGTCCTATATAGCGGATGCGGACGTTGTTATCCATCATGCGCTGCAGATTGCTCTCAAGGTAGCTCTTGAGCAGGCGCATGAGGAAGCTGACCTCGGCGCGTGGGCGGCGCAGATTGTTTTCCAGAGAAAAGGCGTAAAGAGTAAGCCAGGGCAGGCCGATGCGCGAGGCGGTTTCTGTAACCAGCTGCACGCTTTTGGCGCCTTGCTGATGGCCGAGGAAGCGCTTGAGAGAACGCTGGCCGGCCCAGCGGCCGTTGCCGTCCATGATGATGGCCACGTGCTCGGGCAGCCGCTCGGGCTTCAACCTTGCATAGACGGCCCGCTCCTCATCGGTCAGTTCATCGATGCGCAGCGTGCCGGATGGATACAAAGGAGTCGCCTCAACCATTTCATGTGCGGCTTCCAGGACTGGCGCCCAGGGAGCATCGAAAATCGACGCCAGGAGAGCTTTTGCCTGCACCGTACCCAAGGCCGCTTCCCCTCGCGATTCTCCGCTGTGCACAACATTTCTCGATCGCCGCAGCCACGGAGCTCTAACTTCGACCCTAGCACATGCGCCTATGCCCTGCAATCGCCGGGCACCTTCGCCGCGAGCCGCTACAACTGCAGCGGCGGAGGCAGGGCGGACAGCGCCGCCGGACCGCAACCGCGGACCGGCGCAGGACACGCGTGCCAAAGGCTCTAGGCGGAGCGGCGGCGGCCCATACCGGCGTCGCGCACAGCCCCGTAGAACAGCGTCCGCTGGAGTGAATCCAGATGCGGCAACAGGGCGGCGATCTCGGCGAGGAACGGATCGGCAAGGATCGCTGTCACCTCTTCTTCGCGAACGCTGCGCGAGTCCCGCACCAACTGGCAGACATTCACTTCGAGCGCCGTGGCAAGGCGCTCGAGCGAACCCAGCGTGGGGATCGCCTTTCCGTTCTCGATTTTCGAGATGTAGGTGCGGGGCACCTGCATGCGCCCGGCCAGTTGCCGCTGGCTCAGGTGGCGCGCGCGTCGAATCTCGCGCACCTGGCCGGCCACCTGCAATCCGGCCTCAGCCGAGGAGGGCACAGCCGGGCTGGTGACCAGTTGTGGCGCCAAAGGAACCAGCTCCTCAATGTCGAGGGGCTTGTGGCAACGTCTGCAAAGGGAGTTTGCGGTTCTATATTGCATGAGCCTGCAGTGCTCACACCGCACTACTTCGCGTGATTCCACGCTGACAAGAGTGGTAGCCATAGGCTATGGTGCGGAGCGCCAGAGCAGGAACCCCGGGGTGCATTTTTAGCACCGCGATAGGTGTTACTGTCGAGGAAGTGAACCATAATTGTCAAGTACAAACTTGGGGTCAAACCGAAAAAACCAGCATAATTCTCTGAGAAACCAGACGAAATGCGAACCAAGTTAAGCAACAAGGACAGCAAAAATTCGCCGGCGCAAAACCAGAACAAGAGTTGCCGGAATGGAGAAGAGACGATGACCGATGGCGGAGAGAACCCGTTTGGAGCAAAATATGGGCGCGACCAGGCGTGGCAACTGCTGACCGAATGGACCGCGAGTGCGAGCCTGCTGAAACATGCGCTTGCGGTGGAGGCCTGCGTGACCGCGTGCGGCGAGGCGGAGGCCGACCGGCTGGGACTGAGCGGTGCGGAACGGGTGGAACTGCTTGAGCTTTACTCGACCACTGCCCTGTTGCACGACTTTGACTACGAGCGGCATCCTACGGCCGAGGAGCACCCGTTTGTGGGCGTGCGGGAGTTGGAGCGGCTGGGCTGGCCTGTGGAGTTGCGCACGGCGATCCTGGGCCATGCGCAGTACTCCGGCGTGCCCAGGGAGACGCACCTGGCCAGGACTCTGTTTGCCTGCGACGAGCTGGCGGGATTTTTGACCGCCTGCGCGCTGGTCAAGCCCAGTAAGGCGATTGCGGACGTGGAGGCTGCCGGCGTGCGCAAGAAGATGAAGGACAAGGCCTTTGCGCGCGGCGTGAACCGGGAGGACGTGATTCAGGGCGCCTCCGAGCTGGGCGTGGAACTGGACGCGCATATTGCGTTCTGCATTGAAGCGATGAAGAAGCGGGCGGCGGCGCTGGGGCTTTAGCTTCTGGCACGAGCATTTCGATGACGAGAAATGACGGCTCTCGATGGAGCGCAGAAAATGAATCGAAAGTAAATGCGTCGAAAGTTGTACTCCCTGGAGTCTTGTAGTGCGCGCTGAAGTGAAGGATAATCGGGTGACCCTGGGAGAAACCCCTCTGACCGTCAGGGTATTTGCTTATTATGACGAGACGCTCTGGAAACCAATCCGTCTTCAACGCGGGCGCGCAGGGCATCTATTCTACGGCTCTGGAAGCGATTGACGCGCTCTACAAACGGGAGACGCAGGCCAACCTTGCTGCGCTTCGCGAACGGCACCGCAGGAAACAGCTCAAGCAGTCGATAGCCAGCTGGATCGAGTTGTGGCCGGTGGCTCTGGGCATTATCCTGAGCTATTTCACACCACAATTGCGCGAAATAGTGGCCCCGTTCGGGAGATGGGGAATGTGGATAGTTTTCCCCCTTGAGGCTCTGTCGGAACGCCCAGAGCTCTACATGGGCTACAAGGTGGCGATGTTTCTGCCGACGTTAATGTTCTATGCACAGTACCCCCTGGAGGGGCTGCTGGCCAAAACCATCCTGAAGGGGAACATGACGATCCCGAGGGTGATGGTAGAGGTGGCGTACTTTCACGCACTGTGCGTCGTCGAGCTTTGGCTGGTGAGCGGGGGGTTATGGCACCTATTCAGGTAGTAGGATGCGCAA
>Ga0307377_10001936_pt1 | contig 25071 bp, 46 predicted proteins | sample TR3MG_FD_202535 | JGI IMG/M metagenome (GOLD analysis project Ga0307377, IMG submission 202535) | Soil microbial communities from Risofladan, Vaasa, Finland - TR-3 | ecosystem: Environmental > Terrestrial > Soil > Coastal area > Acid sulfate soil | place: Finland: Risofladan, Vaasa | collected... | reverse complement strand
TCAAAAGTACATAGAGCGAGTGGGAGCGACACCGAGACTAGCAGCAGCAACAAAAAAAGCACTGGCCGCCAGCTAGAGTCGCAGAAGTATCTGGCGGCTACCCATAAGTATAAAGCCATCGATCCCAAAGAGTGGGAGTTTGCAGAGGTTATGTGGCAAAGCACCAAGGAATTAAGGGAGAAAGGCGATATAGACGGGACTCTTATATGGGACATACTTGAGCAACACTACCCGGGTAACAAGGAAAAGCAGACTAGCCTCCTAGGTTTTATGAATGACTATCTAACTGAGCAGAAGAGGCATCACCCAAAGGGTGTTCCTTCAGATGTCATGATTGAGTTAGCTAGGAAATGGGGTGTGGAACGGGCAGTTGTTACTGAGGCTTTGAGACATTTACCCGGGACTCAGCAATATCTGGCGGCTACTGGACAGTATTCTACTACTGGATCTCCGGAACCCCAGAAGCGTAAATACTGGGCTAGAATCAATGACCCCGGTGATAGCTCCTTTGTCAAAGACGCCCTTATCCCCTACGAGGAATTTGAGGCCGAGAGAGAGAGGATTCTACAGCGTGGCGGACGCCCTCCGAGCCTAAAAGTTAGAGTGGAGGAACCCGAGGGTAATGGTAATGGCCACCTCCCCCAGACTGCTCCGCCGGCTACTGTTTTCTGCCCCATCTGTAAAAAGAATATAGAGATCCCGGGGTATGACAGGGTTACCAGGTCAGAGGCACTTCAACGCCATATTGAGAAGGAGCACCCCCCAGGTCACGGCCAGTATCCTCAAACTATAGTCGGCGGTGAGCCAATACCACCCGAATACCGTGACCTCATCGGCTTCATCAACGAAGCACTTCCTGAATACAGCCTGGCAGTTTTGCCGGCAATAGAAGCTGGGGTAGGCGAACGCAAGATTGACGTCGTACTCAAGCAGTTAAAGGATGGCGTTGAGGGTATTCAAGATAGTGCTCAGTTCCGGCTTTTCCTCACCACCATGGCAAAGTTCCACAATTACTCTATTGGCAACCAGATACTCATTATGATTCAGAGACGAGACGCTAGCCATGTTGCCGGCTTCAACACCTGGAAAGACCTTGGGCGGTGGGTGAAGCGTGGCGAGAAGGGTATTGCTATTCTCGCACCAATGATGCCACCGAAGCCGAAAAAGGAGGAGTTAGAAGCTGAGGAGGAAGAGATCCAGCTCGCCCCAGTCTACTTCAAGGTGGTGCACATCTTCGATATCAGCCAGACCGAGGGCAAGCCGCTGCCGGAGTTTGACGTGCCAACGCTCACCGGCGAGGCTAATGAGGAGCTATTTGCAAAGGTTTTGGCACTTGCCAAAGCCCAGGGGTTAGATGTTAGTTTTGAGCCAAGACCACAGCAGGACCCGGCCATTAAGGGGCACTACTCTGGCAAGTCCATCTGGGTTAAGGGTGATGAGCCCAGAGCCCAGCAGCTCAAGAGCCTGCTTCACGAAGTGGCCCACTACTACTCAGAGGGTGTCTTCAGGATACCCAGGAGGGATGCGGAGACTATTGCCGAGAGTGCTGCTTTTGCCGTTGGTGCTCACTATGGCTTTGATAGCGGGGTCAGGTCATTCCCCTACGTCGCTCTATGGGCACAGGATAAGAAAGTGCTTCAGGAGAACCTCGGGGCTATCCGCAAGGTGACCTCGGTTATATTGGATAGCCTGGAGACAACACAAGTCGTCGAAGAAAAGATGGTGCCGGCCCTCAAACCCTTTGAGCCTTATCATTTCGCCGAGTGGGTCCTGAGATATAACCGGTTCAGCGAGGGTGAAATCCCCATCTACAGCGGGCTTACCGGCAGAGCTCCTCTTCGGATACCCGACCATATCTGGAGAGAAGTAATCGAAGCGACCGACGGCGACTTCGTCAAGCAAGGTGACCTGTATGTCTTTCATATCCCCGAGAAAGAGAGACCTGCTTACATGAGAGCTGCTCCGACCTGGAGAGATATTGCCTCCACCGAACCTTCACCACCTAACCCTCAAGAGGAGCTGGAGTTTGTCTCCGACTCCCCGGAGTATTTAGCCTACACCATAGAGGATATCGGCTACAGAGAGAAGCTGGACACGGCTTTTGAGACGGCAATAGCCAGAGCCAAAGGGCGATAAATGGTTACGCCTGTTACCCCAGAGGTTACAATAGTAAAATTACCTGATAGAATGACTGTTGGAGAGCTTGTTGATATAGCTGACCCTAATGTTCCTCTGGCTAAACTTTGGAAGGAAGAACGACCTTATATAGAGAAACTTATGAGAGACATAGAGGCTAGTGGGATGAAGCGTCCTGTGACGGTGGTGGTATATCCCGATGGCAGTAAAAAACTTTGGGAAGGACATCATAGATTGGTTGCTGCCCAGAAGCTGGGTTTGAAGGATATACCAACTAGATTTGTGGGACCGACGGATGCACCAATAACAGAGTTTATTCTTGAACGGGGAGCAATCCCCAAAGCCGAGGCTAGTACCCAGCAGTATAAATGTAAGTATTGCGGGGACGTAGCACCTCCTAGTGCTGTTACACCTATTGATGCTGATTATTGGGCAAGGCTTCATGTCAAAATAAAGCATAGAGAACTAATTCCGAAGCTGGCTAAAGAGCACAAGTCGTGGAGCGAGATATTTGAAACGCACTTGGCAGCTTTACCATCTCCCGACCCCCTCATCCTCAAGCAGTATCCCCTCGGCCAAGTGCCGGAGAAGATAAAACTTAACTTAGAGGTTCCCATGCCCCCACCTCGTGGGACGAAGGTAGCACCAAGGACAAACGTGGTCGTTCCTGAAAATGCAGCTCTCCGTACCAACGTGGAGCTCGACCGCGCCGTTGAGCATCTAGGCTACCAATCCGTAAGTTTAAGTGAGGAAGAAGTGGCTGGGCTAGAAAAGCCTATCCCTACTGATGTAGAGCTCATAAATGAATCCCAACGCCGCCTGAGAAGGCTCAAGGTTATCCCTGATGGCCAGCTTAATACCAGGCAACTCGCACACCTCAAACTGGCTCGAGTACTGGCACAAACGATTTGCTATCGTAATCCGCTTTCTGGGGTCTATGCTGCTAGCATCCCCCCTGCCAGCGACCGTGTGCGTACAGTGGGTACCTATGGAACCAAAAACAAAGCAGGCTACATCGCTCTGGACTCACTCGACACTGGTCGCATCACAATAGACACCCTAATACACGAGCTGGGGCATCACCAGCAGTACCAAAAGACGGGAGAGGCAGAAGACCTGGAAATAGAGCATGCCGAAGCAATGACCAGCATCGCCGGAGAAGCAGTCGCAATAGTTGGCACAGGTAAGCTCGATAAACTGCTTGTCGATGTAGCCTGGTGACCAGTATTGACATACTAGCCTATAAAATATATGATGGAAGCAGCTCCAGGAAAAGAGCAGGAGAAAGTTAGAGGCAAATATGAAAGCTGGCGAACTACTCATAGCCTATGTTTGGTGGGAAGGGCAACCTGGCTGGATCTCGATATTATCAAGCAATAACTGGCCTCCTAATACGAACCTAACCACTGCATGGAAAGTCAGAAACACGGGGAATGAGGCTGCCTTTTTTAAGGTAAGGTTCATGGGCTTAACAAGTGCCGGAGCTTTGCTAAGCCCCGGAGGGGAAGCCACGCTGTACCTATATCCGGTTACCCCCGGCCCTGGGACTTATAATTACACACTAGACATCATCGCAGATACCACTGTAGTTAGACAGTATCCTTTTGGGGTCTTCACTGGGGTGGTACCTGTGCCCGAATATAAGGGCTCTGTAACCAAGAAGGAGTTGGAATACAACGAGTCCCGGGGAATTATCCCAGTCTCCGGCGTCCTTCAGAATAAGAGGGGATTATTTCATGTTACAGCACGCAATGACATGAGCACCTCCCAGCCAATCGGGATTTACTGGTTCATAAACGACCCGGATGGCTTGATAGCTGAAGAGTATACTGACTGGAAGTTCGGCACTCTTGGTCCAGGGCAAACCCATGAATTTATTGGCGATCGTTTCACCTTCAGCAAGGTGGGTAAGTATGGTACTTGGATAGACCTGTTAATGGGTAGCAAGGATAGCCCGGTGGTTATCTATAGCGCCAGGTATATTGGTGAGCTGTGCACCGTGGGTGCACCTGAATATAAGGGATCTATAGCCCGAAAGGAGTTGGAGTATGATTCAGTTAGAGGAACGATCCCCGTTTACTGATACGCTAGAAGCTATGCTAGAAGCGGGAGCTAGCGTGCCCCTGGGCAAGAGTGGCTTAGTCCACGTCTGGGGGAAGAATGACATGACTACCAGCCAGGTGATGATCATCGCCTGGGTAGTCAAGGACCCTACCGGGCTAACCGTGGAAAGTTACGGCGACGATGCCGGCACTATCGGTTCATTACAGGACCACGAGTTTATCGGCGGGCGGTTTCCTATTAACAAGACTGGGAACTGGACGATAGCGATAAGCTTGTTTATGAACCGGGCTGCCCCAGTCATGGTGGCCAGTTACAGCGGGGTTCTCTGTGCTGTCACTGAGGAATACAAGGGAAGCATCTTTAAGAAGGAGCTTGAGTATGATTCAGTTAGAGGTACTATCCCCGTCTTATAATAAGCTCTCGGTAGGCTCTAGTGTCCCTATTGGCCAACGCGGCCTGGTCCACGTCTGGGGGAAAAATGACATGGCTACCAGCCAGGTGATGATCATCGCCTGGGTAGTCAAGGACCCTACCGGGCTAACCGTGGAGAGTTACTCCGACGATGCCGGCACTATCGGTTCATTACAGGACCACGAGTTTATCGGCGGGCGGTTTGACCTGGATAAATTAGGGACATATACCATAGCTATCGAGCTCTTTATGAACCGAGACGCCCAAGTCCTGGTAGCCAGCTACGAGGGAGCCCTCTGCACTACCACTACCGAGGTCCCGCCGGAGTTCAAGCTCCTAGAGGAGACCATCTATCCCTACGCCTATATCTACGACGGCCCGGACCTCTCATGCACCTTTACCTTTACGACAATACCATTCACGCCGGCGAGCTGGATAGCCGGCGGATTGGCTAGCCGCGTTGAGAATGAGGTGAGGAAATCAGGCGGCCGAATCACAGAAATGAGGGTCTATGTCGATGAGGACCCCTGGCGCCCCTGGACAAATTGGAGAATTGAAGCCATCACCGTACCCCCCAAGACGACAGCGGGAACAGCCATACCTCTTGGTATAACCTGGTGGGCAGCGGCCATACTCGCGGCCTTAGCCATAATCCTGATTCTTGTCATCACCTGGTCCGCTAAGGAAATCGCCGGTATCTTCAAGCGAAAGGTGGGGCTAGAGGATGTTAAACCGTCCTGGGGGAAAGAGACCTTAATCGGAACCATCCAGGACTCCGAGGAGTACTGGGAGCGCCCACCGACACCTCTAGAAACCCTGGGGGCAATGTCAGAAGCGGAGCTGCGGGAATACCTCGACAAAATAGCCGAGGAAGAAGTGCCGCTAGGGGTCGACTGGCTGCCCTGGGCCATAGCCGGCGGTGTGGGCGTCCTTGCGGTTGGAACCGTTGCTGTTTTAGCTGCCAGGAAAAAGAAATAGGAAGGTAACAGACTAATGGCTTATACTGATATTGCAATAACTGCCCCCGATAGCGCTGAAGAAGGTGAACGGGTTTCGGTATCTGCCCGGGTAACGAATATCACAGCATTAGACCTTTCGTTCAGGGTGAAGATATATGCGGTTCGAGACATCTATGCGGTCCCAGAACCCGAGGAGCTAATCGGTAGCTTTGAGGAAGTCATTACCAACGGGTCATCTAAGACCTACAGCGCATCGTTTACCATGCCTGCTTGGGATACTATCATTTTGGTCATGGTACATCGGTTTGTTGTCTATTGGGATTACGATACGCATACTAGTAAAGTTGTCAGCTTAAAGACTAAAGCGGCTCTCTCCACAGCTATTAAAGTGCTCGGTATTGCTGCTTTAGCTGTCCTGGGTATTGCCCTGGTCGCCAAGAAAAAGAAATAGAAAGGAGGTATAATAGGCTTTAGAGGCTTGACAAGTATAATTAAATAGTTTATCGTTAAATTGTAACAAAAGCTGGGAAGCGACTTTCGATAGAAGGTCGGAAGCTTCCCAGCTTTCCTTTTTTGAGAGAGTTGCTTCCCCACCGCATAAGTCGAGTGCGGTAATACGAATAAGGAGGGAAGAACTATGATTCGTATTGAGGATTTCGGGGAAATCACCTATGGCGGTGTTGTTACCCTTACCGAGTGGTGGGATAACAAACGCATCGACGAGGGCAAGATCGGGACGAAGGATGTATTCAAGAAAGCGTCCTTCTATACCTACCTTGGCGTCGGTCTCGCCGCTACTCTCATGAGTGTCTTTGGCTGGATGAGACGCTACGAGCGCTGGTCAGAGCACGTCTCTCATGGCTTCCTCTATGACCTGCCGAGATTCGCCTACAACCTGACCAAGTCACTGGGTTCCAGTGGTAGGAGGGGGTTAGGGTCAGAGTCGCGTGCGGTCCAGGAGGCAAAGCAGATACTCAATGAGAGAATGAGGGCAAAGGCGTTGACCCAGGGAAGTGGCATACCCGCTGAGAGGAGCTATCAGCGAGAGTTCGAGACAGTAGCTCCACATGCTTTCTAGATAAAACTGGAAAGCAAATAGTCTAAAAGGAGTCAAAGGAGGTATACACAATGGCTTCAAGAAATTATCTGGTTATGTCCAACGACATGACGTTTACTGACAAGAAGGAATACCGGACGAAGGCTCTGGCAGCCGGCCTGGAGAGGTGCGGCCTGAAGAGCATCGGCGATATCAATTCCGACGTCCCCGGCCTGCAGGCTATTCCGATAGCCAATAAGAGTGCCAGAGTCGCGGCGATTAAAGCCTACATCGAGACCGGCGCATGGCCGAAGACGATAGACCAGCGTGAGCTGGCTCCCCTGACCGACTTCGTTGCAGCGGCTGCCCAGGACTTCTGGCTGACGATAGCCCTGGGGGCTGTTGGCACGGTCTACACCTGCTTGAACGCACTTCCAGCTTACACGCTCCCCGCAGGTAGGCTGATGGTCTGCTATGGGGTTTCCGTTGATGTGGCGGTGCTTCCTGTCTCGCGTCTGATCTTCCGGAGAGGCGGCGTAGGCGGTAACATCCAGGCCCAGTTTGACATGCAGCCCCTGGGAACAAGGCTAGAGACAGCCGCTTTCTTCTCGGAGCCCGTGGTTATCGATCCCCAGGAGCTTTTCGCCATCCAGGTCCTGTGCCAGGTCATCGCTGGAGTGACCCCGGTGCACATCGATAACTTCCTGTTTGAGGGCGCTGGTATAGTTGTAGCCTAACTGTAAAAGTCGAAATAGCTTAATCTAGGCAAGTATCCCTGAAAAGGGGGAAAGGAGAAAAAGCAATGAGTCTAAAAGCAAAAGTCGGTGGAATCTGGCTAGCTAAGAAGGAGACGACCTGGCGAGCGCCAGCACTCTATGCTGTAGCTGACACACCCTTTAACCTGTTTACCATAGTAGGAGGCCCTGTTAAAATCTACTCTCTTGTTGCGCACCTGACGACAGCAATCACAACGGGTGTAACCTGGCACTTCCTTCTCGGTGCTGTTCTTTTGGATGCAGCCCTTTTCGCTGCCATTGGTGCTATCGGCACAACGGTAGTCGTGCCTCTGAACGTCGGGGCTGCGTTGATAGCTCCAGCGCAGGGATCGCCAGTTCCGTCTATCCTGGCTGCGGCTTTCAACGTCTTCGGTATCACAGCAGCCCCCGCCAATATTATCCTGGCTCTTGGTGGTGCAGCTGACGTTGATGGTCTCGTATCCTTCACCGTGGAATGGGAACGTCTGTCTCCAGCAGCCAACATAGTGGTTGCCTAAAAAGAGGGGGGGGGATTGTTACCCTCCCCCTACTTCATAACCTGAAAATTGAATAGCTAGGCCTTGAAAAGCCATAGCCTCTAGAAAAATCGATGTAAGGAGGTATAATATGAGCGAAGTCGCCAATATTTATGACAATGGCCCCATCTCGTTAATCGCTCGCATCAAGGACAACATTTCCGTCTACACGACCAGGAAGTGGTTCCACTATCAAGTCGTCTACACTGAGCCGTGGCCCCGTTCCAGCCCGCTCCGTATAGAAATGGTAGCAGCAGCCGCTGTCACCTTTATCGCCGGCAACGGCATCATTGCCAAGCAGCTGGTACCTATCCTCCAGGTCACTGACGGAGAGATGCTCCATGTTAGATTTGAGCCCCTGGATGATGTGGAGGGGGCAGTCTATGAACAGGCCGGTACCGGCAAATTCGTCAGCCGCAACACCCATGCTCGAGTAGACATGGCAACATGCCTGCGCGACCCCTACCTGGCGACCTCCACCTTCTTTATTATGGGATACCAGAGGGACATGAACCTCGAGGTCAGAAATCCCAACCCGGTGGCACTCAACCAGGCCAGATTCCAGTTCTCCGGCTTCCGCTACACAATCGAGCCAATTACGCCTCAATACCCAGCGAATTTCACTGATAAACAGAAAGAGGATGTCAGAAAGGCTCTGGCGGACGGAGATAAAGAAACAGTAGCGCAGTATATTGGCCCAACGACATGGCTACCGGCTGAAGGTAGGTAAAGGAGGTTATAATGAGTCATCTTATTACTACCGGGAGATACGCAGGTTTGATAGCGAAGGCCGGCAACCGTAGCGGTGCAGCCGGTGCGGTGCTCATTCCAGGAGTTGTCATCACCATCGGAGTCCTGAGCATGCTGCACCAGTTACCAGTGGGCCGCTCCTTCTATGTTACCAAGATAATGTGGTACAACCCCGGGGTTCTCGCGACACTAACCTTTGGCACCCTGAGCAATGCCGCAGTACCGGTGCCGATGTTCCCGACTCAAATGGCCCTCCCCGGCTTGGCTGACGGATTATCTGAGGAGGAACTGATAGGGGCAGAGTTCATGCTCAACTCTCAGGCCGCACCCAATGGCTGGGACGGGAACCTTTACGTGGCAGCATCGATAGCCCTGATCCAGATAAGCGTAGAAGTCGCCGAGAAGACATAAAGAAGGGGGTGACACATGGCTGACGAATTGGCCGAGAAGCTAGCCGAGGCCAAGAAGAAGATGCTTGGCGCTCAGCAACCATCTGGCAAGATTATCATCCTGATTAAGGGAGATTCCCTGATTAAGTCTGCTGACCCGAAGGTAGAAGTGAGGCAACAAGAATGATTTTCCCCGAGATAATCGCCTACCTCCTCACTTTGAAGTACCCGGGCAGCGAGTTGGAAAGGATGAACTGGGTCTGCTATCGCGGCGCCGGCCAGCTTATTATACCCATGATGCCGCCGGGCACAACCATCTCTTACACCGCCCAGCCTCTCCACGGCTCTTATGCCTGGCTGTATTATTCAACCAGGATAGGGACTGATGTGCTCCCCAACGTCTTCACCGGCACCATTAACCAGTACGGTACTACGCCGTATACCGGTCTGGTAACACAAAGAATGCGGGACGACCCCTATGAGTTTCTGCTCCTGGTGACCGATCAAGAACCGATTTACCTATCGGTTACCAATAGAAGCCCGCTGGCTCAGCGGTTTGAGTCTTACGGTGACTACATAGTTATTCCAACACCGCAGGACCTTAAAGTGGTAATCGATGCTTTACGCCGCATGCACACCTCTGAGGAGTTGGAAAGGCTGCAACAGCACGGAAACGACCTCTTGAGCAAGCTGGCAGGAGTGCCACTAGAACCTCGACCATCCATAGGAGAGAGCTGATGGCAGTAATACAAGTACCGTGGATTATTCTGCCGACCGTCGTTGTCCTGGGGACCGAGGTGGAAACCATCAACGACCTGGTGGAGCACACCTCTCGAGAGTTCCCGGTGGATTATCTCCAGGAGAAAATGGTTCATATAATCGCTACCGAGGTGGTAGTAGTACCTGGGGTCCCGGGTAACCTTAATTGCTGGATTGAGCTGTCGCCTGTACCCTCAGCCAATAACCTGATGTGGCCAGCTCCGTTACCGTTTAACCCAGCATCCTGGGGCGCAATAGGCGGTGGTGGTGGAATTTTACCTCCGACCGCTCCCGTGGTAGAGGTGGCAGCTGGGGTAAACGCCACCGTCCATAACATCCTTATTCCATGGGCGATTCACTCAGCCTGGGCCAGATTAGTAATTCAGACACCGGTCTCGGCCACCCCCCTGACCGCATTTTGGCTCATCCAGGCGCTATTCTCGGCTGGGAGTAAGTAATACATGGCTAAGAAAGCAGCAATAGCACTGGTAATCGGGCTGGGGGTTGGCATTGGCGGGATCGCTCTCTTTGCCACCAGGGCAAAAGCAGCAGAGCCACCCGAGGTACCCCAGGTAGTTATCCCAACGCCCGCTGATATTATGGCCGCCAAGAATATGGGCGAGCTGGAGGCCTACTACATATATATCGGAGAGCTCCTCATTACCGGAAAGATAGACACGGAGACCTATGAGGATCTCTGGGATGCCTATGTATCCAGGTACTATCAACTAAGAGGATCCGGACAATGAGAGTTCCAAATGGCTTAAGGATAGACTCACCGAGCTGGCCTCTTCTCCAGGCTCTTATTTCCTTCTGGGGAGTGACCGATGCCGATGGCCTTGCGGGGGGCACGACAATACGTTGTGGCGCCCTGGCGCTTGAACCGTCTTATGCCAACCACGCACTCAAAATAATGTCGGGTCCAGCCGCTGGCCAAACTAGGGACGTAACCACCCATCCGGCAGGGACAGATACCGTTACAGTGGTTGCGGCTTTTTCAAATGTCGGTGGAGTCGCCCAACAGATAACTGCGGGAACTCTATTTGTCATCTTATCCAAAACGCCAGCGATTGCTGAGGTGGCTGCCCTTACTGCCCTTGTTCAAGCTCTGATGCTGGATGTTGGCGATGCTTCAACTTCGGTACTGGGGAGCATCTGGAATATTCTTGGTGACCCAGCGGTTGACCTCGCCACCAGCATAGCGACTATTCTAGCCGCCATCGCGGCCATAGATGCAGGCTTTCAGGAGCAACCCGATGTCGCCGTAGACACCACTGCTCCCGATGCCCCTGCTGAGAACAACATCCTCAACTTGGCAGCAGCCGACACTCGCTACATCGTCAGGAGTTTGAGGCTGAAGGCAGATAACCCTAATCCCAACAATATAACAGTAAGTCTATACGAATTGGTAAACGGTGGATCCATTGTTGTTGACACTTTCATCATTGATAATGCGAACTTCGGGACTTATCATTCGCTTATGGACATGTTCGGTCTTCCGCACCTGGCTGGTGATAATCTCAGGGTTACTGTTCAAGCATCAACCGGTGGGCCGTATACAGTTATAGGCCAATATTCCTTTGCTACAGCTACTTAAAGAGGTAAATAATGTGGCTCATTGGAGAGAGATACTTGATTATATCGAAGAACATTTACATGGTCCCTCACGCCTGTTTGGTGTGGCGGCTGTTCCGACGGCTACTCATTGGGCTGACGAGGCCAGTCTCAATCCATTCGAGGTCATATCGGGGGCTGATGACTTTGGCCCTGACGCTGACGATGAGGCTCAGGTGTTGGGAACGGAAGATACCCCAGCTATTACGGGGAATATCCAATACGATGCTGGTAGAGTCCAGATTGTAGCAACGAGCAGCACAACGCCCTGGGTGTTACGATTGATATGGGGAACAGGAACAATGGGTGACGCTGAAACCGCAGGACAATATAGCGATGTGCCTTTTATGAAAGAATCACCTGCTGGATGGTCCAGCTTGGTGGAGGTAAGGATGCCTAGAAGCAAATGCGGAATTGACAAGCTGTGGGCAAGAGGTAAAAATGCGAGCAATAATGCGACTCTTGATTTTCTCATCAGTCAACACGAATATGATTAGGGAGCAAGATAATGCCTGACTGGTTGGCGATATTAAAAGCATACGTAGATACTCTTGAGACCATAGTAGGGACTGAGGGTGGTGTTGCCCTTGCCAATAAACTGACGGCTGCCAGGGCTGCTCTTCTTGACCAGATAACGGCTCTCAGGCTAGCTGAGCTGGATGCGGGGAATATACCTACTGACCTTGCCAATATTATCGCTTACGTTGATTTGATTGACGATGCTGTCAATGGCTTGGCGGCAATCAAGGCAGAGGTTGAAGGACTAGCTGGAGCAGCTATGCGAGGTACTGATAATGCTGCCTTGGCAGCCTCATGGACGGCTGCTCTTGCTACGGCCCTCGGAAACTATACCGCCGCCAAAGCGGCTTTCCTAGATGTGGCTATATCTAGTAGAGCTGCTGCTGCAACTGCCCTTTCAAATGCCACATGGACTGATGCCAAAGCGGGATACCTCACTGCGGCAGTAGCACTGGCTTCTGTATGTACTGAAGCGAGACTTGCGGAACTGGCAGCAGCTAACCTTCCTGCTGACATAGACACATTGCTGGTAAGGCTTCCTGCTGTCCTAAGCGCAGCTCGCATTGGTTACCTCGATAATATCAACCAGGCCGGGCTACTACAGGTGACGGCAGCTAGAGCCGCTCTACTAGACCAGATAACCGCCGCCAGGCTTGCTGAGCTGGATGCGGCTAACATCCCAGCTGATATTGACGGACTGAAGACCTCCAGAACTCGCCAGCTATTTTCGGTGGACTATTGGAGCATACCTCAAATATCGGTAGTATTACCCGCCGGTGCTGCCACCCAAACGCTACCGAATGTTGTGGTAGCTCTCTTACCAAACGGGATGACCGTGGTCAAAGCCACGGCGATGTTCAAGTTTCGTATGCTTGATAACGCCGGTGCCGCCAATAAATTAAATGCTGCTCAGTTTATTGGGATACAGAAGGGTGGCGCAGGCGGTTTTGCCAATGCTATATCGTTGGTAGATGACCAGTTTGGTATAGCAGCAGCCACACGGGAGGGTGGAGACCTTGTAGTCGGCGACCTCAATGTGGTTGCTAAGGTGGATGCCAACGCCACCTATAACTTCCAGTGGACAAGCGCCAACGCAGATGTGGCTGGATTAACCTTCACGGATTTACAAATGGGCTTGAGAATTTGGTATTCGGTGTAAGCAGTCTGTAGCGAGACTGAGGATTAGCTGATGGTAGATAAAGACAAAATATTAGCTGGCAGACAGGCAGTTGGTGCCTACAGGCAAGCCCATGCCAAGCTATATGTAGGTGGCTGGCATAAAGACATACCTGAAGAGCACACTCCACTACTGGAGAAGTTGGTGGCCGACCTCGAAAAGCAGGGTTATACCTCTGCACATATCGACTTCAAAGCAAAAAGCGCAGAGGTACTTATGAAATTCTGGGTTGATAGCGACCTTATCAATCTTCAGGAGCTTGGCTATAAGGACAGAGCGGATTTTAAGGCTAAAATCGGTGAGTTGCCTGATGAAGAAAAGGGTGTAGCACTTGAAGCTTTGAGGGTGAAATGGAGCTAGTTAAGCACGAAACCTGCCAGCAATATGTTGCCAGCCGGCTATCTGAGGGCTGGAGGGTTATCAGTCAAAGTGGCTTCAATGTCGTTCTCCAGTCCCCAGAAGGTATTATAAGACCAGTTGACCTGCGGAATGATGTAGAGACCCTGAGACCAAATGAGGCTGGAGATGAGACAAACATAGCATCTCAATATCCATCTTCCGATGAGCATTGGGATAAGGTTGATGAGGCAGTAGCCGATGAAGAAGCTACGGTTGTTAAAACCCAAGCCACTTCTTATCAGCGAGACCTTTATAAGCTACCTGCCTCATCTGGCAGTGGGGATATAAATAAGATTACTGTTTATATGCGTGGGCGTCTCTGGTCTATTGATTAGGGAGGCATCAATTGGGACATAAGATTTGTATTAAATCAAACTCTACAGTAACGGAAAGCACTGAAACAGTAGGCAGTTCTTGGGAAACAGTATCCGAGGAATGGGCTGTTAATCCTGCTGATAGCGAAGCCTGGGAATGGGCTGACATTGATGCTCTCCAAATAGGCGTAAGTATAGTAAGAGGTGCAGCAGGAACGGAAGCTCAGTGCACCCAGGTCTATGTTGAGGTTGATTATACGCCTGCTCCACCCTACACCCCAGAAAACAAATCAGCCAACATGGGGTCTAAGATGGTGGCAGCGGGATTGATATGAAAATACGCAGTCCTCAAGGGACTGATTCAACAGTATGATACTACTGGTTGAAATTGCGATAAGGAGGATATAGAATAAAAGAGGCAGGGTGCTCGGGAAATCGGGGCCAGGCATGCTAAAACGCCTGCTTTTCAACCCGTCCAGTGTGGTGCTCCGACCGTAATCTGGGACAGCACCCTGCCGGTAATTCAGTCCAGGAAGGACTATAGAGAATAGATGAAAACACTGAATTCGCCAGTCAAGTTTATGGTTTACTCAGTCCTAAAAGCACTGAGGCATCCCAGGACCCCGATATCCTATTTTGTCTGTGGATGCGGCTGCCGCTTCCCCAACTCGGCAAAAGCCTGCCCCAAGTGTGGCGATAAGGTTGAGCATTCTCCAGACCATAAGCAGGATTCACCGATCCCATGGTACGGCTGTGTGACCCTGATAATTGTGGGGGCTTTAATCTGGGCCTGGTCAGCTGCCTGCGACATAGTCGCTATTGCCGAGCTGGGGAGAATTCTCGTCTATATTCCGATAGGGCATTTATTCGGACTTTCCCTAAAGGGAGGTTAAGAAATGAAAGAAAAGAAGGGCGCAATAGTTCTCGGGATCGGGGCTCTGCTGGGTAGCCTGTTTCTGATATTTAGAAAAGGGAAGCCGGCTCTCGCCGAGCCGCCACCAAATGGCATAGTGGTCGGCCTCTGGAACCCACCAAAAGAGGCTACTATGTGGTCGCTGGCGTTGACCGACTGGAATAGGACTGTCCCCATACATTTAGTTGGCGATGAAAGGCTTGATATAGCAGAAGCAGCTACTTTTGAAATACCAGGCGGGATAGAGTTTCCTTTACGCATCGTATCCCTACAGGTCTCCAGGTGGAATGAAGAGAAGACGGCTCTAATCGTCCTCTATGAAGTCCAATCAATGCGACCTTACCTATGGGACTTTGACGAGGATGCTTGGTCAGATGTGCCAGATCCCGGCTATAGAGAGGCGTTCATCCCCGACTATGGCAGCTACTACTACAATGTGGCTAAAGAACGGTTTGAGAAAGAAAGCTAAAATAACACTCCTGGATTACTTGCTGGCTATCCCGGTTGCCATTTACTTTTGGTTTGCGGAGCATTTGCCCAGATCCGATAGGTGTAAAAAAAGCCCGGACGGAACACACTTCTATATCTGTAAGGATTTCAAAACCCAGTGTAAGTGGTGTGGCAGCTTGGACCCGGGTCCTTCATCGAAGGCTGGGGAATTGTCTTGTTACAGTTGCCCACGGTCTAAGTGTCCGAAATTTCTCCCCCGATAGGGCATTTATTCGGGATGTCGCTTAGGAGAACTACTTAGGAACTCCGAGCTGGCCCTTGAGCTTAAATATCTCACCCTCGTTGAGCGACCTTAAATCTTTACCCTGCAGGTGCTCAACCGGCCACTGCTCGGGCTGAAGCTCATAGTGCCCTGAAACCCACGTGTCGCTGTAGAATCTCAGGTGTATTTGGTGGTCAAGGTCAGTCAGCTTGCGGACAGTAAAAATCTGTTCCTGATAGGTTGAGCTCAAAGCATTATACTGATAGCAGTCGTCAATAAGCTTCTTGTATATCTCTCTTGGAGTGAACGGGTAAGGTAGCTCAAAGAGCTTGTGCTTCTCCTCCATTGCCGTGTATCCGCCCAGGGCAATACGAATAGCCCGGCTCCACTTCACTAACTTAAAAAGTAGTCCTATTCTCATAGTAGTACCTCCTTCTTTTTCCACCCTCTCCAATCCAGTCTCATACTCCGCGAGTAACACTCGCTTTTAGTGATTCCCACCGCCCTCAGCCGCCTACGAACGGTAACCTGGTCGCATCCCAAAGCTTGTGCTATATCCTTTATCAGCAGGTTGCGGTGATAAAGTCCGAGAACTCGCTCCACAGTTACATCGTGCCTCTGGTGCCGAGGCACTAGGTAATGCTCAGGGTCATATCTTCCCATTACTCTTCCTTCGCCTGGTTCCTGAATACCATTTTTCATCAACTATTGCCATGGCTTTCCTCCTTTAAGGGCTGGCCAGCATCGCCAGGTAGATATAGCTGGGTACTCTTTCTCTAATATCGTAATTATCCTCTCCCTCTCCATCTGCCGGCCCTGCTCTATCAAAGCCTTATAGAACAGAAACCCCTTGATTTTCCTGTCATCGGCTAGTGCCTCTAGTGTATCTGGGGGAGTAAAATATTTCTCTGCTGCCTGATCAAATGGCATCGTCACCTCTAGCTACCTCCTTTCCTCTGGCCGCTGGTACGGCAAGCCAAGAGCCCCATAGATAGATTCCTCACTATCGCCAGCGATTCTCTCCCCCTTCTCATTAAAGAGGCCATCGCCAGAAGCAGCCAGGTGCCAGCCGAGTTCTTTCGCCCTCGAGCACAGGCGAATGTTATTCTCTTTACTCCCCGTCCGGATGAGGAGCAGGGTTGCCCAGGTCTCCGCTGTAGCATAGTAGAGGTCAACCTGGGCACCATTGTAGTCAAAACGCTTCAGTTTCTCACCGCTCATCTTGGGCTGGAAGGGACGGGCTAGGGCGAGCATTTCGCCCTCAAGATTCCAGGGGTCAGAGGGAATAAGGACGATATCGATGTCGTGGACAATTGCCTTTCGCCGGCGTATGGAGCCAGCCACCTCAATTTTCTGACAGTAAGGGGAGAGGCGTTTTATTACCACATCGGCTATCTTTTTAGCATTTTCCAGTTTCATCAGTCTCCTCCTCGAGTTTCTTTACCTTAGCTTTTCCTCAGGCATTTGAAGCACAAGGTCCCCGTCCTTATTTCGATTTTGGCCTTTCTATCGGCACTGGGGTGATAGGTAACCTCGCCACAGCTTTTGCACTTCCAGGCCACATTGGTTAAGTTTTCACTCATGGCGACCGGTTCCTTTCCACACCTAGCCAGTCAAGGAGAATCGCCCGGACATAGCTGAGGTGCAATTTATTCTGTGCGGCCGCCTCTTTGAAGGCGTCGCGTATCTGTTCGGCCGTGGCGCCGGCCGCGGATATAATTTTTTCAATGTCCCGCATATAAGCCTGTTCACGGCTATTAGGCTTTCTACCAAATGCCTTTGGGAAGTTATCCGAAAGGGCTATGGTGACAGGTGAGGGTGAGGGTTTCTCACCTGAGTCCTCAGGTGAATTTCCTCTTCCTCTTTCGGTTTCCTCTTTCCTCTTTCTTTTTCCTCTTCCTCTTTCAGAAGGGGTTGTTAAGGGTTTTTTGTATTGCTCACCTGAGTGCTCACCTGAGACAGCCTCATTGCTCACCTGAGTGCTCACCTGAGAAAACCAATTCAGGGTTGCTACCTCCTTGGCGCTCTTCTTATAGCGCAGGTGGTCTTCCCAGCCTACCATGGCTGGGTATTGTGAGGGCCATGCCCACTGGGGCCTGTGCACGTCCCACCAGTCCAGGATCTGGATAGCTTCCGTTTTAGAGGTGGTGTAGACCTTTATCAAGTCGTTTTTGGCCAGCTCTTCTATTAGTTCCGGGATATCGGCCTTGGTGATATGGTCAATGTTGGGACAGACAGCGTATTTAATCTCTTCGGGGTCGCCAGAAAGCCGGCCCTGGTCATCGGCATTTGACCACATTAAGGGAAACAGGCCAATAGCCTTTAACGACAGCCGCCCGTATCGCCTATCTGTTGAGTAGCTCTGGGGGAATACCCTCCCCCGGGCAATGGCTCGTCTCATTTTACCTCATCAACGCCTCACGGAAGCAATTCTCTGATAACATTCGCTTGGCAGCTCGGTTATCTCTTCCTGGGAATTGACATTTAGCTCCTTAAGGGATTCGGACTTGGATAGGTGGAAGTCGTCCCAGAGGGCTTGAAATAGGTCGCCGAAGTTTTTAATGGTGCTGGGGTCGCGGGCGGCGGACGCTCCGATTTTTTGGGGTTTTTGGGTTTTCTTCGGTGGTGATGATATTGTCGGCACGGGCTCCTCCTCCCCACTCTGCTTTTCCTCGGCGCCCAGCTCTCCAAAATCATCACCACCTATAGAGGGGGTTACTTCCCCTCCCCCCCTGGTTTCCTCAGTCTTCACGTCAACCACTCTATAGTCTGCCTCAACAAATCTCTCATCAACTACTTCAACACCCTGAGGCATCTCACCGGGATACTGCCTATCGAGAGCCAATCTCTCAGCACGGATACAAGCCATATTGAGATGAGTATTGCCCTTTTCTTCACCCTTAATCCTTTCGTTCTTAGGTATACCCCGGAGGCCGAAGGCCTCAGCCCCGGTATCAACATCTTTGACATGCACAAAGCCATAGATGCTATGGGGGTCAGCCGTATCGCCAAGAATTTTATCTATCTCTTCCTGGGTGGCTTTTCTCGGCGTTAGGTCAAGGTAAGAGTAATGGTGCTTCCTCTGCGCCAGCAAACGGGTAGCACCGATGCCAATTTGCATCGACCAATCTAAGACTAAGTTACCCTGGCCGTCCTCGATGTATTTCCCAGACTTATCTCTACGTTTGTACCCCACCAAGTAAATATGCCTCATCAGGGGGTTGAGTTGATAGGTCTGGCACAAGAGTATAGCTTTCATCTTCTCAATCGCCGGCGCTTCCCCCCACAAAGTTTCCACGATCTCGGTGGCGATGGCCTTGGTTATAGCGCCGGTGCCGGCGTATTTTACTAGTGTCCTGGTCTTCTCGGGTCCGTATTTTTGCTCCATGTCTTTTCTCCTCCCTTTTAGATTAAATAGGTTAAAATCAGGTATACCATACGGCCCTAAACTGGCCGGCCTGGCTATTCGGCTGTGGGTAATATCCTTGCTGCACCTTACAATATATCCGTTATGCCCGAAGGCACCTCCCCAGGCCAGGGTTACGCCTGCTCCACAATCCCCACAGACACAGGTCTCCGCAATCTCCCTTCCTTTATCATATTCTATCGGAATCATCCTTTAGTCTTTGGTCTCACCTAATAGTTGGTTAATTGCCCAAGGCATACCAAGATTGCGGTCTCTCCTGATGGCTTTCAGGGCTTCAATGCCTAGCTTGACAGCTGCCGAGTCGTCGGGGTCTCCCTCATATTCTCCGCACTCAACGATGTCGTCAAGGATCCTCATAGCTTCGTCTATTTTCATGTGGTTACCTCCTCTACGATTTTTGTAAAGAACCTTTTTATCCTATCCCTTCGCTCGAGCAGGCGGCGTCCCAGCACCAAGTGTAAAGGACAGTAGGATTCACCAGGTAAGGCAGGCAGCGGACACCTGTAAATGTGGGTTGCTCCCGGTGGTTTTATTTCAGCCTGGCACCGGAGCCCCTTCTCTTTGTTATTAGTCATGCCTTCCCCTTTTTTAGGAAGTGCTCTATCCTCTGGGCTGTATCGAGGGAGAACTTATTTCCCCAGGCTATTATTGCCTCGGCATCTGCCTTCTCATCCTCCCCAGGGACTACACCGATATATGCCTTGTGGTCACCGGTTACATCTTCCTCGATAGTGACAATCCCAACGGTGCCATTTATGTTGGTGAACCAAAGTGAGTCGATTACTTTCACTTTAACCTCCTATTCCCTTGAACCACCATCTTTGCATCAGGCAGACGATTGCCAGTCCGATGAAGGCGCCACCGATCACGGATAGAGCTATCCCATCCCCCATATCAGGCTTAATGACGAAAGCCACGATTGCTACCCAGCCACAGACGGCAACAAGCATTATCGTCATCACCATTCCAGCACCTTTCTTCTTCATAGCCCCTCCTTTCCAGTATGCGACTACTGCCTAGCCATGCTTCTTCGGGTGTTCAGCGAGCCATTTCTCCCGCTTTTGGTGGAATTCTTGCAAGCGCTTGTACCCGTCAGGGTCGCAAGCCGGACATGAGCTATCGGAGCGGTGCCCGTGCCACGCACGGAAGGCTTTTTGGAGAACCTCCAGGGAGTCATGGACATCGTAGGCTATTTGTGCGAGCGAATAGGCGGGTGTATATTTGGCTATCCATTCCAGCAAACTCTGCTCATCGTAAATCGATACATTGAAGCAGTAATTCGCTATCGTAAAGCTGATATACCAAGGTGGCTCGCTGTCTCGCCGGCAATAGATATCTACTCCGCCACTTTCTTCGCCCCAGGTCTCTGACGGGAAATCATAATATCCAGCCCTATCCAAGGCAACCTTCAAGTCCTCGCCATCATTCCAGGGAAATGGGGCCTCTATTTTTTCCCATTTACCAGCTTCATATTTCCAGTCGTTCATTGCCCCTCCTTTCAGTATCCAACTACTGATCAATGCCACACGCCAATGAAGAAATGCTCCTCGTAGCTATTACTTCCCCGCATACGCCCGGCAGTCAATATCCCAACCAGTATGGGGTCTCGCTGGCGGGGCCGGGTATATTTGTCCTGGACAACACCAAACCGGTTAAAGAGCCCCTTATCTTTAGCTTCCTTAAGGCGCTTGAGGGTTCTGTAGTTCATCATCTCCCCACTCCACTCAATAGAGGCATAATCAAAGCGCGGAAATGGCAAAAAGCCCTCCTCAAGCACGTCAAGCCGGCGTTGGAGAAAGTCCTGCTCTTTCTTAATCGCTGTGATGGTTCTCTTATGCCGGTTTACCAATTCGGGTATATCCAGCTCCTCCGCAGCGGAAAGACACTTGGTGGTAGTTTCCAGGTCTTCGCTTACCTGTTGGAGCTCCGCCCTGGTTTGCTCAATTATGCCAGTGTGATACTCCACCAGTCCCACGATTGACTTGAGAATAGACGGGGGAAAGTCCTGAACAAGCCTGACTATTGCCGCCTCCTCGACGGGAACTAGCTCCGTACCTTGCTCCCTTTTCTCTTCCTGATTTGTTGATTCTGTGGTCATGTTTCCCTCCTTTCCAGTATTTAGCTACTGTTTAGTTAATGCCCTGAATTGCTTTATGGATTCTGGATCGTGACTCGGTAATTCAATGACTCTCTTATGCTCACCGCAATACCAGTTAAAGCAGTGCTTACACCTGGTTGTTGGTTTATTTGGGCAGCCAAATATTCCGCAGACCTCGCCTCTCCTTGACCTGGCTGCCCATGCCTCAATATCCCATCTATCGAATTCCATAGTATTCACCTACTGGTTACCTTTCCTCTAGCTCTTTGGATTTCTCCTCCTCGAGTAGCTTCAACTCCATGTCCATCTGCAGAGCTGGCGACCGGAAGGAGGCGGTAAGGAGGCCACCGTTTTTAAGAAGGTTATGGAGTGTCCGGATCTGCTCTGCGTTTGGCTCCGCCTCGAAAGAAAACTTGGTCACTATAGAGACTCCATCGTCGTTGACCTTCTTCCTGGTGGACCATGCCAGGTGCTCGATTCCTGTCATATTAACTGCTGGTTGTGGGTTCGGTGATGTCATTTTGTACCTCCAATTATTTTATTTCCTGTATAGTATTGTATTCTTGAGCCATTCAACGAATTCCATATCTTCTTTATCTTTTATTTCGTAATATAATTGTGGGGTGAATCGGGATTTAATCAGACGCGTAATATTGTCCTTTAACACTGCAAAACTAATATGGAACTCATACGGTAGTTGTCTATATGATTTGGGTCTATCTTCAAATAGAGGGAAAAAGAACCACCGAGGATTAAATACCTCCCAAAACAGCTTTAATCTATCTACCATTTTAGCCTCCCTCAGTATTGGATTACTGTTATAATTCCCCCGCCTTCAGCAACCAATTACCAATGATACGCGTACAATCAGGGCAAAGTAGTTTCTTACCCTTATCGATGTATGGCTTACCCTTCTCCCCAGTCTCTATATCGGTATAAGATGCGAGTTCCTCGAAGTGGAGCCATGTCCAATTTTCCTTAAGTTTACTACCGGTTTCCTGATGACCACACCTATCACAGAGCAATATCGCGGTTATCCCCATTTTACTAAGCCTCCTCCTTTACAGAATACGAATTCTGTTACTTGAAGCGGGCCATGGCACCCCTGCAGGTAGTGTTAAATAGTTTGGAATACAGTTCTAAAGTGCCAATACCAGCCGGTGACGCTTCTAGTAACCTTGTAGCTACAGCTATGGCATCCGGATCATCCCCTCGCTTGATCTTTATGAGCCTTTCCCTGTAATCAGTCATCTTTTTTGAAAAACCCTTCACGTCACTCTGTAGATTAATGAAGGTGTTCTTGTTGTCTCTTTTCACATTATCCTCCTTTTCAGTACTTGGCTACTGTTAATCCTCTTCGGCTGCCGACGGCGCAATACTCAATCGGATTCCCGTTTTAATGTCGAACCCGGCGCCACTAAGTAAGCGTGTAAAAGAAACAGGCCTCCCCTTCTCAGTCCATAGCCGCAAGAGGACAGCCGCTTCCTCCTCAGTTTCTGATTCCAATTCCACCCCGCGGTTCGTAAGTGCAGGTGTTTCCAATTGTGCCTTCATACATCCTTTCCTACTAGGTTACTGGCGTCTCTTTAGCTGCTATCATAGCTTCCAAGGTACTGGCAAGATTTCTAAGTATCGGCGGCATCGCCGGCAGCCACATCGGTTTTTCCTTCTCGAGGAAATTGTCCTTTAGCTTGCATGTTGCCCAGTGAGATGGTGTGACTAAACTTTCCTTTGCGGCCTCCTCAATTTTTCTCATTAGTTCCTCGGTTACTTCTAGTTCTAGTTTCGGCATTGCCATCCTCCTTCATTTTTATTTCACAGTATGGTCATACTAGTCGCCTAGATATTCTTTTAATTTTCGGCTAAGGCTCGGGTGGCGGAGCGCCCGTAGAGTTTTAGCTTCAATCTGCCTAATCCTTTCTCTGGTAACGCCGAAATAGGGCCCAACCTCCTCGAGAGTGCGGGTGTCAGAAGGACCGGGCCGTTTCGCCTTCTCTTCAGCTGTCCGGGGGTCCAAACCAAACCGGAGTCGTAGAACCTTAATTCCTCTCTCGCACTGAACTTTGGTAAGTTGGCGATGGGGTATGGCTACGAACTCATCAAGCAAGTCATTAATGGCTTTCCGCCCAGCATCCGAGAGAAAATGTTTAGCCTCAAGCCGCTGTCCAAATATGGCGCCCATTAGCTTTTCCTCTGGTGTTAGCTCTGCAAATTCCATGATAAACTTCCTTTCCAGTATTACTCTACTGGCGTCAGGCATAAGCTTCCTCCAGCCATCTGAATTGGATGCGGTAAAACTCATACTTGGCCAGCGGCATAAATCGATACCCGGCTCTCTGGAGGGCGTAGGCTAGCTCAAATCGGTTAGCGAAGCCCCCACGCCGGGCATCGTCAACATCGAGGGCTTCCCAGGTGACCACGTCCATGGAGACCAGCTCCACATTGCCTACTAATCTGCTGTCCAGGACGACTTCCAGACGGTCTCCAGCACTAACTCGCCCGAGAAGGACCGCATTGGTGATACTACCATTCTCAGAGCGCAGCGTCTGTGTAACCTGGCGTAGCTCTAACCTGTAGGCGGCAGCGGCACCGAGTACTCTGGTTGTAAAATGTAGCTCTTCCATCAGCTTACCCTCCATAAACCTTGATGATTATTACCATAGCAATCAAGGCTATAATCTCGACAACGAGAAGGATGTCTATTGCCTTAATCTTCATACTCATACCCTTTCTCGTAGTAGTCTTTTAGACACACCAAGGGAACAGACACGTGTCTGGGGTTAGTAGTATCAAGCCCAAACTTATTGTCCAGACTGTGGTCTTCGGTGGCATACGGACATGTCTCACATTCCCAGCCAATTACGAACCGTGAGAGCCTTACCCCCCTCGGAACTATTTGGCGTTCGTAGTCAGTCATCGGATATTGCCGTACAGCGGACCGCAGGATTGCTATGGTATTGGCTCTCTTCATCCGATACGCCTCGGCCTCTCTTGTCTCGGCAGCCTGCCGGTCTATCTCAGGGATGAAAGGTAATACTAGCTGTTTACTAGACATTGGCCAGCTCCAGAGGTAGTCGGTACTGGTAAGCGGCAGGCTTTTTGTTGACAGGCTTGGACTTTGTCGGCAGCTCCCCCAAGATGCGTTGGCGGTTCTTGGTCCACCTCTCCGTTTCCAGCTCTAGCCCTTCTTCCTCGGCTTTCTTCTGTGCTTCGTCCAGGACATCGTCCCAGTAATCCCTGACTGCCTGCTCGACGCCGCCGGACTGATTCACAGAGCCATGGAAGCGACCGCCGCAACAGCATACGCATTTTGGGTGCTTAGCGTTATGGCAGTGGGCATCACAGCGCCCGCTACTCCCCCCGCTGCTTCGCCAACTCATGACTGTTGTCATAGTCTACCTCCCTTTCTTCCCTTCGTAATAACCGCCAGCCCGGCGCATATTCTCACTGCCGATGATGCCCTCGTGCAGGGCGCAGACATGCAACCACTCCTTGCCTTTGTTGCCGGTCCGATATAGCCCGTATTTGGCTGGGGTGTTGCACCCTTCTACCTGACAGAGACCCAGTTTTCCTTTAATTGCCATGGTTTGTCTCCTTTCTTCGCCTTCGCCACAGCCAGTATCCTATTCCTCCAGCTGCAGCTAATCCTCCAACTACACCACCTATCAATCCCCAGGGTGTTTCTGGTTTAGCCGGCAGCACTATGATTTCCTCTTCTTCTTCCTCCTCAGGCTCGACTACCTCGGGTTCTTCCTCCTCGGGCTCAATTACTTCGGGTTCCTCTTCCTCAGGAGGTGTTGGCTCCTCAAGTTCAGGCTCAACTACTTCAGGCTCCTCAGGTTCAGGCTCAACGAGCTCCGGTTCCTCGGGTTCAGTAGGCTCTTCAGGCGTTGGCTCAGAAACAGGAGGAGTCGGTGCAGGAGTTACCCCATCTTTTGGTGGCACCTCCGACTTAATCTCCGATAGTTCAGCGGTGTAGGTACCTGGCGTTGCACCACCATTGGCTTTAACAGTTAAGGTAACATCGGCATAGCTCCTGCCGGATATGGCGAATTTTGCCTTGTCCAGTTCAAAGGTGAGATTGCCATTGTCCAATGGGTCGG
>Ga0307377_10001934_pt1 | contig 25077 bp, 21 predicted proteins | sample TR3MG_FD_202535 | JGI IMG/M metagenome (GOLD analysis project Ga0307377, IMG submission 202535) | Soil microbial communities from Risofladan, Vaasa, Finland - TR-3 | ecosystem: Environmental > Terrestrial > Soil > Coastal area > Acid sulfate soil | place: Finland: Risofladan, Vaasa | collected... | reverse complement strand
TGCTTCTTCTACCGGTTGTGAAAGCATATCTTCCGCCACTGAAGGAAAAGAGAAAAGACTAATTATGAATAGATTAATCAGAATAAACCCAGGCAAATTTCGCATTCTTTCACCTCTCTTTCTCGAAAATTGCTAGATGGATCTGAAGAAAGCAATTATCATAAAGTATGAAACTAACATACTGAGAAAACCAACGAGCAGTCCCACCTTTAACCATTGAGAGAAAGCAATTTTGACATTAAGTTTTTTCTCCAGAATACCCAATGCAACAATGTTTGCAGTCGAGCCTATCATCGTGATATTTCCTCCAAAACAGGCGCCAAACAGTATTGCCCACCATACAGGTTTTAAATTGGAACTGAACATATGTAGGCTTTTAACTATTGGGACATAAGAGGCAACAACAACAACATTATCAAGAACACCCGACAATAGTCCGCTAGAAAATAGAATTGAACCCAATAGAATCTTTGGATGATTTCCTATAATACCCAAAATTTTCTTTGCCAAAATATTGCCCACACCGGATGCCTGGACAACGCCTGCCTGGGCAAATAGGAACATGAAAAATAATAGCGAATTCCATTCAACTTCGTGCTCTACGTAGTATCTTGCCTTATCATGCCGATATATCATAACTATTCCTGCAAAAATGACCGGTAGCATTATCAGCATTGAATTCTCGCCCAGCTGAAACAGGATTTCCATTCTTCTGTGTAACGCAATAAGCAATACCATAACGCCGAAGATTAACATACTGACTTTCGTGCGAAAATCCGGAGGAATAGAAATCAGGTACAAAAAATTCTTATTTTCCTGATGCGTCTCTAGTTTCAAAGAAATCTCTTTTAAATAACTCCTGTATATTATACACAGAATAAATATGGTGAGACCAAGAGCAAGAATCGACACAGGTAGAGCAAAAGTTATGAAGTTTTCAAAAGAGAGTTTGCTACGCGCTGCAATCAGAATCCCTATGGGGTTACCTAATACGGTGGAAGCTGAGCCTATGTTCGTTGCTAACACTGAGGAAATAACCATTGGCAGAGGGTCAACTTCCAGAAAACTACAGATTTCAAGGATGACGGCCATCATTACAATTATCGAGGAAATTTCCCCCATGAGTCCTGATAACAACGCCGAAACAAGCATCAAAAGAATAAAAAATTTTCTCCCACTGAGCTTCTTCAATCTTAAAAACATTGTTACCAGCCAATGAAAAAACCCAGCATCCTTCATCATACCCACCACTATCATCATTCCGATTAGAAAAATAATAACATCCAGGGAGGCGAACTTCATAAAATTTTCTAAGTCGATTGCGTGAATCAGAAGAAGAAGACCACTGCCTATGAAAACGAAACTTAATCTGAAATCCCAGAAAAATAGTGTCCCCAGAATTGATACTAAAAAAATAGAGATGATGAACGACTGTCTCAGAGAAAAACCAGCAAGGAAACTTAGAATTCCCAAAGTTAAAGAAATCAAAACCATAAATAAGATTTTCTTTGCCATACTACTTCCCTGTGAAGCAAGCGGCGCCTTTTAAACAAAGTTTGCCTTTTCCGCTTAAGCGCACTATGCCGATGCCACTTTTCCCTATCAGTGTAGAAATTGCCACTATAGCATCGTCATCAAAATAGTTCTTCATCTTACCCCCTAACTACGGAATAATTTTCTCTTTGGTATTGAAAATCTGAAAGGCTTCGGGAAAAGCTGTGAAATTCAGTTGAGGCATTATAATTCCCCCATAACTGTTTTGCTCGTCATAGTCGCTTTGCCCGCCCTTTAGATTAGTCGTTGTTTTAATCCATTTAACACTAACAAGATTCCCGTTATTATCTTTCTTAAGTTTCCCTTTCCTGATATCCTCAAGCTCGAATACGACCACACCTTTAGTGGATGATTCGGCCATAGTCCGGCCGGGATCCTGGGGGCTGGCAAATAAAAAAATCCGGCCATTCTCCTCAACCAAGCTTGAGCCACTAAAATAGTACGCTCCAAATCTTTGGGCATCCTCATTCTTCAGAAGAGTGCCCATATATCTCCAGGTTTTGCCATGGTCATAAGAAGCAATCAAGATTATCCTGGCTATATTCTGTTTATTAACAAACTTATGGCCTTGCAGGCTTAGATATAGAACTCCGTCTTTATAAATCGAGCCGGGTTCAGTATATACAAAAAGATCTTTTAAGTCCGGGTGCAACTGGCTCAAATTGATCCTTGTCTTGTGCGGTTTGAGCGGAAAGGGTCCGGCACCAAATAAAGGTATCTCTTCTGACCATTTTCCTGCGGGGTTGCTTGAATATTTGTATGCAACCCAGCCATACTGAAGCACTCTATTGCCTGCTCCGGCACCTGGATCGTGTTTTGCAAAATATTTATGCCAAAATAATTTCCACTCTTTACCTGGATCATCAGGGTCATGAACCAGCGTGGAAACCTCGTTCCACCAGGAGCCATCTATTACTTTATTGTTAAGCCTGACCGTGTCATCAACTGAAGAATTAATTGTCTTCACGAACGTCCATGTTTTACCGTGGTCAAGAGTTTTTGCCAGGTTAGTGCGGATATATTTCGGCGCGTCTATGCTTGAGTACGTCATCCAGCCAACAGAACCATCTTCATTATATTCCACTGAAGGGTCATATATGCCGTTAGTGTTAACCTCACCAATAATTTTGATTTTTTCATAATGACCGCCAACTGCCGCCTCTAAATCTGGTTGCCTTCTGCCCGAAGTGTCTATCTTCCGGGCTGAAAACATAATTCTTGCATCTTTGTCTGAGCCTTCGCCCGGGAAAAAAGAAGGATGGAAATATAAGTATTTCCTAGAAAAAGGTGCTTTCCTTCTTCTACTTCCATCGGGACGCATAGTATGGATTTCATTTAACCATTTTCCAGAGTTATAAAGAATTATACGATCACAAATCAGTAACCTCCCGTCACTGGACCAGGAAGGCACAGCCTCCAGTGCAACTTTAGCATCTTTGGGAATATATTTTTTAGAAAGGTCCTTTAGTTGTTTTGTTTCAACATCTACAACTAAAGTATGCCAAATGCCCCTTTGTTTCATTTTACGCATAAAAGCTACTTTAGAGGCATCAGGTGAAAGCTTAGGGTCATTATCCTGCATCTCCGCTTTCTTGGGTGTCTGGGCAAGAAGCTCAAGACCGCTGCCATCATATCTCATTCTCCAAATGCCTCTTTTTCTGTTCTTAATATCCATTGCCGGAAACACTACCCACTCACCTACCCAGTGAGGGTCTGTAGGGATAATGTGGTCAGGAATGGGAAGTTTTGTAATTTCTTTTACCTGTATATTATCATCGAGAATAATATGGTTAATCTGAGGCCGGCCCTTTTCGTTAGGGCTGGAAACATAGATAATGCCTTTACCGTCAGGAGTCCAGTAGCTGTTTGCCGCCATTCTGTCTTTCTGGTGCGGGATTAGCGTCCTCACATCAGTCCCATCTATCCGCATAATCAGGACTTCGGTTCCTAAGTACTGCTGGCCTTTCCTGTCGTAATTAGCCTCGTTCTCGGTTGCACAACCGTCCTTGCCTCTATTAGTATAGCGGGTAAAAGTAACCCAATTTTTATCCGGTGAAACTCTTGCATGGGTCATCTGCTGCCAGGAATTTGTAATTAGCGGCTTCATATTTTTGCCGTCTAAAGTAGCAGTGTAGATACCAAATGCTTCGCTATCAGGGTTATTTTCGCAAAGAGCTTTCTTGGAATAACCACTAATTAAAGCTACCAGGGCTGTCGTCATAACTATCAGTATTATGACAAAAATATGGTTTTTCTTCATAAAGCGATCGATTTTCTAATTGGCGGAGAGAGGAGGATTCGAACCTCCGATCCCGAAATCGGGATAGCGGTTTTCGAGACCGCCCCGTTCAACCACTCCGGCATCTCTCCATAAAATTATCTACCTTTGAAAAATTCGAAATGACTTTTAATTTCTGGATGGGCTTCCAAATAGTAAATCTCAAATACTCTAAACGGCACAAAGAGTATAATTCCGAGCATAATCCCGATTGCCAACTTCCCTATCTCCCAGCGCGTAATCATAAGATAGATAATATAGAGAGTTGTCAGAATCATTATCGAGTGGCTTATCTGGGCAGGCATCGTCCTGGAAGACCAATCGAATAAAAAAAATCCCCCTGCTCCATAGAATAGAAGGAAAGGGATGGAAATATTCATTAATATTTTCTTCCCAAAAATCAGAGCAAATACTACAAACATCTGGATGAGAGAAGGAATATCCGTCATAACCCAGGAAATAAAATTGTATTTAAGAAAATAGAGGAATATGAATCCCGCCAATCCAACACATATCCCATTTGCAAAAATTAAAAAAAATTTCACTCCTGATCCCTATAAATTTAAAGGGCTCAGAGGGAATCGAACCCTCACACCAGGGTCCGCAACCCTGTGCTCTATCCGTTGAGCTATGAGCCCATGATTTTACGCTCTGCCACTCCTGTCATTATATTCCTCCCTCTCGGGAGGACTCCAGACCTCTTTATAATTGAGAAATAATGGCGCGGAACTATTGCTCTGCTACTCCTCTATTTATTTAACATTTCTTCTATTTTATCTAAAAGGACCTTCTTTCCGAATGGTTTGCTTATGAAATAGCTCGGGCCTTCTGGCTTTAAGGTCTCGTATAACTCTTTATCTTTAACTAAACCCGAATTAAAGATTACGGGCAGATTGAGAAATTCAGGCTTCTCCCTTAACCTTTTAACACTCTTATAGCCGCTCTGCCCGGGCATAATCACATCACAGATGATTAAGTCAGGTCTCTCTTTTTTGACTTTTTCTATCAAATCCAGCCCATCTTTAGCCAGGATTACTCGATATTTATCTTTGAGTAAACTTTTCAATAACTCTCTCACATCTTCATCATCATCTGCTATAACAATCTTTTTCATTATGGCTGTAGCCTCACTTTTCTTTTTGATAGGAGCTACCTTTGCAGTTTGACCACCTGGAGGGGCTACTCTGGCTTCCTTCCTTTTAAGGGATATCTTTCCTAAGGCTTTCTCCACTACTGTTAAAAATTGTTCTCGAGAGAAAGGTTTGGGAAGATACCCTACAACGTTCAATTCCTTCATCTGCAGGTCGAACCCTGCTATTGTGGCTATAATTATAGGGATATTTCTGGTAGCCTTGTCCTTCCGAATTCTCTTTATCATCTCGTAGCCGCTCAACCTGGGCAGGACATAATCCATTACAATTAAATCGGGCTTCTTTGATTGGGCAAGTTCCAGCCCCGACTCTCCATTTCTGGCTTCGATAAATTCAACATTGAATCTTCTCAAATGCACCTTCACTAAGAACCTTGCATCAATATCACTATCTACAATAAGTACTTTCTTGGGCATTTCTTAACCTAAAGGACACTTATTAAAATAACTGCCATTATACCTATGGTAATCGCAATCCCTGCCCCACCCCAGAAGCTTCTCTTCTTTGGATGGACTGCTTCTATTTCTCTCTTTACTATAGCTACATTGCCCTTTTCATCTTGAGATTGAACAGTAATTATATTTTTTCCCAAGGTTAAATGTACTACAGTGAAAAATTTTCCTTCCTCATTAACGTATACGCGTTTATCATTCACTCTTACTATGCAACCTTCATCTGTCCTGCCCTTTACTTTAATGAACTCATCTGGGATTTTTTCTCCTTCTTGGGGAGAAGATATCTCTAACCCGGGAGGAATAGTAACCACTGTAAAACTTCTGACTGGAGAATATTTACTCTCGAACTCGTCTTCATAAACATAAGAGACCCTCCAGAAATATTCACCATCGGGAAGTCTCCTCCTCTGGTACTCTTCGATACTTTCCAATCTCTTATCTTCGAGGATATCCATAAATCCGGGGTCAGAAGCGACCTGAAGATGGAGATATTTTATCCCCAGTCTTCTCTTCTTTTCAGAGAAATCGAGGACAGTAAGAGTCTCCTCCAAATTAATCTCTTCTTCTACCACTTCCTGTTCACCTAACTCAGGAGCTGCTGGTTTCTTTGCCAGCTCTTCCTTAGCCTGGTTCAGGTCAGGCGGGGGCGGCAAGGCGATAGGTTTTTCCGGAGCGTAATCCAATTTTGCCTGAGACATAAATCCTTCATTAATTGTCACTCTCTCTCCCTGGGCTATGAGGTCCACTTTCCCCTTGTAAACAGATACCAGGGTCGTCTTGTCCTTCTTTATCTTTGTTTTGAAATCGGGTTTGGCAAGCGTAGGTGAGATTTGGGGTTCAACTACTGCAGAAGCAGTGAGAACTCTTGCCTCTGATGCTCTCAACTCTCCGGAAAGTAACTCCACTGTCTCCTCTTTCTCTTCCGGTCTAAGAATAACCAGTGAGTTCTCCCCTAACCTGATGATCTCGCCCTTTATAAATTCTATATGAGCGAGAGAGTCAGAAAGAGTTCTGATTCCATCTTCAGAGAAGAGCCTCATACGGAGAACCGCCCTCTCCCATTCCGATTCTCCCCTTTTCCGGGTACGCACGTTGTTCCTTATACGGATTATGTCGGCAATCTCATCTTTCAGTAAACCGATGGGAACTTTAATTTTCATTGCGGGAAGGATGATATTAGGATTTTCCACCAGGTCTTTATTATATTTGTAAATCTCTGGCCACCGTGATGGGTCTCGTAGATATATATCAGCAAACTTGTGTAGTGTATCTCCTTTCTTTACAGTTACTTCGATAAGCTCAACCCTCTCCTCCTGAGCTTGAGATAGGGTAAAGAGAGACAGAATAGCCATAAGAGTAATAATTAGAATGGTTGCCTTCTTCCCCATCAACCACATACGATTTCTCCTTTTTTATTCTTTACCAACTTTTTGGGAAGCCAGAAAGAGAACCTGCTTCCCTTTCCCATTTCTGACTCCACCCAGATTTTTCCTAAATGGGCCTCTACTCCATGTTTGGCGATAGTTAGCCCTAAACCAGACCCTCTCCTCTTCTCATCCTTACCAATTCCAGCCTGCTGAAATTTGTCAAATACCGTGTCTAAATAGTCTGGAGGAATACCCATCCCGGTATCAGCGACTGTAATTTGAATCCTATCCGGGAAGTCTTGTCCAATTATATCCACGCTCCCTTCAGAAGGAGTAAACTTTATGGCATTGGAGACCAGATTCATAATTACCCGCTCCATCATGTCGCTATCAGCCCGAATTTTGGGAAAGGTATCGAATCCCTGACTGGATAACTTCACCTCTGATTTTACTGCCTGTGGTTCCATTATCTTGATGATCCTTTCAACGGTCTCCTTTGGGTCGAACTTTGCAAGAGTAAGTTTCATCCTACCTGTTTCTAACTTTGCCACATCTAAAATGTTATTGATCATGCCTAGAAGTTTCTTGCCGGAAGTATCTATTATTTTCAAAAATTCCCTCTGCTCTTCATTTATTTCGCCAGCCGAGCCATCAAGCAGAACCTCCGCGAACCCACGAATGGAAGTCATTGGGCTTCTGAGGTCATGAGTTATGGAATGGACAAAATCATCTTTCATCTTTTCTATCTCTTTCTCCAGAGTAATGTCGTGGAGCACTGTAACCACACCCAGATTCTTTCCTTTCTCAGTCTTTACGATATTGGTGCCTGTCTTTATGAACTTCCGGTAGAGACCCTGAGAGAGGTCGAGCTCCCTCACTACAGTCTTCTCTTTCTGTTCCATTATCTCACGAAGGCTCTGGGCAATCCTCTTGTCTCCAATGTAATCTATCAAATCTTTGCCCAGCACCTCTTCTCCGCTAACTTGAAGCATTTCCCGGGCCTGCTTGTTCATAAGCGCTATCCTGCCAGAAAAATCTGTCATCACAATTCCATCGGCAATGCTGTAGATGACTGCTTCTGTCTTGGTTTTCTCGGCAATTATTCTGTCAATCTGCAGGTCATTATACTCTTTCAATTTCTGGGTCATTAAATTAAAGGTATCGGCTAGAGTTAAAAGTTCGTCGTGAGTCTCCACCACAACTTTATGGGTAAAATCGCCTTGGGCTACCTTTCCCGCACCCACAATTAAGTTGAGGATGGGACGGCTCAACCCCCGGGCAGTAAGAAACCCCACCAGGGCTGCTCCAAAGATGGACACAATTATCCAGAGGATGGCGTTCTGCTTCATTTTTATTGCCGAGATATAGGCATCGTTTTTTGCCTGCTGCACAATCATCCCCCAGCCTAACCTCTTCACCGGAGCATAAGCACCAACCATCTCCACTCCCCTCTCGTCAGTGAACTCCTTGCTTCCCAGAGTCTTGCCAGAAAGGACCTCCTGGACAATAGCCAACTGAGTGGCATCTTCAAAGTCCATGGCCCTTTTTTTCTGGGGGTGAGCTATGATTTTCCCTTCCTTATTTACCAGAAAGGCAAATCCAGTCCTTCCGATCATTGTACTGTAAATCTTATGCCAGAGTTTGTTCAGTGTGACTACAATGTAGATTACCTGCCCTTCTACCAGAGGATAAGCCACGTTCAACCTGGGATCGTCTCCTACGTAGTAGAGAGGACTGATATCATGACTGCCTCGAAGCGCTTTAAGAAATAATTTATCTTCCCTCAGGTTAAGTAGCCTTGGTTTCCTTTCCAGATTTGGGTTATAAACTTTTATTATCTCCGTTCCCTTACTGTCCACGATAGAAATAGTAACGAAATCCTCGCTTGTCTCCAAAAGAGATTTCAGCACAACTCTCTTTTCTGACCAGGACATTTTTGCAATCTTCTGAGAAGTGATTATAAATGATAGTTTCCCTCTCAGATTATCTATGTAATCGTCAATCTTCTCCGCCAGCGACTGAGCCAGATGGGTATGGAGCTCTAAGATAGAATCCTGAAGAGCTACCCTGTTGATATTAATCATCCTCAGTCCCACAATGGAGAGCGGAAGGACAGCGAGAACGACCATAATAAGGATAAATTTATGGAATAGTCTAATTTTTATTGCCATTTCACCAGTAATTATACCTGAAATTTCTCCGAATATCAACCCGTAATAGCAATTTGAGTCTTCTCATTTATGGAGGAGAATTATTACCTCACCTTTTACTTTTCTTCCCTTAAGTAGAGTCAATACCTGGTCAATGCTTCCCCTGATGACTTCTTCAAACTTCTTGGTTAATTCCCGGGCGATAACTACATTCACCTCACCAAAATTTTCCTTGACAGCCTCCAGAGTAGCCACTATCCTGTTTGGCGATTCATAAAAAATAACTGTCTTTTCAAAATTAAATAGTTCTTTTAGCCGTTTTGTTAATTTTCCTTTCTTACGGGGTAAAAAGCCCGTAAAGATGAATCCATCAGTGGGCAGGCCTGAGACTACCAGTGCGGATATAGCAGCGCAGGGGCCAGGAATTGACTGGATAATAATTCCCTTCTCTATTGCTTTCTTTATGAGAGGATAACCAGGGTCAGAAATTCCGGGCGTTCCTGCTTCTGATACTATAGCAACATTCTTGCCTCTATTCAGGGTGTCAATTAGATAATCTGCTTTACTTTCTCTGCCGTAATAGCTGGTGAGGGGAGTGTGAATACCATAATGGCTTAATAATTTTCTGGTCTTTCTTGTATCTTCAGCTGCAATTAAATCGACTTCCTTGAGAATACGCAGTGCTCTCAAGGTTACATCTTCCAGATTCCCAATGGGAGTGGCCACAACATAGAGTATACTCATAATCCTTGCCTTATCCTGGCAACTGGGGGTAGCCTCCTTTTGTGCTTTGAATTCTTAACAAAATTCTTGACTTTCTCGATATTTTCTATGGAAAAGCCAAGAGTTAGTAATTTCTTAATACTATATTTTTTCTCCAACATACAATATAACATTTTATCCAGCTCATCGTAACTGATGCCCAGTTCTCCTTCATCGGTCTGCCCCGGCCATAAGCCTGCCGATGGACGCCTGTTTATAATGGGCTCAGGAACCCCGAGATATCTCGCCAGTTGCCTCACCTGGGTCTTGTAAAGGTCGCCCAGTGGTTCCAGGTCGACTCCTCCGTCGCCATATTTGGTAAAATAGCCCATACTTAGCTCCGTCTTATTGCTTGTCCCCAGTACCAAACCCCTCAAGGATAATGCCCAGTCGTAAAGTATAGACATCCTCTCCCGCGCCATCTTGTTTCCCCTCCTCACGTATTCCAGTGTTTTAACCTGGGAAGCATCACTTCCCGGGAGAGCATGATGGGGAATCCTTTTATAAGAAAATTTCATGAAATATTCTTCAATCATAGGGTCAATTTTAATTATCTGTGAATTTATCCCCAGCTTTCTAACAATGAGCCGGGCATCCTTTACGCTCTCCGACTGGTAAGATCTGTAAGGTAGAATTAAAGCATACACATCGTGAGGGTCTCCCAGTGCCTCCACCGCCAGGTAAGCAACGACTGTTGAATCGATTCCACCAGAAAGGCCTAAGACCGCTCGCTGGAATTCACTATTCTCTATTCTCTTTCTAATAAATTCTACTAAAACTTTTTTTACTCGCCTGCAGTTAATTGCCGGGTTTTCCACTTATAGCCCTTCCTTTTCTAATTCTCCTCTGTCCAGTAGTCTCAAGAAAGCTTCAACTACCCGGGGATCGAATTTTTTTCCACTCTCTTTCTCCAATTCTTCTCTGGCCTTTTTCCTGGTCAACGCTTTGCGGTAGGGCCGGTCGGAGGTCATGGCATCGAAAGCATCAGCGACACTAATGATCCTCGCACCTAAGGGAATCGCTTCGCCTCTCAGTCCCTCCAGATAGCCCTTGCCGTCAAAACGTTCATGATGGTAAAGAATTAACGGAGCAATTCCATTTAAGAACTTAACGGGAGTTATAATGCTTTCCCCAATTAAAGGATGCATTTTGACAATCTCGTATTCTGTCCCCGAGAGTGCACCTTTTTTCGTCAGGATTGATTCCTGAATACCAATCTTTCCAATGTCATGAATGAGAGCAGAATACTCAATGTTTCTAATTGCGCTCTCGGAGAGGTTCATCTCTCTGGCAATCTTCACCGCATATCTTGTCACTCTATCCGAATGGCCTTTGGTATAAGGGTCTTTGGCATCAATAGCTCGCGCCAGAGTCTGAATTGTTCCCAGATAGGTGTCTTGCATATGTTTATAGAGCTCTGCATTCTCAATAGTCCTTGCTGATTGTTCGGCTAAAATGGTTAGTAACCTTAAGTCTTTTTCATCAAACTTCTGTTTCGACTCTTTGTTGTTTATATTTAAAACGCCAATTACCCTATTTTGAACCTTTAGGGGAACGGAAACAAAAGACTTAGAGGTATATTTTTCATTGCTCTCCTTCAAAAAACGCGTATCGGTTTCTATATTTTCACAAAGAATCGGCTCTCCTTCCTCAACTATTTTCCCGGCAATGCCTTTTCCGATGGGAATATGGATGTTTTTCACCAATTCCTCAGGCAGACCTCTTGCTGCAACAATCTCCAGCATGTTTGTCTCCTTGTCTATTAACATTAGAGAGCCTATTTCCGTTCTCAAAAGTCGTGTTGCGTTGATGACAATCAATTTCGCTAAGCGGTCTATTTCCACTATTCCACTGGTGGCTACACCGAATTCATGAATTCCCAACAGGAACGACACGAGGATTCCCAGGTCTTCCGCATGTTCTTCTATTTCGTCTTCTGCCTCCTGCAACATGACTCGTAACTTTCTTTCTTTGCTATATTTTGCGATTATATAGACTATGGCTGCAACTAAAACCAGAATTGTTACCAGCGTTAGGAAAAATTCCATGCCATCCGCCTATTTTTAATGTCTTCTAACTATATCCTTGATCTTCATCAGTCTGGTAATATTACTTCTTTCCAGTTCCTCCAGTTTCATGGTTATATAAGTGATAGTTTCAAGTATATTGGGAATCAATATATGCTCCAGAGCATTGACTCTCCGCCTGGTCCGTTCAATCTCATAAGAGAGCATCTCCACCCTTTTTCCTTTTTCCGCAAGTTCCACCATCCTGGGTATTAGTTCTCTGTACCTCTTTAATGCCCCGTCCAGCTCCATAGAGGTAGTGAAGAGTCCATAAGAAAAGTAGTCACCCATCATCCTGAGCTCATAACTGGGAACCCTGAGATTTAGAAGAGGAACATAAGTGACTTCAAGATTAGTCTCCAGCTGACTGGCCATTAACGCTTCCTCCAAAAACTCTCTTCCCATAGTTGAGCGGGCAATAAGGAAAGATCCATAGGCCTCGAAGAGTCCTTTGTCAACCGCAAGGCGAAGATTCTTAATCTCCTCTATCAGCGATAAGAAATTACGCATCAGTTCATCCTGTTTATCCTTGAGCAACCTGTGTCCCCGACGGGCAAGGATTAACCTCTTCTTCAATTTTAGAAGTTCCATCCTTGTGGGATTGACAGTAAGCCTCATACTTACTCCCCTTCAACTCTTTCCATATACTTCCGTATCTGGTCTTCCTTCACCCTCTTCAGTTCTTCCCTGGGCAGCATTTTTAGAAGCTCCCAGCCAATATCCAGGGTTTTCTCTAAACTCCTCTCCTCGTATTCTCCCTGAGTAACAAACTTTTTCTCATATTCATCAGCAAACTGAGAAAATGTCCTGTCTGTTTCCGAGAGAGCAGCCTCTCCCAGGATTATTGCCAGTTCCTTTGCTTCCTTTCCCCGGGCGTAGGCAGCAAACAGTTGAGAAGTTACGTCTCCATGGTCTTCCCTTGTTTTGCCTTCTCCAATTCCCTTCTCTTTTAACCTGGATAGGGAGGGAAGAACATCTATTGGCGGGGAAATGCCCTTTCTGTGCAGCTCTCTGGATAGGATTATCTGACCCTCGGTGATATAGCCTGTCAAATCGGGAATGGGGTGGGTCTTATCATCTTCGGGCATAGTTAAGATAGGCATTAAGGTAATTGAGCCTTTTTTGTCTTTTATTCTTCCCGCTCTCTCATAGATTGTTGCCAGGTCAGTGTACATATAACCAGGATATCCTCTACGTCCAGGAACCTCTTTTCTGGCAGCCGATACTTCTCGAAGGGCGTCGCAATAATTGGTCATATCACTCAGGATTACCACCACATGCATGTCCTTGCGAAAAGCCAGATATTCAGCAGCAGTCAAAGCCACGCGGGGAGTAGCCAACCTCTCTATCGCCGGGTCATCGGCGAGATTGATGAATAGCACTGCTCTTTCGATTGCTCCTGTCTTCTTGAAATCTGTAATGAAAAAATTGGCTTCTTCAAAGGTAATCCCCATTGCTCCAAAGACAACAGCAAACTTCTCTTCAACATCAGTGCCTTTCTCAGTGGAAATGACCTTTGCCTGCCGGGCAATCTGTGCGGCAAGCTCATTGTGGGGAAGCCCGGAGCCGGAGAAGATTGGTAGTTTCTGACCTCTTACCAGTGTATTCATTCCGTCTATTGCACAAATACCGGTTTGAATGAATTCTGAAGGGTAGTTGCGGGCGTCGGGGTTGATTGGCCTGCCATTTATATCTTCTCTACTCTCGGCAAGTATAGCTGGCCCTCCATCAATGGGACTTCCCAATCCATCAAAAATTCTTCCCAGTATATCCATGGAGACAGCAAGCTCCACCCTTCTCTCCAGGAACCTCACCCGGGACTCTGCAAGATTTAGACCTGTGGTACCCTCAAAGAGCTGGATGAGAACCTTGCCCCCATCTACTTCCAGCACTCTTCCCCTTCTTACCTCTCCACTGGCAAGAGTAATCTCCGCTATCTCATCGTATTTAACTCCCGCAGTGTCCTCCACGAGAATTAAAGGTCCGGCAATGCTGGAAACTGTAAGATACTCCCTCTGCATAAAATTCCTCTCTATACCTAAGATTAAAAGATAGTTTGTGAAGAGTACTCTTGATGCGAGGGGATTTAGTGTAGCGAGCATTAGAATTTTTAGCCAAAAATCGAAGATTAGAGTTTATCCGAAACTGACCGAAGGGAATTTCGGAAAACTCCTGAGATTTTTGGCGGTGCTCAAAGAGCAAAAAATTCTCAGCGAGCGAACCAAATCCCGAGCATATTTCCTAAGCGATGAACAAACTATCTTTTAATCTCCTTTTCCATCTCTTCTTCTATCAGGTCAAATTTTTCCTCTTCTTTTTCGTCAATGAATTTCATCCGGGATATTCTTTCTTTCGCCTTGAGCTTCGCCAGCTCGGAAAATTCCACGCCCTCCTCCAGTAACTTTTGGGAGAGATGGAAAAGTTTGATTATAACTTTAAGCATTCGGTACTGCTTCTTTACTCCCGTATAAGCATCCTGCGGGTCAAAAGCATGCTGATGGAGAAAATCTTCTCTTATAGACTTTGCCGTATCTAAAATTAATCTATCTTCAGGAGAGAGCGCTTCCAATCCCACCAACCTTACCAGCTCTTCCAGAGATGATTCCTCCTGAAGGATGCGCATCGCTTCTGAGCGCAGCTGGAGATAATCTTTAGCCACTTCTTTAGCTAAGTATTCCTCAATATTATCCAGATAGAGCGAATAACTGTTCAGCCAATTGATTGCCGGAAAGTGGCGCTGATAGGCAAGTTTATCTTCCAGACTCCAGAAGACTTTTACCATGCGCAGAGTTGCCTGAACCACCGGGTCGGAAAGGTCGCCGCCAGGGGGAGAAACAGCGCCGATTATGGACAGGGAGCCTTCTCTCTGATGCTGCCCTTGACAGATAACTCTGCCAGAGCGTTCATAAAACCCGGCTACCCGGCTAGCCAAATAGGCAGGATAACCTTCCTCTCCAGGCATCTCTTCAAGTCTTCCCGACATCTCCCTCATCGCCTCTGCCCAGCGGGAGGTTGAATCTGCCATAATAGCTACCTTATATCCCATATCCCGGAAATATTCCCCGATTGTAGCCCCGGTATAAACAGATGCTTCTCGGGCAGCTACCGGCATATTGGAAGTATTGGCAATCAGGACAGTCCTCTTCATCAAAGGCTCTCCCGTGCGGGGATCTTTTAACCTGGGCATTTCCATCAAAACATCGCACATCTCATTTCCCCTCTCACCACAGCCAACATAAATAATGATATCTGCGTCTGACCACTTAGCGAGCTGGTGGAGAACTACAGTCTTCCCGCTTCCGAAAGGACCAGGAATACAGGCAGTGCCACCTTTAGTTATGGGGAAGAAAGTATCTATTACCCTTGTTCCTGTGTAAAGAGGGGTATTGGGAGGGAGTTTCTCTTTATAGGGCCTTTCCCGTCTGACAGGCCACCTCTGAAGCATACTCAAAGAGACTGGAGAGCGAGAATGGGAAGGCCGAACCCGGGCAATGGTCTCTTCTACGTTAAATTCTCCCTTAAGAATCTCCACAACTTCTCCTTCAACCTCCGGAGGCACCATTATCTTATGTACTATCAGAGTAGTCTCCTGAACTTCTCCAATTATATCACCGGAGATAACATTGTCTCCCTTCTTAACCAGGGGTTTGAACTTCCATCTCTTTTCCCGGTCAATTCCAGAGATGTGGAGTCCTCTGGCAATATAATCTCCAGCCTTCTCTCTTATTTTGTCCAGAGGCCTTTGAATTCCATCATAAATAGAAGACATTAATCCGGGAGCTAACTCCACTGATAGCGGCCCACCTGTGGATACAACAGGCTCTCCGGGCCCCAACCCGGCAGTCTCTTCGTATACCTGGATAGAGACCCTGTTCTCCTTCAACTCAATCACTTCACCAATCAACCCGGGAGTGCCCACGCGCATCACCTCATACATTTTCACTCCCGGCAGTCCTTCAGCAACCACCAGAGGACCTGATACTTTTACAATTTTACCTTTAACCATCTTCTGTCTCCAAAGGAGTCGTCACTCTCAACCCTCACCCTGTTGCTATTTAAATATATCTGCTCCCACCGCCCTAATAGCTATCTTTCTTAACTTCGCCAGACCTAACTTTTTCTCTTCAATACCAGGAATAATAGTAATATCCACTTTTGCCATCAGTGAGACTTCGTCAATCTTCTCCAGAAGAGCTTCGGCAAAAGTCTCTGTTATGTAGACCAGTGAATAGTCTCCTTTGCTAATCTCATCGAGCGCTCCGGCTGCCTGGGAAGTGTCGCCGACAGGAAAGGTAGAGAAACCGACTCCCTTAAAACCCCAGACGAAATCTCTCTCCCCGATTATTGCGACTTTCATTTCTCTTCCCTCTTGCCTCAAACCTAATGGCTGCGACTACCGATATAGACCTCTCTCAGTCTCCCCTTGATTGATTCCGGAGACAATTTATTAAACTTGCCTACTATGGCAGTCCTGAGATTCTTAACTTCCATCTCCTTAGCCACAAGATAGCCAATTAATGGTTCAATACCGAAGCTTATGTATTTTGCTCTTTTCACGAAGTTCAACAGGTAATCATCAAATAACTTTTCCAAAAAAGAGAAGCTTCCGCTTTTCTTCCAGTGTTCAATCCCGCTCTTCAATATTTCGTAATAATCTTTGAATCTCAGACTATCGACAAAGCTCTCCAGAGAACCCGCAAACAATTTTAAGAAGTGCTCTCTCTCTAAGACCCCTCCCGAAATCAAGCGATTCCTTAGGGCGTCTCTCCCCTTAGTCATCTCCTTCAGTCTCAAGAAAGTTCTGATATTGGCCAGGTCAATCTGAATCAAAAATAGTCTCTCCAGAAATTCACACTTTGCCCGACGCGATACCTGAAGAGAGTGAGAAAAATATATCTCGTCGAGGATAGTATTGATCAGTTGAATATTCTTTTCAGAACTATAGATTCCCTCTATCTTCTCCAGGGCTCCTGCCAAAAGTGGAGGCAGCCTGAAAAAATTACTAGTTCTCACTGCTTCTGTAAGCTCTTCGCGATTAACTTTGGAGGGAGTCAGGTAGTATTCGTCCTCTCGGGGAGCTACGTACTTTTTTTTAAAAGCAACCTTGATATTATGGAAGTCGTTTCGTAAAATGAATAAGTCCGTTATCTCGGGATCCTGTGTCAGCTCAGAAATCAAGCCATAAACACTTTCCATCTGGCGGGAGAGATGCAAGTCGAAATCCTCCTCCCTCTTGACCAATGCCAGCCCCTCTCGATAATCTGTATCGCTCAAACCCTTGAGCGCCTCTTCAACATTTTCCGCCTCAAGAATACTTAACAGCTTATGAAGATCGAGCAGTCTTACTTCCCTTGCCCTTATCTTTCCCACCGCATAAGCATAACGATTATCCATATGAACTCCACCAGTAAACGATAATTGGTAGTCGCAACCTTTAGGTTGCGTTAATACGCAGGCTGAAGCCTGCGACTACCTTTTGAAGAGTTTTATGTAAACAGGAGTTTTATGACTTCGTCTTCTGTCTTCTCCCGTAAAGACCTCAATATGTTATCCCAGGAGTTACTTATCTCTATCTTTCCCCATTTCAGAATAAATCCATCAGCAATAGACGCTGGCTCAGAAGATAGTTTCAGTTTACCCTTTTTACCAGCTCTTATCAATTCAGCGTTTACGCTGTTAATCAACTTCTGATCTATTTTCTTCCTATCATTTTTGCCAACAACTACCAACTCTTCACCCGTCTGGCAACTCTCCAGCATAATTCTGTTTACCAACTCTCGATAATCTCTGCCGTTCAAATTCCTTATTCTCTTCTCTACTTCCCGGTAAACCTCTGCCAAAATTCTCTGCTTCTCCCCTAGTATACGCTTGCGTGACTCTAAAGAGGCTAAGGTCACAATTCTTTCCCCACCCTTGCGGGCATTCTCTATCCCTTCCCGGGTGAGCTCACCAACCACCCTTTCTGCTTCTCGTTTGCCCTCCTCGATTATCCGGGAAGCTCGGGACTCTGCTTCGTCGATAATTTTTCTTATCTGTTCATCACTATCGTGGATAATCTTCTCAAGAATTTTTTCAAGAGGCATAAGATTTCCTCAAAAATTACAGGAGAGCTTTTATTGTCCACCATTAATAAATGGCGTCAACTTCCCAGGCGAATCCCTGTAAGGAGAAAGAAAGAAGTTACCAGTCCCAAAAGTGCGTATGTTTCTACTAAAGCTGCATAAATTAATGCTCTCATTTCTGCTCCCGGCTGTTTTGCTGCTACCCCTATTCCAGCAGCACAAACCTTTCCCTGATGAATAGCCGAAATCAGCCCAGAAAAAGCAATGGGCATACAGGCGCCAAAAATTTGCAGGCCTTGAGATAAGCTAATAACCGGAACTTGCCCAACCAGAAGACCCAATTTGATAATAACCAAAAACCCGACCACGAAACCATAGAACCCTTGAGTTCCTGGAAGCGCTACCAGTAGAAACATCCTGCCGAATTTCTCCGGACTCTCGGATAGGACACCATTTGCCGCCTGACCAGCCAACCCTACGCCTATACTGGAACCAATGCCAGCCATAAATACTGCCATCGCTCCACCAATAATAGCCACTACCAATCCTTCCATCTCCACCCCCTAGTAAACAAAATATGAGCCTTTGACGGCACCGCTTGCGGTGCGTTAGGAGTAGCAGCACCGCTTGCGGTACGTTAGGAGTAGCAGAGCTTGCTCTGCGATAACTAATCGCGAGACAAGTCTCGCTACTCCAGCTCTGCGATAACTAATCGCGAGACAAGTCTCGCTACTCCAGCTCTGCAGCTACTAACTCCTGAGAACTGTATATCTTCTCTCCTCGGCAAAAGGTCTGAAGACATCCCCTCCGCCTTGAAAAAACTTCATAAAAAATTCAAGATACTGTAACCGGGAAGTGTGAACATATGCCCCAAATGCATTCATTGCCAAATTAAATAGATGTGCCGGAACAAAGAGAACAATTGCTAATAGAAGTCCGACGTAGGGGATTTCCGAAATGAGAGAGAAAATTTCATTAATCGCAGAAGCCAGAAGACCCGTGGTTAAACCCAAGGCGAAGAGCCTCAGATAAGAAAGTATATCGGCTAACGAATTCCCGGTTACTACCCCGTACCAGCCAAACCAGCACCAGAAGAGTTTAAACAGCACTCCTTTGTTTGTAGTCCACTGATTATAAAATATTGCTAAGCTGCTAAGAGAAAATAGTCCCACACTGATTATCACCAGAACCGGTATGGAAGGTAGAACCTTGAATAGGTAGATGGCTATAAGGAGGGGAAGCGAAACTTGTACCCCCAGGGCGGGCATCTCTCTAAAGAAAGCATTCTGCCAGTCCTTATCCTTTATCTCTCTCAACAATCTTATAGTCACTCCCGTCCACACCTGAATAAAGCCCAGAGCTATCGCCAATACTAAAAAAAGGAGTGAATTTTCTATGGGGTCGAAAACAACGACTGCCCCCTTCATACTTTTCAGGAAATTGAAACTCTCCGGTAATTTATCAATCATATTCCCAAACCAGCCACCAGTCACCGTACCCCAAAAAATAGAAGCCAGACCTCCATAACCGATTAAACGGAAAAAACGCCTCCCCATCGGTCCCATCTTTAATTTCTTCAGAGCGAGCCAGGAAAATACCGCCAGAACTATACCATATCCTGCATCAGTAATACAGAGACCGAAGAAGAGGGCAAAGAATGGTGCCATATAGGGGGTAGGATCGATACTTCCATATACGGGGCGACCAAAAAGGTCTGTAACAACTTCAAAGGGCTGAATTGCTCTACTATTTTCCAGAATCACAGGCACTTTCTCGCCCTTGCCGGGAGGAGAAACTGTTATTTCTATCTCGGGATATTTCTCTTCTAAAGTTTTCTTTACCCGGCCCACCCTGCTTTCCTGAATCCAACCGGAAAGGAAAAAGGAGACCCTTGTCCGGGCTAAAAAATCTCCTGCTTTCTCCTTCTTCTGGAGATTATAATAGTGGTCGTGTACAGCCATAAGCTGGGCCTTGTAACGCAATAGAGAAGAGGCTTCCCTGTTCAGTTCTTTTTTCCTGTTTTCCGCTTCTCCTATCTCCCTTTCAATCTGGATAAGAAACTCCTCAGGCGAATGGTTCACTTGAGGCAAAAGAGTTTCGTAAAATTCGTACTTCTTTAGAAGAGGAATGATATTATCTTTCTCTTCTTTTAGAAAAATAAGCACCATATATACAGAAGTTTTGTCTCGTCTGACTTCACACCAGTAACTCGTTGATGAACTCTTCTCCAGTTCGCTTGAGAACTTTTTATAATTTTTCACAGGAACGATTCCCGGAACCACTCGAGTCTTATCTGTATCCACAAGGTCAGACAAGTTTAACAATAAATCTCTCCAGGGAATTAAGACGGTCTTCTCCTCGCTAAGTCTTTTCTTTTCCACCTCTAATTCGCGAAATTCTTCTTCCAGATTCTTACACTGGGAGTAAACTTCATCCAATCTGAAAGTCTCTAAAATGTTAGACAATTCAGCTCGGTCCAGAACTAACTTTTCTTGAGTTAACCCTTCCAGAAATGCGGACTTCTCCTGGAAACTGGCGAGAAACTCGAGGAGGTATTGAATTTTTCTCAATCTGTCTTCAAAAATCGACTCCTGCCTCGATTCCATAAAATAGTCCTGGGTAAGCTCTTTCCGCAGGTCATTAATCTCCATAACTCCCCATTTGTGGAGGAGTGCGAGCACGTTTTCCCGTATTGAATTATGTCCTATTATCTGAATTTTTTTAATCTTAGAAATTGCCATTCTATTTTAGTTGAATTCCCATCTCCCGGAGTATTCGACTCAGTGACTTGTGGAAGCGGGGTTTTACTTTCTCTTTCAGTTTCTTTATCTCTTCTTTTTCTTTATCAGCAATTTTCTTGCTTTCTCTTCGAGCATCTTCCTCCGCTTGCCTAGCCAGCTCTTCCATTGTCTCCTGTGTCTCTTTCCTGGCTTGAACGATTAGTTCTATTTTTCTGTTCAACGCATCCTGAATTATAGCTTCTGTCTGAAGACGTGCCTGTTCCAGCTTCTTTTGACAATTCTTTTCCACTTCTTTTATTTTTTTAATTGCCTGAGTGACCATTTTATTTGATGAAGTTAAAATTAAAAAGACCCCTTCTTCAGAGGCTGTTTTGGAGTAGCGAAACTTGTTTCGCGATAATAACGCAGAGCAAGCTCTGCTACTCCACGCAGGCTGTAGCCGCAACCTTTAGGGTGCGTTTATATAACGCTCCGATGAATCGGAGCTACTCCTCTCCAAAATAGGGAATTAATAGATTATAAAAATTGGTAAATTCTGAATATCTATAGTAGAATATAATAAATTAACCTTTAAAGTCAAGAATTTTCTTGACATTTTGGTTTACTTTTTAGTATAAAACAGATACAATTATAGAGGAAAATGGAGAAAATGGATTGATTCAGCAGACTTTAGTTCTCATAAAGCCGGATGGCTTAAAGAAGTCTTTAACCGGTAATATTCTAACCCGCCTCTCGGAAACAAAGTTGGAGATCGCTGCAGCTAAAATTGTCCATGTCAGCCGAGAGTTGGCTGAAGAACATTACTGCCACATGAAAAAGAAGCCATTCTTCGAAGAACTTATCAAATATATCCAGGGAGAACTCCACAAAAGGCGAAAAGTTCTGGCTATGGTTTATCATGGAGAAAACGCCATAAAAAAAGTTAGACAGCTTGCTGGTGCCACCAATCCTGAGGAGGCTGATCCTATCTCCATAAGGGGTGCTTACGGACGCATCACCACCAGTGGCATTTATGAAAACGTAATCCATACCTCTACGAATGAAGCAGAAGCTGAGAGGGAAATAAAGCTCTGGTTTGAACCGGACGAAATAATATACAAACTGTATCCCGTTGAGGAGGCAACTGTTAAAAACCTCAAGAAGAGAGTGTGGAAGAAGTAATTTGAGTTTTCAATAGAGACGCCGCCTTATTTTCAGCTCTGGCGTTTTGTCTAAGAAAGGGAAACAATTGGCTAAAAATAAGATTTACATTATTGACGTAACTAATAGAGACGGTGTGCAGACTGCCATGCTCGGTTTGGCCAAGTTAGAGAAGACGATGATCAATATCTATCTCAACGAAATGGGTATCTATCAGAGCGAGTTTGGCTTTCCCGCAACTCGCCACGAGACCAGTTATCTCAATGCCAATCTGGAACTGGCGGAAATGGGAGTGCTCAAACCGATAATCCTTTCCGGCTGGATTAGAGCAATCAAGAAAGACGTGGAAGATGCTACTCGACTAACCAGAGTAAAACATCTGAATCTCTCCATCTCCACTTCCCATCAGATGGTGCGGGGCAAATTCGAAGGTAGGAAGGGAAGGGAAGACATCCTTAAAATGATGACTGAAGCCTGCGATAAGGCTAAAGAAAAAGGAATGGAAACATTTGGCGTCAATGCCGAGGACGCATCCCGCACTGATGACGAATATTTAATCAGGTTCGCTCAGTCAGCAAAGGAACACGGCGCCTGTCGCATCCGTTATTGTGACACCTTAGGGTATGATGACCCCTTCAGTATATATGAAAAGGTCAAACTCTTAGCTGAAGAAGTCAAATTACCAGTTGAACTACACTGCCATAACGACCTGGGAATGGCAGTAGCTTGCTCAGTGGCTGGGGCCAAAGCTGCCATCGATGGTGGAGTAGATGCCTACATCAATACTACTATTAATGGAATGGGAGAAAGGTGTGGAAATGCTGACCTTATTTCTGTAATTTTAGCTATTAAGAAATCGAGTGGTCTGGAAAATAGATACATTTTAGGCCAGAGAGTAGATGTCTCTTGTGCCTGGAAGATCGCTAAATATGCCTCATATGCATTTGGTGTTCCCATTCCCATCAACCAGCCAGCAGTGGGCGCAAATGCCTTTGCTCACGAGTCAGGGATACATGCTGATGGCGCATTAAAGGACCGCAGAAATTACGAACTTTATGACTTCGAAGAACTGGGCCGGGGAGAGCCGGAAATAATAGAGACGGGAAGACAGATCACTGCCGGCGAGTATAGCGGGATTAAGGGATTCAGAAATGTCTACGGAAAATTAGAGGTAAAATTTAAGGACGATAAAGAAGCAAGAAAAATCCTGGAACTTGTCCGTTACGCCAATGTGCACACCCAGAAGCCTCTCACCGCCGGGGAGCTTCGCTTTATAGCCAAATATCCGGAACAGGCGAGGAAGATATTGACAGTTGTGCCCCTGGGATAAAGATACGCTGGAGGATAAATTCTTCTATTTCTTATTTTTTACTTTGTTTAGCCTCTGTTTCTGTTCTTCCAGAACTTTAAATACTATGTCCGGCGTATCAGGAACCTTCTTTTTATAAATATTAATTAACCTATCAATCTTAGCCAGGTTTTCTTTAACCCTCAAAACGAACTGTTCCCTGTAACTTTCTTGAGAGTAATCCTTGTTAAGAATCTCCTTAAAAAGTCTTTTGAGGTCCTGATACTTTGGTATTAGACCAGTGGGAGTTTCCACGGCTTCCACTTCCTTATGGACACGTAGCTCCATCCACTTAAGCCAGACCTTCTTGTCACACTTGCTATTCAAAAAGTTTCCCTGCGCATCTTTAAGAAAATAGTTCACGGAAAAGATAGTAGGGGGATTTTTTAACCCCTTGCCAAAGTTCAGATTATCCTGTACGTACCTGGCAATAGGTATAGAAAGAAAATCTAAGTTGGCCATGGGATTATGTATCCTGACACCTTCTTTACCTAAGGTTGCCGCGGTAGTCTCTGATTCCAGACCGGCGCCTTTGGTTATTATACCGTGTACCCAGTCGAAGGATTCTTCCACAGGGACCCACGTATCGTGGTCCCTGCCTCCGTATACAATTCCTTCTATAACTACTCCTTCCCGATTGTCTATTTGCGCATCCATATTCTTAAGAAGCTTCAACTCAACGGTAAAGCGGGCATTGGGATGTGATGGATTTATCTCACGACCTTTAGCATCTTTTTTACCCGGTCTCCATTCTCCCGAATAATTAATCCCCCGCGGGGGAATTTCTCCATCCTTGCCAATCCAGTAAGTGTCACCTTCTTCAGTCACCAGAACATTGGAGAATATTATCTGGCCCGGACTGTTCAGTACTCCCCATAATACAGGGTCGTCTACTGAATTCACGTTCTGAATTATGCCAAAAATTCCATTTTCCACATTGACTGCGCGAACCATACCGTCTTTATTTCTGAGATAAGCTATGTCATCTCCCACTACCGTCTCATTTTCTAATAATGCGGTAGCCGTTTTCCCGCAAAGAGAAGGAAAAGCACCAGTAAAGTAAGTAACCCTGTTATTGGGCCCGTGCACTCCCATAATAAACATATGCTCTGTCAACCAGCCTTCCTTTGACGCCAAAGTTATGCTCAGGCGCATAGCCAGCTTTTTTAATCCTATTGTATTGCCCCCATACTGGGTATTCATACTATATACGATGTCTTCTTCAGTATCAATGTATATCCTGCGTTTTTCGATATTCTTACTCACATTATTTTCCAGCTCTCCTTCTGAATGGACGAACTTGAAGAACCTTTCAGAAGGACCCAATCTAACGAATTCTTCATAACCTCCCCGGTAGAGCAACTGCTCACTATGGCCAACATAGGCCGAATCAGTAAGCTGGACGCAAGGTATGGAGAACTCAGAACCACAAGGACCCAGACAGAAGAAAAGCACGTATAACTTATGCCCTTTCATAATATCTTTAAGAATCGTATTAATCTCTTTAAGTCCCTCCTGTTTATCAATTAGATTCAAATTTGGACCTAAATCGGCACCTTTAGATAAAAGGTACTTAGTGTTCTTTTTGTCTCTTGCCTGGTCATAATATCCATCAAAGTGAACGGTCTGTCCAGGCACAGCAAGCATCCTCTCTTCACCAGTTCTTATTGCTTCCTGCTCGATATATATTCTGTCTTCCGCTGAGTCAGTGCAGATAAAAACAGTATCAGGATTGCATAGTTCTATATACTTGGCAACGAATTGCAGAAGTTTGGGATTCTCTATCCTGGCAAGTTTGCCAAAGTCTTTTTCACTTAATCTGGTTTTAAATAAGTTTGTTGTATCCTTTGTTGTATCCATGGTAATTATGACTGTCAGGGTATCCTCACCACGTCACCCCGCTGGAAGCCTTCTCCTTCCATAATTGTAGCGATAGCATACTTCTTATCTGCTTTTCCTATCTTTATCTTACCTGCATAACTCTCTTCGGCGCCCAGGCTAAG
>Ga0307377_10001933_pt1 | contig 25085 bp, 19 predicted proteins | sample TR3MG_FD_202535 | JGI IMG/M metagenome (GOLD analysis project Ga0307377, IMG submission 202535) | Soil microbial communities from Risofladan, Vaasa, Finland - TR-3 | ecosystem: Environmental > Terrestrial > Soil > Coastal area > Acid sulfate soil | place: Finland: Risofladan, Vaasa | collected... | reverse complement strand
GCTACAGGAGCGGCTTGCAATCCCGATGATGCTGCCGGAGGTGCTTCGGCAGCATCGGCACCTCCAAATCCATCCACAACACCTGGAACACCAGCGCTTTGAACATTCCCATAACCAGCGCCAACAAGCTCATCGACAAATGTTTGTAATTCTGAAAGTATTCCAACCAAATCACTTGCAAATTCTACTTCAACTTGCTGTCTGTTCTGAATCAAATTAACCGCAATCTTCTCAAGTGTTTCAAGACATTGGGTTAATTGAGTAATTTCTTCTTGGCCTGCGTTCTTTTCAATAGCCGAAGTTTTAATCATCCTTAGGGAGTTTTCTACATTAGCAACTCTCTTGAGAAAATCATCATTTGGAATAATACCTTCAATGTGACAGCTTTGGCAGGCAGGATCTACTACAGCACTTAATTCTATAAATTTAATCCCATAATTATATTCAAAAACTGGTTCATTTTTAAATTCTTTAACTTCTCCGCTAGTAACGTTTCTCACTTTACCGCTGAAATTACGACCTTTTCTGTTTCTGATGTGTGTACAATAATCTTCTGTCTTTTCGGCCTTATTTCCGCAAATATTACAAACGCTGTATTCAACGCTACAATTATGAACTGCTATTCCGTCTGCAATATAACTTTCATCTCCTTCAACTGTTAAATCATAAACAGGCTCATCAAACTTTTCCACGTATACTTTCTTAACAGGACAAGCCATAAACTTATTACCCTTAACATTGACAATAAAGGTTTTACCGGCTATAATTTTTGCATTTTGACAATTATTCTTATCGAATTTAATAGAATGTTTAAATAGACTAGAATTATTAGAACCAACAGCAAGAGTGTGTTCAATGGTATTTATTTTAACTATACTATTTAGACTTGGGGTTCTATTAAAAGAGCTTATTCTAGATATACAATCCATAGATATTAACAATGACTGAATATCTTCTAATAAAGCAATGTTCGCACTAGAAAATTGATAACTGGATGTATGACTTTTATTTGTTTTTACTGAGACACAACCATCGGTATCTAAATATCCAGCTAAAAGATTTAATGCATCTTCTTTAAACTTTAAGTTACAGTTAAGCCTTTTGGATTTGCTTCCTGTACCTATATTATCTAAAAACCATTTGGCTAGTTTTCTATCATATAGGCTAATATATAAACCATTTCTATCTTCGCATATTAAATCACATGGTGTAGATTTAGAATATTTTTTGAGTATGGAAGTTATCTTGTGTGCCAATTCTATTTCATGTAATCCAAGGCAAAAGCTAACGGCTTCGTATTCGCCCTTTCTATCTTTCTTTAAATAACCATCTCCCAAATAAGCGCCCACGACATAATAAAAATCAGATTTTAGACTTTCCCCATCTTCTATTTTAAATTTAGAAGGAACAAGAATAAAATCTCCCTCTTGTACTTTATTAGCTTCTATAAATTTAGCATCCTCATTATAATTACTATGTCTCCATGTATCCTGACCAACAGGTTTATCTATATAACCCATTCTTTGTTCATATCTGCTATTGCTACAAACCCTAATCGCTTCTCGTTTTTTAGATTCAATCAGTGCTTTCTCTACCATAAATATAGGATGGTCGTCCGTAAACATTGGGGTTTTATGATAAGTTGATAAATCAAAAGAATACATAGGTTTCCCAAGATATTCACAATAAGCCTTCTTAACAATCTTACTATTCCCATATGGTGTTAAAACGAGTTCTCCCTCGTTAATATCACAAATTCTTTTTTCACTTAAATCTGCCATTATGACTATAGATTCTCCATTGATCGCTCCCATACTGACACCGGTAACGTATTCTTCTTCGATGCTGCGACAAATATGTGGGAACGCTTCTCTATCAACGAAAGCGATTGTATAAACTGATTTTTCTTCTGGAATCCATTCTGCAAAAATAATTTTTCCTCTTGCGTTCTCAATATTTTGATTATCATGATTTGTAAAGAACGGAACACCTTCGAAAGTTTTATGTGCCCTGACTAATTCGTCGGTAGAAAAATAATCGCCGTTACTATTAGGCTCATCTGCTTTAATGGCTTTAGCTCTGAAAAATAAAGCTGTGGGATGTTTCTCAATTTCTGCTTCTATTAATCTGGCCTTATCTGAATCAGGCTCTATGAAAACACGACCGGATGCAGTTTTAATAAAACCAATATTTCCTGATCTGGTAATATTTTCCAAGGGAGTAGCTTCACATAGTGCTATTTTGTATAACATCTTTTATCTCCTCTTAATCTCGCCTTCATACTTTCTAAGAACCCTATGGACTTCTTCTGCAGCTTCCGATTTTCCATCAGAATCTAATTCTTCTGCAATTTTAATAAGGTTACTAAAAGTATTGCCAATTAAATCTTCTAAAGCAGGGAGTGTTATGTCGCTCTCTTCCTCTTCTTCCTCTGTGAGTGATGGCTTAGGAGTTGGAGTTTCTTCTGTGGGTTGGACTTCTGTTCTTTCATAATCTTGAACATTAGGCAATCTCAACCTTCTTCCAAGTTCTCTTTCAATTTCTTCATCGGTTGCTTCAGCTAAATCTTCTCTTCTTTCATCCGCCCCCGATCTAAGTTCAACCAACTGATCTTCACTAACATCTATGAAATTATGTTCCATATCAAGAGGAATTGTTTGTGCCTCTTCGAGATATCTCATACCCTTCTTGCTACCAGTTTTCGGATCGATGGGCATATGGGTGAACATAAGCTTAGCCATATTAACCGCCGTTCCTAAGCTACCAAATCCCACCGACTGTCCAAAACCGCTAATGCCATCATCAACTTCCGCAATTAACTCTTCGGGTGTTTTTTGACCATCTGGATCCATGTCTCGAATATCCTGAAGCTTGTCTCTAACTTCTTCAAGAGATACTTCTTTGCCTCTTCGAGAAGGATCAGCGTTTAATCTTGATTGTATCTCTGTTGGATCTGTAATTCCTTCTGCCATTACCTCGAGAACTTCCCTCTGAAATCCCAAATTGCGGAGAAACAGTTTTGAAGTTTTCTCAATACCAGAAGTGCGTTGTTGGCCAGAACCCCTTTGGTTAAGGCTTAAATCTAAAAAGCGTGGGGGAGGTTCAAGTCCAACAGCCTCTCCTCTAACAACAGCTTCTTCATATCTGATTTTCAACTGTTCGTAAATACCCTCTAAGACATCAATATCGCTGACTGCATCCCTCAAAACTTCCTCTACCGGCCTGTTTTGAGATGCTGACATTTCATTTATGATTCTGGTATATTGATTTCCCCAAATTGCCCTAAGAAGCTTTTCATAACCCCTGCTATTCAAGCTGATTGAGCTTTCTGGATTTACCATAGGCTCTCTTTCATAAAAATCTGCACCCTCAGTACTTTCCGGATCTAAACTTGTCACTACTTCTGCAATCTGTTTTCTTGGCTGTCTTTTACGAGATGGGTCATATTCAGGATGTCTCAGAAGAACAAACTGAAAATCACCATCTTCAAGTTCAACACCATAAGCATCCATATACTTACGCATATTTTCTTCAAGAGATCTTTTTATCTCCTCTCTCGTTGACTTTCTTATTCTTTTGTAGAAATAGGAAAATCGATTTTGACTATTGCTCATACTATCTCTTCGTCTTTCGTATTCAGCTATTTCCTCTGGAGTGGCATTCGGTCGGGGAGGATTGATATTGCCCTCTGAAAAATAAGGTCCAATATTCATGACATAGGCGCCATAAGCAGGGTGATAACCAAGATACGTTTTTAAAAGGAGTGGAACTTCTGAGTTAGTAAGCAAATACCTACGCTTGACTTTATGGAAATAATTAGACCTCATATTCTGAGCTTCTTCTAAGGCGGTCTGAAGACTCGAATCTAAATTTGACCAATAATTAAAACTGTCCCAATCTGCACCTGATTCTGTAGCTAAATTCTCGTAATCCCACCAAGTATAATCTTCTCTATTTTCTTGCCTGGTGGAACCCATAGCATATTTATCAAAGATATAATTTTGTAGATTAAATCTATTCATGGTTAAGATTCCCCTTGAGAAGACTTTTCCTCTTCTCGTTCTCTCTCTTCTTTCCACTTTTTAATCTTACCGGAAATACCGTATAAAGTTGCCGAAGTGTATGGTTTCAGTTCTTTTGGAGTAGAAACTCCCCAAGTTTCTCTAGCATACTTAGCAGCTCTATCCATACTGTCAAAATATTTCCCTCCAGCAGAATACGTTGCAGGAAGTTTTCTTACACCAGCAAAAAATTTCGCTCTGGGTTTATGAACTTTAGCAGGACCTATAATACAATAATATCTGTCTCCGCTTTCGTTGTCCTCACCCTCAAACCTAAAATAACTTCCTGGACCAATAATAGATTCAAATTGATCTTTTAAAAACAAAGTCTTGTCAGTATAAGTCTGTCTCCAGTCAATATCTTTCTCAACAAGCTTCTGTCTAGCAAAACACTTCATGTTTCAGATAACCCATGACCTAATAAAAAATAACACTATTTTCCTACTCTTTTTCAAGGAAAATAGTGACAAATCCTCTATTTATTTTATTGATTCTTGAGAGTCATCTCTTTCTGCATTATTGTTTTTCTAATAGTACTCATTACTTGCTCTATTTTGTCGTCGATTTCCTCATCTTTAAACCTAATAATAGTCCACCCTATTTGATTAAGCTTTCTGTCACGCTCAGTATCATGGACTTGTTGTTTAGGACTGGAATGAAATATTTCACCATCGGCTTCAATACCTATTTTTAAATGAGGAATAGCAAAATCTAAAGGATATTCTTGACTTCCGTACTGCACTCTAAATTGTGGAACGATAGGATAAGTAATCAAACCTTGTTCCTGATCTTTTGTCAAAGAAGCTATTAATTGTCTTTCTGGCTTCGTAAATATGATTCGCCCCTTTTCATCCCTCGTTTCACCTGTCTTGCCCTGTGGTTGCATTTGTTTTTGTTTATAAATTTGCTGTTTTTGATGATCCATTTTCTGTCTTGTCTTTTCTTTCAACACCTTCCCTCCATACTGAGAAGGATCAACCTGAGAGGCAGACAATTCCACTCTTGAAGACGCCATGGCAGGAGCACCACCTCCAGCAGGACCCATAGGAGCACCACCAGCAGGACCCATAGGAGCACCACCAGCCTCACCCGGAGAACCTCCCATTCCTGGCATTCCACCTTCCATTCCTGGCATTCCACCTCCCATTCCGCCAGCTCCGCCACCAAAGCCTCCACCCATTTCTCCGCCAGCACCTCCGCCCATTCCTCCCATGCCCTGCCCAACAGCCATCATCTGAAGAGCATCATAACGCTTACGTTCAATTTCCTGATCGGGATCAAAATCAAATGCTTCAAGAACAGTCTGAGCACTAAGTAGGCCCTTTTCGTATAACTGGAGAACAAAATTTCTATACTGTTGCTGATCCCTAAGATGCATCGAGTTCCATTTAATCTTAGGATAAATGTATTCTTCTTCTCCAGTATCTTCATTCACTTCTTTGAAATCTTGTCGTATAGCTTCGGGCTTATAAATGTATTCTTCAATCCAACTTGCTATTTCACGCCTGAATGTTTCAAGACGCTCAATCATAGCCTCAATACCAACAGAAGCGTTCGCGAATGTGGGTCCCTCCCCGTTTAATAGGGCATTATTAATCATCATACCATCAAGGATTTCCTGATTAATAAATTCAAATTCATTAGAGAGTGTCAAGACTTTACCCGCAGCTCCATACCAATCAAGCTCAAAAGCATGGTGAGTAACGATGGTCAAGTTAGGATCATTTTGAGTCTGTGCTAACTGAGACTGAACCGTAGCGATATCGGCAGGACCGGCGGGACGGTTATCACTCCCAACCTTTACAATTCTAACAGGAACGATTAATCTTTCTGCCACGATCCACTGAGCAACCATCAATTTTGTTTTGTAAGAAAGAACAGGAAATAATCTTCTGACCATTCCTATGCCGTATGTCTGATAACCACCCTCTCCGTACTTTAAATGGTAGACATTCCTATTATCAAGACGAATTGGCTGTCCTGACGAAATAAGTGCTCTAACCTCTTGGGTAAGCCTTTCGTAACCAGGCGTTCTTTTTTGAACCATATTGATTAGTTCTTCGTCGGGCTTCAATGCAATTAGAGGATCTGGATTAAGAGGAGACGTATAGACTTCAACGTAATCAGGATTTAATATAACAATACGTCTGACAGTACCTCCCGAATGATCACATATTTCATCTCCAATCTGACCTGATCCTCCGCAAGTTTCACAACTGACCTCAACAAACGGAAAGCAATCTCCTAGAAGATGAATTTCATGACTTATCAACCTACACCATTTAGCAAGTTCAAGTCTTTTCTTTAATTTATCGAAATGGGACTTGACCTTACGATCTTTGCATTCATGATCGAAATCATTCATGGGGAAATAGCTGTAGAAATCAATCGAAGAAGCAACCTTTGGCTCGTTTTCATAAAAGAATCGTGCCCATTGATATTGCTCTAATCTCTTAGACGGAATCTGCCAGTTGATAGGAGTATGAACAGGAGAGAAGAATTGAGGCTGACCGTATACAATACCAGCCTGATTAGAAGCAAATCTAGTCATGCTATTTGGGAAAGCACCATGAACGCTGGTTGTTGAGGGATAATTCTGTCGAGGGATGGACGGATAATCTTGACTGTAAGGAACTTCTTGTTTTTCTAACTTTAGCGGGTCTCTATTCCTTAAGGCTTTAAAAGTACTTTCAAGGTCTCCAGATTGGATAATAGGTCCAGACATTTATAGTCTCCCAGTAAAATCACATTTTTCTACACAGCTTATTATACAGTTTTGTGTTAAAAATGTGATTTTATCACTTACATTTCTATTACTGGGAAATCGTTGACTTTGGAGTTGGATACTTCAGCAGCGTTATCTTCATTGAGGCCAAGTTCATCAGCTGCATCTTGGATCATATCAACACCATCAACTGCTCCGAAGGCACTTCCCATATCCAATTGATTAGCCAAAGTAAATTTATTCCCAGCATCAGGCCCATCAACTATTTCAAAAACTGGATGAGTACCATCAGATACTATTACAACAGGAGTTTCAATCTTTAAAACAGTCTTTTGTCCATTAGCGAGAGAGACCACTTCAACATCATTCTGAGTTACCATTGTTGAACCTTTCGCAGATGGAGCAGGAGTTACAACCTGTGCTGTTTTAACAAATTTGGAACTATCACAGCTATAAACCGTCCCATTATGTCTTTGAAGTTGTTTCATTGCGAATTTATAAACTGACGCAACATTAATAATAGACCTATTGTAATGTTCGGCAACTTTATAGATAATATCTTCATCGGTTAAACCTGATTCTCTCATTTCTATAATATCTCGGAATATCTGATGTATTTCTTCATCAGCTTGTGTCTGAGATGTAGACGCGAGCTTAACCATTTTCTTCTTGGAATCAGCTAGTGTAATGTCATAAGTTTTTTCACCCCTAGCTTCTTCCAGTCTTCTTTCCGTAGAATACTGATGAGGCCGGGGCACTCTTGTTCTTTCATTATTTGCTAATTCCATTTGATTACCACCATCGTCGTGATAAACTTGAAAACGTTCATTGATATAGCCGCCAACCCATTTGCCTTTTTCGTTCTTCCATTCTCTTGAAAACTTATCCATAACGTGTCTACGCCATAGAGCTTCTGCACAATAAACTCTTTCTGGTTCATCGTCAAAAGTAAAACTGTCCAAACAATTTTCTCTGCAATGAAAAGTACTAATTAGTCTTTTAGATGCGGGATTGATGTTTGAATCTGCAGGAAGTTTAGGACAGACTCTAAGAGGCATAGACTGGTAGAATGGGGCGGTACCTCTGTAGATGCCCTGGGCTTCTTTTTTCATTTTATTATTCATTTTACCCTCTTTAACTTTCGTTATGTTATGTTTTGCCAAAACTCCGAACAGAACATTGGAAGCATTATCAACTACATCCTGTTGATCCGACTCAAAAATTGTCTTACAAGTATCAAATATGTCTTGTTCGTCATTAGGACCGATGATTTCCATAATCTTATTTACGGCTTCATCGGGAGAATCTTGTACTTTGACCCAACCTTTTAAATCTTCGGGGGATGTGAAAAAATCCATACTATTCTCCCTCTTGTCATTTTATTGGTTTCCTGTCATCTCGGACCTGTATCTTGGAACCCTGGGAAAATTTCTCCTGGTAAACCTTCATCAGCAATTAAACGATATAAGGCATTCATTATTTCGTCTAAACAAACTTTTGCTACTTTATACCGTTTTCCCTGTATTGCTTCTTTTAAATCGTCTGCATTGTCTAAAATTGTCTTTTCATAAAAAATTTTAGTAGCTTCGGTTTGACTTGTTCTCATCCATCCGGCTTTCTTACCAATAGAAGTCCATTCTTTTTTGGAAATCTTAATTTGATTTTTGCCTGATGCTGTTTTGATGAGCTTCATTTAGTACTTTCTCCTGACTGGCCTTCCTTTAACCTTCAAATGTGGCCTCTCTTGTTCTAGTCTCTTAATCGCCTTGTTAATCTCATTTTTTGTCTTAGCCTTGTTGTTCTGATCAAGATAAGTCAAGGCCTTCTTTAGACCATCGTATGCGGCCTCTAAGTCATTAGCCAAAGCTGACAGTCTAATTATTTTCATTATTTCAAATGTTTAGCTAACTCACTTGCAAATGTATCAGAGATTCCACGAACAGGAGCCTTTTTGGGAATAAATTCATGGTCTTCTTTGTCAGAACCTTGAATTTCTTTTCTTCTATCCTCATTGGCCTGAGCAATCTTTTCGCCTTCCGTTTTTTCAGGAACACTATCAAGACCAAAAACATCAGTACCCCTAATACCAGGCTGAGCATTCATAGCTTCAGTAGGAAATACTTTACCCTGAGGAAGAATCTCTGAGCCTTCCATAGAAGCAACCTTTTCGTCCTGCCATGCCTTATGCTTAACTTCTCTTGAGTTAGATCTTTCCTCATTTTCCCTACGAAGCCGGGCTCCCGTATCTTCTTCTTCGCTTTCTGCATATGTTTCAATGGCTTTAGGATCGGTAATACTATTCATTCCTCTACCAGGACTAACATCTGAATTAACAAAATAATCTTCTCCACCCCTGACAGGAACAACGCTTCCTTCCATCGACGGTTTATATCCAAGATTAGCCTGTCTCTTAGTATCTTGCCAATTTGTTTCTTCCATATGACTCATGTCGCCTAATTTGTCTAACTTGAATGGATCATGCATAGATAAAACCTCATTTTCTGCTTCATACAATTTGTCAACTTCTTTGAATAAATCTTTCTGTTCTTCTCTAGACAAATCATTAAGATTTTCAACGCCTTTCTCGGCAAGCTTAATTTTCGACACTTTGTTAAAAAACACCCTATAGTCATGAGCAACCAAGGCAGGCTTAAGATCTACAACAATTTCTGGATCAATAATTTTGAACTTAGACATATCCATTCCACAGACAACAGCATATTCTTTCAACGATGCTTTTACCTTGCTGTCCCACTTTGAGCTTACATGATAAAGAGATCCTTTACCAACAGAAGCTTCAATTCTTTCTCTTTCGGAAACCATACCATCGTCAGACAGCGATTCGGCCATGGCTTCGATTCGTTCGATTTCGTCTGGAGTGATATATTCAGAATCAGAAAACTCCAAGGCTTTCTTGCCCTCAAACACCCATTCGGGAGCCAATTGTTCATCTGCCATTCTATTTATTTTCATCTTATATCCCTTTTTTATTTTTTTGCTTTTCAATTTCAGAAGTAAGATATTGAGCCGGAGCATTTGGACTACCAGGAGCAACTAACAGTCCATTCTCAAACCAATAAACTCCATTTCCAAGATCCTGTTCCGTTTGTTCTTGTGCAAGTTGTGCCTGTGCAATCTTTTCTTTCGATATGAATTTGCCCTCTTGAGAAACAAGGCCTTCCTTCTTTAAATAATTAAACAAATAATCAGTAGACGAAACTACATCTTCTGTTTTATTCTCTTCTTGCGGGGCTTTTTCCTTCCCCTTTTGCTCTGTTTTTTGTTTACCAGGTTCTACAGCGGGTTCTTCAAATACTTCATCTCTCATTTTTTCCATTTCTTCCTGAGGAGACATCTTTATAACAGGATACGATTTCTTCTCTCCTGTCTCGGGGTGTTCAGTAATTTCTTCTTCAATATCTACCTGATCAATAACTTCCTCTTCCATGCTACCGTTCATTATTTCAACTACCTGAGGAAGAGAGTTTAAATTAACTCTTTGTTTATTTTGCTTCGTTTCTTCATCATAAAATTCTTCTGTTGGAAGTTCTACCCCTTGCATTGCATCTTCTATTTCTTCGCGCCTACGTGTTCTTATCTTAGATACTCCGTTGCTTGATTTATCATGTCCCTCTATGGCAACAACCGCCTCTTTAATTGACGCTATGATATTGGGGAGTGTCATCGGCAAACCTAATGGCAAATCTGCATCCCCTCTCCCAATTGCCGCCATCGAATTTTCGTAATCCTGATGGGCAGACCAAATTTCTTGGAAAAGTGTTTTTGTCAATCTAAAGTCTATCTTTTTACTGGCCAACTCTGAACAAATAACATCTAATGAAGATGGGTGACCGGGTGCAGTAGGGGTTCCCATTTCTTGAAGCTTCTTGAATGTAAATTCCCAACATACATCAACCCCACCACCAATTGGAATGCCTTTTTCATCCACCTCTATGTTGCGAGGACAAAGCATAGGATAATCTGGGAATCTTCTTCGTTCAACATTTAGAAAGTTCATGAGAAGTTTCTTGTAAGCCTCAGGATCATCTGGTAATTCGACTTCAAATGCTCCACCCTTTTGCTCAATTCTAGACATCATTGCGGTATCAATATTAGCAAGATAGTTGGTCGTAATAACAATAAAGATATTGTGTTCGAGCATCTTCGCAAAGTTAGACGGATTCTCAAACAAATCTAACATCTGCTTAACTACTGCTCTATCTACCTGATGTTCTCCTCCTGACCCACCTCCACCAGTAGGCTGACCGCCCTGTCCTGACATTCCAATCATTCTGTCTAATTCGTCAAGAAGGAATACTGTATTCTGAGATGCCAACATTGAGGTAAACAATTTCTGAGTCTGTTGTTCAGTTTCACCATACCATTTACTTTTTGAGCTGGACAAATCAACATTTCGAACAGTGCAGCCAAACAAGTCTCCCATTGCATCGGCCCATATAGACTTACCAACACCTGGAGGGCCATAGAGAAGACAAAGATGAGGTAAATGAATTTTTATGGATGAGATTTGAGATCTCTTGTTTTCTATCTCAGCAGTAAGCTCTTGAACCCTCTGTGTTTTTTCTTCTTTAGTTTTTGCAGACAATTTTTTGCCATCCATCGATTTTCCCGAAACTAACTCAGCTCTCAATCGACTTATCTCTATCTCTCGATTAACAATACAACTTCTTAGATAGGCAAGTTCTTTAGCTTTACCACCTACGGATTCGACCTTATCTGCCCATTCAGAAGATTTCTTATAAGCATATTCAGTAAATCTAACAGATGGTTCGTCTGGAGTAAATCCAAATCCAATGTCCTGAGCAATTTCGTTCAATCTTTTTTCACCAACATTGACAACTCTCTTAGAATCAAAGTTAAGAGATATTATATTATCCTCTTCATCTGTCTGAATATCAAGACCACCTCTTAAAGATGACTCAACCAAATCAATCGCCTTGTCCTGAGTCAAACCGATTAACAACTGCTTCAACCTATCTTTCGCCTCTAAGCTCAAACCACCTATTATAGCTTTGTTCGCCATGGTTTCTTGATAGGCCTGATGAATCTTAGCTTTTCGTTCTTCGTTTGGAAGATTTTCCCCTTCGGTACTTGCTCTTGAAAGTGCTGCCAATGATGCAAACTCAAGAGACTTTTTAGAATACGCTCCAAGCAATTCATCAACAATAATAGATGCTTGAGCCGATGTAACAGGAACAGTGGAAAGGTCTACCTTCGTAGCTTCCAAACCATTTATAGGATGGTGTGAAAATATAATGATAGCCCTATTACCTAATTTCTTAGAACCTTCGCTTCCAGTCCCAGTAAAGCCCTTCCTATTAAGAACATTAAATTTATGGAGTGTTGTCGGAGCTGCAAGAGTAGCATTGGGAGAATCAGTACCAGGACGTGGAGGTGTGCAGAAAATTGAATTCTCAAAATTTTTAATAACCATCAATTTCCCATGCTGAGATGCCCTGTCACTAAATTCCTGTTGATTTCTAAGCCAAACAAATCTTTGATCACTTCGGCATTTCCTGGCCGCCGCATCGATAAGTTCACCTTGCTTTTCTTCGGAAGCCTCGTCGTATTCATCTATGTCAACTCCGAAAAACTTAAACAGCTGGTCTCTCTTCTTAAGAAGAACTTTATCTGTTGTTTTATACTGCTTAAGTAAATTAATCAACTTGGCAACCTGAATTTTTATTTCATCTAAATCACTTCCTTTGCCCTTTTGCTTAATTGCATCAAGAAGATCTTTCTTGGCATTTTCTATATCAGTAATCGGATCAAAATCAAGAAAACCATCTTTTTTGTGTAATGGTCTTCCTTCAAAATAGTCCGAAGGATTTAATCCACGAGCCTGCTGTTTAGCCGAGTTTGCTATTCTACCATAAAGTGCTCTTGTATTAATAAAGGATTGCCTCATCTCCTCTAACTGTCCCTCTAATGATCCTAACTGTTCCCTTAGTGCATTTTTCTGAGTTTCGGCAATTTCTTTGCTATTAATAATTTCTTTCGTTCTTTCGATAGTGGCCTTCAATTCTTTTCGTTGTTCTGTATTATCATTAAGCTTACGTTTCCATTTAGCCATATTTTCAAGAGTCTGCTCATACGCGTCTATAACGGCACCAAGATCAAAAGCATCGCTGCTTAAATCTTCTATAATCTGTTTTACTCCAGCATCGCTTGAAGCAATAGTTTTCAACCAAGCCCTATCCATTACCTCTGGGCTTCCAAATAGCACTTCTCCCAATTGTTCTTCTGCTTCACCTGGGTTACGTGCATTTTTAAATGTATATCTTGCATCAATAGAATAGTCACCCTCTATGGTGTCCATTCCCATGCCATAGATATCATTAGAGTTTGGGGGGAAAGTATCTTTGATAAGAACCTCGGCAAGCAAATCCTGTCCGTCAGTAATAAGATCAACAAGTCCAACAGCTTCTTTAAGCTTCAACTTTAGGTCGTTAAAATCACCGGTGCGGATAATGTTGGAGAATATCTTTGCCCTCTTTTCAAGTTCTTCTGGAGATACAGCATTTCTCAAATAATTAGATGCTGTTTTTGTAACCTTGCCTCTCTTAGACTTGGGTTTCCCCTTTAAATCAAAAGAATTGAAAAAAGACGAAATCTTAAGGTTCCGTATTTTATTGTTGTTCATATTTTCACTCCACAATCTTATTGTATATTTTTCGATAAAATAATAAAAAGTCCTCTTAATAATTCTAATTATATAGAATTAGACCTTTATCATTATTATACAATTTATGTGATGGAGTGAAATGGAAAAGGAGGATTATCTAACGGATTATTTCTCTTCGAAAGAATTGCTCACAAACTCTTCGAGGTCGAATTCAGTAGAGCAATCACCATAAAAACCAAAATTTCCCTGAGGATCGTCTTCTTTTTCTTCTTTGTCTACAAGGAAACGATCTCCGAGCTTCAGTTCGCACGTATCTTCGGTCTTGGCAGAACCAACGCTATTTTCCAAAATTTCAGCAAAGTTTTCCGTTGACCATTTAATGCCAAGGTTGCCTTTTTTGAAATAATAATGGTGAGAGGCCATTTCGATAAGAAGAACATCTACATCCCTTACAGTAAATCCCTGCTTCGTAGCTATTTCAGCAAGCCGCATGAGATCCAATTGAGAGACTGCCTTTTCGAACTTATCCATGGTATCAAAGCCAAGAACGGTAACTCCCCTGTTCTTCATTCTCCTTGGGGCTGTCTCAAATGCCTGCTTCATACTCTGGGCGTCGAAATCAGCAATATCCATTACGAGGTCTGCTCTTCCTGATCGAAGAAGAGGGCCGGTGATATTTTCTTTATGGTTGGTTGTAAGAACTAAGAAAATATCATTTTGAACTAAGAGGTTATCTTCCTGAGTATTCTGTAGCCAATTCATGAACTCAGCTTCAACCTGCTTGTAAGCTTCGTGCATTCCTTGGCCAGATGCCTCAGAAGAACCGATAGCCCTGTCATATTCATCTATACGAACGACAAGGTGAGAAGCCCTTTCAATTTTCTTGAGTGCCTCTCTCATTCTTTCTGGGCCTTCGCCAACCCACTTACTATGGCTGGCTCCAATATTGAAGTCCCAAACATCAAAATCAAGAAGTCCTGCAAAGTGGATTGGAAAAGCGCTCTTGCCAACTCCTCCTCTTCCGTAGAGAACAATCACATGAGGCATCCTTGTGCGAAGGGCGATCATGTCAGCTACTAATTTTTCTTCGCTCTGTCCCTGTTCAATTTTTTTGTCCACTTTCGCCCTAAGGTCACTAATCTCTTCAAAGTCTCTTACAATTTTTTTTACGTCATAGGTAAAATTACTTGATTCCGGACAGATATAATCTTCCCATGGCTTCGGCATCAAAGGAGTAAGTCCAACGGCATCCTCCATGAAGTTTGCATTGATTTTCTTTCGGATGTTTTTAAGTGCCTTCGTGGAATCAATATACCTTTTCGTAATGCGTCCCTTATCATCTTCCTGCACCTTATCCTTATCTTCAGACTTCGACAAAGCTTCGCCAAGAGCATCTCCAGCCTCGGTATAGGTAAGGCCGCTTAATTTTCTTATCATCTGACGCTGTTGAGTATCAGTGAAATTAACATCGTACTTCCCTTTCCTATAAAGCTGTTGGAAACTGGAAATAATGTGTTCAGCTTCGAATTCGTCTACAGGCTCAAACTTGACAACCCTAATCTTAAAGGGGAACTTCAGCGGTTCATTTGTCACAAGAAGAATGCGGCAACCCTTTTTAACACTTGGGTTTCTAAAATTATCAAAAATCCATAGTCCTCTTGCGTCAAGTGAACCTGGACTCTTCTGGCAGAAATCCATACAGTAATCTATATTCTTGACGACTAAAAGACGATCTTCAAATTCGCCTGTAAGAACCCCTCTCCTATTTACAAACCCATCAGGATTTCTTTCCCTCTTTCCTGTTTGTGGATCTGTTTTGGGAGATTGAGCAAGACCATCTTGTGATGATTCTGTTTCACAAGTTCCGAAAATCAGATTGTCGAGATAAGAGCAAGCAAACCCTTGGCCAGGCCTTCCCTTCTGAAGTTCGACGGCATCTATCTCATATGTTTCATTGTAAAGTTCTTTTGTTTTGAAACAACTCTTAAGGAAACAATCAACGAGACATGGATCTTCATAATTAACAACAAGATTAGTAATGCCAGTAAGCGAAAGTTTGACAGCTACAGTACTTTCACCACGAAGCTGCTGAAACTTGATGCTATTATTAACCAGCGTCTCAAACCCAAGATTCTCCTTGTCTCCATTAGATCGTTCTGAAGTTGTTTTGTCTTTATCTGATGAGGCCTCTTCTTTTTTCTTCGGTGTCATACAATTCTCCAGTGAATATTATAGTATAGTATCTATTATAAGGAATTTTCAGAAAAAACAAGGAAAAATGTACAAAAAAAATCCCCGAAGAACCTCCGTTCTTCGGGGATTTTCGTAATGTCTGGTTATTTTTCGTAGTCTTTCGTCATAAGGGCAACATAATCCTTAGGATAACCAAGCTGTTTAACCCAGTAATTTACAACTTTCTTTCTATTAGACGGGCTAAGCTTTGCGAATTTGCAGAACTCTTCTTCTACGGACGCAGACTTATCCATTGATGCTTCTTCGTCGCATTCTTCACCTTCAACAACAACTTCATCATCAACAACTTCTTCGCCCGGAATGTCTTCCTCTAATTCCTCTAATTCTTCCATCTCTCCGCCTTTTCCACAAACGTCTTTAACATCCTGAACAGCCTCTTCAATCTTATCAACGGCGGCGGCAACTTCCTGAACTACTGCTTCAGCTTCTTCGGCTTTCGCTTCAACTTCGGCTACGGCCTCCGAAACGCTCTTGGGAGTTGCTTCGTCAGAAACCTCTTCTACAACTGCATCGGGACAAGGAACTTCTTCATCAACCTCTACGTCAAGAACAACTGAGTCATCGTCCATCATTGAGCCACAAGCTTCCTTCACTTCTGTTTCCTCAGAAGCTTCTGCTTTCTGCTTTTCAACTTCGGCCATATGAGCCTTAGCGGCTTCGTAAAGAGGATTCACTTCCTCTTGAACCTCTACTTGTTCTTCGGTGTTGGCCGTTTTGTGAAGCTTTGCCTCTTTGGGACTCCAGTCTACCTTCGAATTTCCTGCAGGCATTATTATACTCATTATATCTCCTTTACTTTAACATTCAGAATTAATTACTAATTCCTTATTACAACAAAAACAATTAATTTCCCTCTTTTTTTTCAAATTATTTTTTATGAACTTTAAGATCCTTAGCTCCGGGCGTAACCAAATCGTCCCTTTCATTCCCCGAATCTGGCCGTGTTCCTGAATACGTAGAAAGCCATTTTCCCGTATCCCAGTCGTTATATTCTCCTAAACAACCTTCATATGCCTCGTGTTGGCTTTTATTTTTGCCGTTCATTTTTTCTTTCAGACAATTCGGCCAGCATCTACTATTTCGAAGAGAATATCCTCTTGCCCCCTCATAAAATGCTTGCTTTTGGAACTTATTTAAATTAAAACTTATCTTCATTTTATCTCCTGGTGTGCAAGATTACACACATATTCTTCAAAAATAATTATTATTTTCCTTCTTCTAATTGCTGTTCTTTTAATATTTCTTCTACGTCAATAATGTTGTTAATTAAGAAGCTTTTCCATCCTGGACCATCTCCATCTGGCCATGGTTGGTTAAGCCACCCCTTAACAATAGCATCGTGTTGGCCTTGTTCATTGGATTCGAAAACAAAAGGAGGGGTTACTGTTCTTGGTGGGAGAAGCCTACCGGCCTTCGTCTGATAATAAACCATGACATCATTTCCCCTTGCCTCTGCGTCCATAAAGATTTCACGAATGGTCTTATTTAATTGAATGTCTGGATCTGGCTGTGTTAATTGAGAATCTTGCTGAGGCTGTTCCATTGTGTCCATGGGAGCATCCATAGGAGAGGGTATGCTTTGAAGAATATCCGCCATGGGATCTATTTGAGCTTTTTTTGTAAAGCCTCTACCTCGAACAAAACAACCAACGCTAATATTGTTTCTATTAAACCACCCCTTATTAACCTCTAACGCATATCTACAACCTTGCCTTGAACATATGGCACGTGTACTTAAAGGTACCATCTCTTCTATCTGAGTTATTCTTCCCTTGTCATCAATAAAAGCTATATCCAGTGGAACATATGTATTCTTCATCCAGAACGAAAGACGATGGATAGATGGAAATTTGAAAAACATTCCTTCGTTTTGATGAAGGCTTTTTCTTCCCATCAAGCCTTTTTCTCTGGTGGGAGGAGTATCAGCAAGATGTACAAACAGTTTCTTCATTTATAAACCGCCTGCTAATGATGCCGTAACTTCTTTATAAGCATCTTCAGCCTTAGATCGTGACGTCGCTTCAATCTTAAGACGATGCTCTCTAAACAATTCAACGGGCATATTATGTTCTGTTATTCTCAAACTACTACCAAAACCTTTCCACCATATGTCGTAAAAACCTCTTTCGTTTTCATCGGACACAACGGAATACTTAAAATACCCAACAAGATCATCAGATATCGAATCTCTCAAATCCATATACCAATCATCCGAAGATCGTTTGTAGTCCCTTTTGTTTTTAGATAAGATGTCAGACAAATCAACTTCTTCCTCTTCTTCAACTTCCTCTTCAACTCCGAAATGTTCATTAACTATTTGCCTATCTTCTGGAGACATTCTTATTCTGTCAAAAAAATCTTTGGGTATCTCTAAGATTTTCTCTCGATACTCTCCATTAAGCATGTCATGAACTAACTTCTCGGCCAGTGGATATTTTTTCATAATGTCAATGCTATCCGTATTAACATCTATAACAATAGTTTTATAGATCGTATCATCTGGTTGCATAGCATATAGGTGACCTAACATGCCCTCAAATTCTCTCATCGTTACAGATTGAGTTTCGGGTGAGGGAGCAGGAATGGGGGCTGAAGGAACAGTAATTTCAGGTTCATCGGACAAATCTTCACGTTCCTCAATACCAGGAATTCGTGAGTTTACTATATTTGGAGCCATCTCATAATTTTTCCTATTATCATGAAGTCTGTCAAAAATAATTCCGTCAGCGGTAGTGATTGCAACTCTTTCGTGCTGAGAAGATCCTTTCCAGTCCATTGCAAGAGAACTTCCTATCCTTCCATAAAAAGCAATAGTTCCATAATTTCCGTTGGGATAATGATAAATCCTTACAATGTATTCTTTATTTGAAGATCTACCTGTTCTTGGAGATATTGATGTAACGTCTATAATTCTTTTATTATAAACATAAGGAGTGTTCATTTCTGGAATATATTGTGTGGGTACGGTCGCCGCTATTTTAATTATCTTCATCGTCCCATTCCCGTTCGCCGTTCTCTTGCCACGCTATTCCGGACGCATCAAGTCCACCAACAAGACTTTCAAAAGCATCTTTCCCATCACACTCAAAATACAATGCCCTTGAACCCGCCCTATTCTTCATCGTAACATCATAAGGAACACAAATTTCCACTTCGTCATTTAATATGCGACGATATTGTTTCTTGCTTAATTCTGCGTAAACTTCCATTCTATAGCCTTATGTTATTTGAATTATTCGTAGCATACTTTGGAATTCTATAACCCTTCTTGCCTCTTTTGTCCATACTCGCCAAAATCTCAGTATAAGGCTTCTGTTGTTTTTCGTTACCAAACTTATTAGGCTCTCCCAATGCCATCGTTGTAACAATCAACTTGCCTCTTTTTGTAAACTCAAGATTATCCGATGTTCCAACTAAAAACCCTCTAGATTTAAGGCGTTTAATATCTTCAGAATCTATTGATGAATTGGGAGTATATGTGTCGTCGCTATTCTTTCTCGATGTATGCCAAATTTGAAAAAGAACATCTGCATCTTTATTACTTGCAGTTACCTTCTTATTGCTTGGAGAAGACGGAACGTTAATAAGAAACGAATAATCTATTGTATCTCTTCTGGGTTTATCTGGAATTAATCTTATCGGCACTGGCATTTTAACCTCCTATCCGGCTCTAAAGACAATTGTATGTCCTTTATAATCAAAATAAACTACATTAGCTGATATATCTGTATCGACCCCGCAAGATCCAAGTCTTTCTGACAACAATGATATAATTTTAGCCAACCTGTCACCTTTAATCTTTTCGGGCTTGAATAAAATAACATCATTAGGTAAAATTCTAATATCCCCTTGGCCAAATATAAATCCCTTAAGTCCGTGCTCTTCGGCAATTATGTTTAGTTCTCCAGTTATATCGTCAATCATTTTATCTCGTTGCCCACAAAGACCAAACAATTTCTCCAAAAGGTCATTAACATTATCTGAAGATTTGTCTTGGAAATAAGCTTCTGCTCTTTCTATTTCTTCAGTCTGTACACCTAAATCAGAAACCCAAACAGAACAAACTTTTTCCCCACTCTCAGTTATACCCACATCAAAAACATCGACTCGGAATTTAGAAAATATCTTGATGACTAATGGAATAATATCATCTGTCATTAACATTCTTGTGCTAGAGATATCTTTTCTGGACACTTTTCTTTTAATAACGGAGAAAATAGAAACGATCTTATATATCTCCGTGTCAACATCTGCCTTCTGAGCAAAGCGTCTAGCGGGAGATACATTTGCCCTATCGTAGGCATTATAATCTGTCCATAATGTAGGCTTAAGGCGGGGGTCTACCTGGCGATAATAAATCCCCTTGATATCATAAGAAGGATTATATCTTGGCTGTTTTCTAATCCACTCTTCTTCTTCTACAAAACTTTCATCCCGATCATCCCATGCCATAACCCTGTCGCTCAAACCAGGAATTGTATTGCCATCCGAAATCTCTAAATTATTCATCCACCCGAAAACAGTTGCAATCTTCTTTATTGATGCCGTTTTCTCCAAAGGAAGTAACAAAGGAATGGGCCTTTCTTCTTCTAAGAGTTCTTCTAGAGTATAATAAGCACTTGTCTCATCGTGATCATTTGAAAGCAACTCCTCCATGGATGCCTTAGTGTCTAACTCATCATCTTCGGATCTGTATTTTCTTAGTTGTTCTTCAATGCTATCATTACTCTGATCTAAACCAGGTGGTAACGGAGACATGTATTGCCTTCCCAGCCTGGTTTCGATGGAAATGTTTTGATCCTGTTGCATTTCCATTCCCCAAGAAGCCCTTCCTTGATCTGAATTTATGCCTTGATGAAAACGGCCTGCCAAATCCGACCCAACAGGACTTGGAGATTGAGGGCCTTGTAAAAAATATGGGAGTGTTTGGGCTCTTCTATACCATCCGGTAACCATGGCATGTCTCATCTCTCCGGTAATCTGTAATGGGGCGTACAATTCCTCTTTGCCTTGAGCTATTAAACTTTCTCTGTACTTCTGATCAATTATTGGAAGAGCACTATTTACAAATGCTATCTCTGCCTGTTGAGGTTCTGCTTCTCCTTCATATCCTTTTGCATGGACGGATTCGTGAACAATGGTTTCAGCAAGATGTAAAATTGCAAACCATTCCCATAAATTAGGATCTTCTGATTGAGAGTTTGCCATTTCTTCTCGAGATGCCGTTAAAACCTCATTCATATTAATTCCAAATGCGGATCCCCCAGAAGATTCCAAGTTATTATAAATACCATCTATGTCAGATTGAATTTGTTCTGAACTTTTAGGTTCCGCACCTTCTGGTACATATGCACTTACTCCCTCTCTGCCTTGAGAAACAATATAGCCCATTCTTTCTAATTCTTTTTTAAGAGCCTTAATTTTAATGGCACGATCTAATGCAGCTAAATAAACTCCATAAGCTCCACCCCTGGAAAAATTGAATATAAAAGAGACGTTTTGAAGAAGAGAAGGGTCAAATTGATTTACGAGCTGTACGGCATCATCAACCTTGCCAAACAAACCCTTAAGCTGAGAAGAATCTACCGAACTAGTACCAAGCATGTTAACCGCGTAGTCAGGTATTTCTCCTAAAAAGAAACCTTCAAAATCCTCTGCCTGAGCTATCTTGTATTTTTTTTTATTGCTAGCCAACAAATCCTTCAAGTCTACGTCTCCGATTGAAGGCCCTCCGTCATCATAGCCTTCTTCAATCTCTTCTTCAATCTCTTCTTCAGCGGGGATTTGGGGTGATTGATCAACGGGGGATGATGGTTGTTCGACATGTACCTTTCTCCGTCCTTTATTGGGTATCTCAGATTCCGGTACTGTCCACTTATGTCTTGAAAAATCGTAATTGTCTTGTGTAGCGCCAACAGGATAATAAAGAAAAGACTTATCTCCAACAAAACCCTTACTTTTAGTTCTGGCAAGAATGTCATTAATTATTTCCATGACATCTGACGGAGACATCTTTCTCGATGGATCACCAATTCTTTTCTTTTCGCTTTGTTCTCCGGTTTCTAGATTTGTTTTTCTAAACCAAACAATATAACCAGTTATCTTCTTTTCATCAACGTGGACTTCAATAGATTGCGCGGGAGTGGGGGTCGAAATATCCTTTGGCTTTGTAAGTCGAATCTCATTAGGAAGATCTTCTGCAGTTACCGATGGAGCTTCGTCTTCTTGCCATGGCATAGTATAGTTTGTCAGCTTGATTCCTGTATCAAATTCATTCTGGATTTGATCTTTTACTTCCTCTCCTCCGTCATATGACCACTGAAGAATAGGTTCTTCTCCTTCGCCAATCCTACTTCTTCTCGAATTAACACTCAAAATCGCGTTTGCTGTACGATAAGACTTATGACCACCATCGACTGAACCCCCAAGATTAACTGTTACTTTATAACTATATATTTTAGACGGCCTACCACCATAAGATATATATCCAAGAAAGGTTCCATTGGTTGTAAATGTGTCTCCTTGTTCTTGATGACTCCACCTACTAGGCACCTGCTTCCATGATATCATACCAGTAGTACTAAATCTATCAAATTGCTCATAAGCTTTTGGATCTTGGATAGACCGTTCAGGAGAAGATTGAGCCATTTTATAGATACGCATAATTACACCTTTAAATTATTACTTATGTTATTCTTCAAAATCCTCTCGGAACCCTATGTAAAAAAAAAGAAAGCAGAATATATTTATTATACTCCGCTTTCTCTTTTTTTCACACAAATATTATCTAGTTATACGCCATACCCCATATCAGGAGTTCTTTCCTCTTCTTCTGCGGCCGGTGGCATACCTGCAAATGGAGCTTCTGCCTCTGGAGACGATGGTGTTCTTTGCTTGGTTTCTTCGAAATATTCCCTAGTATGACCAGCATCTAAAACTTCGCCGGTTTTACCAAATCCCTCTACTTCGGTATTTAAAAGGTCATTAAGAAGAGCATCGTCGTTTTCCATTTGACACCCAGTGTTCGGACCGTGTTCAAGTATCTTTCCTTCAAACTTACCATCGGGCTTACACGTTATACGAATTTTAACGCATCCTGCTGGTGTTCCCTCTGCAACTTTATACATTTTCATTTTATTCTCCTGTCTCTAAATTAATAGGTTAAGCAGTAATCTTGTACTGTTCTCCAACCGGAACGATAATATCAATTTCCACACTGTCTCCGCTCATTCCTTGAGTATACTCAAAGCCATTAGAAATAGCTTGAGCTATGGACTTCATGCGGCCAACTTCCTGCTTAATCTTTCCATCGGGATTTGAACCAAGCTTATAAGGAACCCCTGCCTTATCTATCGTGATACTCCATGTCCCATCCCCTGACCTTTTAAAGCCGAGGTCACACCATCTCATTCCTGGTGCATTTTTAGGAATAGCAATATTAAACCCCGAAGATTCTTTGTTGCTCATGTCACGAATAGTAAGACCGGCATTTGGATCTACCTTGATATAGTCTTTCCATTCCGGCATGATGTTAATCAAAGCTTTTTCAAGAACTTTGATACTACATTTTAGGCTTAACTTTCCGGCCGCCCAGTGACTCATTATACTTACTCCTTATTTATTTTATATTATTTCACAACAGACTTATAAAATTGTTCTATATATTCAACCGGCAATCCTGCATTTAATCCATATTCTGTTTCGTTGTCCGTAATTATTAATGTAACCATCCCAACAAGTTCTCCCGTCGATTCTTTTACAATTGGACCGCCGCTACTACCAGGGAAAACCGACAAATCGACAAACATATAGTCAGGAGCATCATCATAAAGCATTGGCTTGCGATTGAGAGAACTTATTATTCCCATGGACACGTTATTTTCATATCCATGCGGGCTTCCGACAGCTATCACATCTTCTCCTACAGCATATTGTTTACTGAATTCAAATGAGTCAGAATCCAAATCTGCTTTTATCAGAGCAATATCCATCGATAGATCTACATCCAAAAGTTCTGCCTGTTGCCACCTACCGTGCTGAAACAACTTAATGATGACATCAGAACCAAAATCTTTAATTAAAAGATTATTATTCTTATTATACTTCTTTATTACATGAGCGCAAGTAATAAAATGATTTTTTTCTATACAGAACGCAGATCCTATTTCTTTTACATCGTCCAAAGGGCTTATAGACTCGACAAGAAAGCATTTATTAAGGGAATCTCCAATAACCTCAAGCCTATTCATATCATTATTCTCACTTTGGGCAATCCTAGATAGATACTTGAGGGGTATCTGATTCTTGCGTAAATATCTTTGAGCCAAATCTAATGACATAAATGAAACCGATCCTCCCGGCACTTTTACTTTCCATTTCTGAGGGGATTGCGGTACAGCACTAAGCATATTATTCAGAATGTCTAAATCCCGCTCTTTTCTCTTGTAATCATCTCCCCTATCTTTGTATGATTTGCTAACATCCTTTCCAGGTGCCCAATTACCACGAGTATGTGGATAAATATCTTCTATTTTTACTTTGCCGTCTAAAACGTCCTGTATGGTAGGAACGTTATTAGAAGGCATAATGGACTTATCTGTAAGGGGAGAGATAGAGGGCATGCCGTCTGGACCTCGATTTTGAAACGGCATAGTTGTTCTGTAAGAAAGTATTTTCATTTATTTATAGATACACGTATCCTTTCGTATATTTTTCGGAATCTCAATAAAAAATCCTCTATTATTTTAGGATTCTATAAAGGCGTCGGAGAGATCGTCGTCTTCTTTTGGAAGATCTATGAATGGTTTATTCTTTTTGGCGTCTTTTGTACCCGGTGCAACACTGTCAACTAAATCCACCTTTTTAGGAGTACCTTCTTCCATGATAACAGCATGGCGACCCATTTGCTCTTCGGGTGGTAACTTAGATTCATCAATAAATAAATCATCGTCTTCAAAATCCATGGAATCTTTTTCTTCTTGTTCTTCAAGCTTCTTCATAGCCTCGATAGATGCCTTTGTCTTTTCGGAATCTTTAATTTCTCCAGCGGCATTCCTTACCATCTTTGTCTCAACCATTCTGTCTCCAGTTGAGATAACTACCCTTGAACCTAACTTTTCTGTTTCGGCTTGTGCTTCATCACATTTTTGCTGTTCTGTTTTTTTTACAGGTGGGGGTGTATTAGATTTAGATACATTAGATTTAGATGTATTAGGCTTTGATTTATTCTTAGAGCCTTTTGGACGACCACGATGTTTCTTCTTTTCTTCTTTAATTTCGGATTCGATCAATTGTTCTGGTTCCTCAACTGGTTCCTCAACTGGTTCCTCAACTGGTTCCTCAACTGGTTCCTCAACTGGTTCCGTGGATGGAGCATCTTCGATATCAGTTTCGGGTTCCA
>Ga0307377_10001932_pt1 | contig 25085 bp, 25 predicted proteins | sample TR3MG_FD_202535 | JGI IMG/M metagenome (GOLD analysis project Ga0307377, IMG submission 202535) | Soil microbial communities from Risofladan, Vaasa, Finland - TR-3 | ecosystem: Environmental > Terrestrial > Soil > Coastal area > Acid sulfate soil | place: Finland: Risofladan, Vaasa | collected... | reverse complement strand
CCACTATGGAACATGAGCACGCATGAGAAAGCTGTTAACGCACATGCCGCGTCGCCCGTGTCTTGTGGCTCTCCTTCGTCGATTCCGAAAGGTTTTAGACTCGCCTCGCTTACCACATTTATGCTTATTGTTTTAGCTAAGCTTGTCCCGAAACAGTTTGTTGCGGTTGCGGTTATGGAGTACGTCCCTGTGCTACCTGGTACTCCGTGAATCGCGCCTGACTCCATATCAAAGAACATCCCGTTAGGCAGTGATTCCGGTATACATACGTCACCCAATGTTACAGTGCCTACACCTGAAGTTATAACAGGTAACCCCGTCGCGCATACTGGTATTTTTTCCTCTACCCCTGCTACGTCAGTTTTAGATTGCCCGTCGCAATCTGTATAAGTAAACATTACACCTTTATCACCTCCACTAATAGTGTATGAATTACATGTCGAGGTTAATGCCCAAGACGTTGGCGACCCCGACGCTTGCAGTTCTATTCGTGTCGCCTTGCTGTTAAGCATCTCTATATCGATTTGACTTATAAATGGAACCGAAAATTGCTGGCAATTACATGTGCCTGTATTTATGACTATGCCTAAATTGCTTACCAACATCCATTTTGCAAACACTACTGGAGCGCCTGCACATGTTGTTGAATCCATTAAATAGTATTTATCGTCACCCACAAATACCGCTGACCCATCTGATGCAGAATATATAGTGTCTCCGGTAACGGGAGTAAGCCCGGTTCCGTTAAAGTAATAGGTCGTGGTTGGGCATTCCGCACAGGCTAAGGCTGCTGTTGTAGATGCTGTAAGATCTATGAAGAAACTGTTTAAATATGGCGCGATTGTGTTCAATGCCCATGCCGTACTGGATAATGGAGAATATGTCGTGATTAAAACTTCCCCGTCAGAACTAGTCTTTTTGTATAAAGTGTTTCCTATCCCGTTATTTACCAATCCATCATACGGGGACGTAAGATTTATGTCGCTGTCCGGTACCCCCGCTGCTATTAGAGCGTTATAATTTGCTGTTGAGTTCAGTCCTACGTACCCCGTGTCTGATAGTACTGTAACCCCTTGAGTTAACACCACTCTTGCAGGAGTATCAGTCACTTCATAATTAATACCTGTTAACCCTAGTGGTGACCCAAAGTCAACGTCTATATATTTAGTTACCTCCCCTCCATTATATGATGCCGCTCCCGTCCCCATATTGTCTGAGTAATCCCATATCAAGTATAATATCCCGTATCCATTTGGGTTTCTAAATACAAATGACCCTTCGTATTTACTGCTCACAATAGACACTGGGATTTCGGTAGCTAAAGACAGGACAAGCGCCTTGTCTTGAACATCGTCATATTCCTTATCAGTTATAAGGTAGTACATTTTATTGTTCATTGAAGGTTGCAAGTCCTTCACGTCTGAATAAGCCCCGATAGTCCCGGTTTTAAGGGTGACTGTTGCGCCGTCATAAGGAACAGCGTCTACGCCCCCAACTCCCTTTATTATTGTGTCTAATGAAGAGGGACCGTTGTTGTTTAGTACTATATTATCAAAAGAGTATTCTACACTGCCCGTGTAGGCGAATGTTTGAGTTGCTTTTCTTTCCGACATTATATTTTGGATATTGTTGTTAAAACCCAAGGCTTAACTATTATCACCTTTCCAGGACCTTGTGTTACTATGTATGTTGCAGTTAAACCGCCACAAAATGTAAATGTTATTGTAGCTGTTCTTGTTACTGCTGTATTGTTGTCTGAGACGCCTAAGAATACTCCCTCGTCACCAACCCCTGACGTTGGCCATCCAGTCACCCATCCTGATCCCGCTGAATATACAATGCCTACAGTCCATGATGTATTACTGTACACTGAAAAATCAGGCTTGTCATTACCTACAAATTCAATATTTGGGTTTTGGTCAGCCGAATAAGTTCCTCCAGGCCTACTTAATGTTAACCTGCATGGCTTCGATGTGTTCGCGTTTGAAGCTAATATATAATGACCATTATAAGGGTCGTACACCCCTAGTTTTTGAGTGTTTAGACTGCCCCTCATTAAATCTCTAAAATAACTTTTCATTCCAAGCTTCGAAATGCTCACTATTGTTTCTCCTGACATGTTCAAAACAGTACCTCTTCTAGCGTCTGTGAAATAAAACGAATCCCCCCATTTAGCAAAACTCTCCGGATTATAGCTAATACCCCACTCACCCTTGTCGGGGATTTGAGTTCCAAGTACTTGCGGTACAGAGGTTATAGTTCCTCCACCTACTGCATCACTTAAAAGATTTTTCCCGTAAAGAACACGGCTAATTTTATCCTCTTGCATTACAACTAGGTCATTGTCTCTGGAGAAAAGCTTTTGTATGCTCCCGTATTCCGGGTCTAGATTTTTATAATTTTGCAATGACAAGTTAAACTCATTCAAATTATTTATGGATGATTCACTTTTATATAGTCCACTATACGTCAAAGATGCTATGCGGTTCTCTTGCTTGTAATCTTCTATTACAGTGCTTACTCTAGGACTGTACTCAAGGGTGGTAGAATTGAAATTATCCCTTATTCGATCTGTCTCTAAGCCCGTGCCAAATGCATACGCGTTAAATGTACTATTAGTGTTTGTTACTGGATTAATAAGCAGTGTCGCTGGGGTTATGCAGTTGTTACCTACAATCACTTGGTCTTTCTCTTCAGTTTGGTCATGATAAAATCCTATCGTCCCTCCCGTTGCAGCCCCATTCCCAGGGAATATTAAGTCTATAATTATATTGTACTTATCCTCGACCCATAGAACAGTGTGCATTCCTGGTATTGATGCATACGGAGACGCCGACGTGTGTACCTCGACTTGATCGCCAACTTGAAATGTGTGAGGATCTATTCCTGACGGGGTGTCGCCTGGTATCAATTGTCCTAGATTTGTGTATCCTGTTGGAGCTGGGCTTGCGTAGGTGGGCGTTGTGAAGTCTTGATACGCCCATAACACCTTATGCTCCCCTCCTGATATTGGATATGTCCTAGACGTTTCGTGATAAATGTCGGCGTCAGCTTCTGGAGGTACCGTCTCGCAAATAGCCAAAAACTCTGCTTGCTGCACACTTATACTAGCCTGCACCACATTAAAATCACTTGCGGCAACCGTTTGAAAACCCTGTATTATCATTCTCACAGGATAATTCAAAGTTTCTGAAGTTATTGATGATCCTTGGCTCATCACCCCAGCCCCAACAACGCCAAGTGACATTGAAGGAAGAAAACTAGTTAAGTAGTTAGATCCTCTCCTGAATGTTACCCCCTTAGCCCCCACATCTGTTGCTGCTAGTGGGTTTGTCGGGTCTAAAGGATCACCGACCATGTGGACAAAGGCTTGGTAAGCCCCAGATTCTATAAACCATTCTTCTATGTTGACATAGTCTACGGTTGACGGCGGAAAATACTGAATAGCGGTTGGTTGTCCAGCATTATAAGTGTCAGTCAAGATCTCTATTCCAATTACTGCTCCCGCCTCTATAGCCCTGTCTGTTTCAGGAGAGATTGTTGGCGACCACCCTGGTCCCGGCAAAATAACAGCCCCTCCCCAGTCGTAAATTCCTGTCGTTCCTGCCGTTGACCATTGCCCTGGCAGTCCGTTCCCACCGAATATATTGCCTCCGAAATCGAAAGAGGTTCTGCAATTTATTTTCCACTTGTCTCCAACTACAAAAGGTGACCCTCCTAGTGACCATTGTATATTTATCGCTGTTATACCTCCTACATTTATAGGAGTTGACCCACTTGATATCGAGGCAGTTGTCCATGACGATGATCCTCCCACAGCGCTTGTATACCTGAATGTGGTCTGACTGACAATTTCAATAGTAATTCTTAGGTCTGCTGGACCAGAAAATGCATTGCCTATTACCGACAATACATTTGCTATGCCTGATCCGTAATGAATAGGATTTTCTGCTACAGAAAATCTATCATGGACTGGTGGAGCTAAGAATTGCCCCCCTGACAGATTGTTTGCTCCGTAACCTTCAAAATCATATGAAAATAATGCTGCGGGGTTGAATTCGAAACTGCTGTCAACTTTTATTTTAAAATATAATCCAGCTAGTTCAGGTGATGAAGTGCTTGATATGAAGTCAACCGCCTTATTCTCTAACTCAAGCACCTTGTATTTTTTGTTTGATAGCGTCGCTCCTTCTAGGTCCGACTTAAATATAACATAGTCTCCAACTGCAAATTTATCTAAATCAAAATCATTTATTAAGAAATAACGATAAGTACCGTCTGCGTAATACAGTATAGGAAATATATTGTAATACTTGCCTCTCGTCTGCTTTATAACTAACCTGTAATTAGTGGCGAACTCTGGAGGCTTGTTTATTATGTCAATCTTTAAGCTATTCCCTGTCACTGAGTTCTCTGGGGGGATATATACGGTGTTGTTTTCAGATGTAAGAACGGTCGTCAATCTTCCGTACTCGTCACCATACTCAATTCCAATTTCCAAATCCCTGTCACTTCTAAAGGTTTGTATTGGGCTATAAATAAGTGTTGGTTTGTATACAAAATCAACATTATAATCTATTAGTATATCAAGGCTGTTATTGTCTTTTATGTCATAATGCTGCACGTAATCCCCGTATATTAGCCTCCGATCTATTATTTCTTGAGATTTAGCCTTTAAAGGTACATAATCCGAAAGACGCCCTTTTTGATTTGACGCGATTGGCCTGTATTTTTTACTATTAGCGAAATCAAAACTCCAAACACTGTCGTTTAAGATGCCTAGCTGATCCTTATTAAAAGACTCTACGACTGCAATGTTGGTCGTGGATGAATCACGAACAAGTAGCTCTACCCCCGTAACAAATCTATTCCCGGTTCTAAACGTCACTTTTACCCTGTTCTTCGTATTAAGCATCGCCTTGTTCTCTCCAGACCCGTAATCTAAAGCGTACGACCCAGGTGTAAATGCTACACCTGAAAAGGGCGCCATTGGAGTGTATTGATCGTCAACGGTTATCCATCTATAGGAGAACTCTAGGAACTTCTCTTCCATGTTGTTCTCTTGATTCTGCGTGTCTTGCATATCAATAGTTGGTGCGTAAATTGGAGCTGTAATAATTACAGTGATATCATCGTTAATCCTGTCATCATCAATATTATAGGATTTAGCCCTGTCAATTTTTATTTTTCTAGGGGCGTTATTATTGTCAGTCCAATATAAAAACCCATCAATATAATTAAACCCTGTGATATAAAAGTCTTGATCAAAATTGAATTTACTAGCCGTGCTTGGATTCACCTTATTTGACTGAAGCACCCTTGATATGCCATTTGTGATTTCACTATATTCATATATACCATCAAAATTATCGGAAGCTACTATATAGTAAATCAAGTTTTCTGCCTCGTAAGCCACAGCCCCGATTGTACGTGCATTATTTACGGCTTGCCCAGCGGTGTCTGATAAAGACCCGATTTGAGCATTCCCTAAATGGTTTCTGGCTGACCCCGCGTCTTCTCCTTCGGCATCTACGACGTTAATATTCAACGCATCTCGATATTGGCCGTCAGCCACCATGCGCTCATCAAGATCCTTGTTCATGGATCCACGCAAGAAAATTCTCTTTAACTCAGCCATGCTTACTTAATCCATTTGTTTTGCCCTCTAATAAGCATCAATAGTTTTTCAGGATTGATCCCGCTTATTCTTATCCTAGAGTTTGCTAATTCAGCAGCACGTTTCTTTTTTGCTTCTAATATCTTGACCGCCGATACTCCGTACTTTGAGTCTAGTATCTCATAAGTCAAATATGAGTATAAATACTTTTCGAAAAATTTATGTACAACTATATTCGCGTCATCACCGTTCTCCATTCCGTCTGAAATGTACTCAAGAACAACTGTCTTGCCTGACATTGTTGAGTCAAAATTTATAACGCCTGCCCTCATGTTAATCTCAAACTTGGGATTAGCATTCATCTTGGACGGGTCGCTGCCGTACATACTCCCTACTGAGTAATATTTACACCCAGGATATTCAACATCTGTCCCTGTAGCGGTGCCTGCCACTCTTGTAGCATCTAGCTCTGATGTTCCGACCAGCACTTCCCCGTTCGCTGCAAACAGTAATTCCCCTGTATTGTCTTCTAGGTATGCGCTGGCAGACATTGTTGCTCTGTTCTCTGTTAGCGGGTACAACACCCCGTTCACTTCTTGAGATAGCCGAACGTAATTAACATAATCTGGAGGCATGACTAAATTCAGATCAGTGCCTATGACAAATTCCAGTGCCTGAAATGATCTAATTGAATCGTAGTTCAACCCCTTCACAGCTTGTTTTGCGTGAAAACGGACAATGTGCTTAGCTACATTGTCAACCATTTTATCATCGCCAACAAAAACCAACATGTAGTTATTGATGATATCGGTTATTGATATGTGCTGCCCAGACCCATGATTAATCGATAAGGGAGCTGTCCCGCCGTTTAAATAGTACTGGTAATTAGTTATATATCCGTTTGTCATAACTGCTCTTGTTTCTCTTGAACCTCGTCAGTTTTTGCTGACTGAACAATTTCCGGCTCTCTTATTTGTGTTCCTGCGAACTGCAATATTTTTTCTATAAGGTTGTTCTCGTCATCCTTTGAAATTTCAAAGTCCTGATAATCACCTGCTGATTGGTTAAATATAGGCTCTCCTCCTGATAGACCATTGTATGTCCATTTTGGATCCGCTGGGTAACGAACGTAGTATTGTACTACTTGCCCTGTGGTTGTGATCGTGTTAGGGTATACCTGCATTTCCGATGCTATAATAGTGTACACGGGATAGGTCGTTGAGGGAGCAGTGTCCATTGAACTGTTAAGGTTCAGTATTTTATTATGAGCCATATGCTCAATCTCTACCCCTGTAGCCAAATACGTGACTGTTCCTAATGAATAAGCGTCTGTAGGTATAGTGTATCGTAATGTTGTGCCATTCCAAACAGGAATCCCTTCAACAGTGAATCGTTCTATAACTTCTGATAGTCGTTTTGATATGTCCCCAAGCCCACTCGTGTGCATATGAGCGTTTGTTTTATTAACCGCATTACTTTTACTGTAAAAGTAAGACTCAAAGATTTCTAACTGAGCCTGCTTAGCGTATAAGTTGAATTGATCAGGAGTAAGATACCCATTATTGTCCTTATTCATTATAGCAAGAACAGTATTCCTTACATCATTAATCATAACGCCTGAGTTTTAGACAAAGATAAACAAAAAAAGGGCACCATTGTAGATGCCCTTTTCAAATGATTTTAGCTTGTGCTATTATGCAATAGCCAATGTAAACATTCCTGTGCCTGAAGGCATTACAAGTGTAGAGAATCCATCTGGATTTACACCGCTAGTGAACGCTTTAATAAAGGCGTCATCAAAAGCCTTCGCAATTGTTCTTGTTGCTAACAAATTACCTGCGTGAGTCGCAGTTAACGTGTCTAAACCACCTGAAGCATACTGAACAGTTGTTACACCGATCGCATTGGCAGCGGCAGTTGCTTGAGCAGCCATAAGGAATCTCTCCGCAGAGATAGTTCTTGAAACTGAAGAAACTGTTGCTGAATAAACAATGTATACCTCAGCGGCATCCATAATGTCAGCGCTAATTGATGCTACAGTTGCGCTATCAATAGCCGTGATGGTGGCATAAGTGCCGTCAGTTGTGTTGTGAACATAATCACCAATAGTGAATGTTGCTGTTGACGCTACAGTCAGTTTGCTTGCTGTACCCGTAGCATCTGTTCCTGCGTCAAGTACGTCTTGAAGCGGAACCTTGATAAATTTTGCCATGTTAAAAATTTTATGGGTTTATATTGGTTACAAAGATAACCAAATTAATCTTTATTTAGAAGGTACTCAATCATATTGAAGTCTTCCATTCCTTCCTTTGACATTAAATAAAACGTAAGCGCTTCCTCCGGGTCTTGCTCAGGCTCGGCTCTTAACATCATTTTCTTGTCGTCTGGGAAATTTCTGAACACTTCTGTCTTGTTGTTCTTCCATCTAATGATCCCTGCCTCAATAGCACGTTCTACCATGTCAGAATTAGTGGTTTCAATGCTGTTGGCTATTCTCATGAACTCCTTGGGATTGTTTGATGCGAATAAAAGTAAATCTCTCTTAATCTCAGTTGGCTCCATTATGTCAACAACATCAGGCTTGATTTTTCGCATAACAGCCAACATTTCCTCAACTCCTAATTCACGAGAAGTTTTCTCTGCTAAGAAGTTGAATTCTAACTCGTCTAATTCAGCTTGAGCAGCCTTACTGTGATCCACTTCATAAAAGTATGATCCTCCATTAGCTATATTGTCTGGGTGATGAGCCATGAACTCCTGTTTTGCAGGGTATTCATTATGAATTGTGTACACTCCTTTCTCGAATAATATATGAGAAAGACGGGCATTCTTGTCTTGCTCATCGACAAAGATACTTTTTTGATTGTCGCATTGACGAATCTCTCTCCGCTCTTTTTTCTTGGGGTCATACCAAGTGAGATCCTTGCTTCTTGATGATTTTGTCGCGATAGCGAACGTTGGCGGACTTTTTTGCTTAGGCGTAAGCCTATACACTTTTACATTACTTTTCATTCTATTTTATTTTATTTTATTTAATTTAATTACAAAAAGAAGGGGGAAGCCATGCCTCCCCCGTCTAGCACTCTTATCCTTTAAATATGAAGAAGTTGTTTGCACCCATTGTACATACAGCTCTTTCAGTCAAGAAATTAACGTTCATTTCATCAATATCATCAGTCTGATTTGGTGAAGAACCACCAGTCATGTATGTTTGATAAAGACGGCTAGTGTGCTCAGAAGCTCTGTATCGTACGTGTAAGAATGGACGCATTGCGTTTTTACCCATTACTTGATCGTAGATAGACATTGTTCCTGCTGGAACCATTACTCCATGAACTGCACCACCATTTAAACCTCCACGAAGCGTTGCATCGTTTAAGTATTTCCAATCAGTCTTGTAGAACTCATAACCTCTCTTGAACCCGTCAAAACCAAGGTTAATCGCCATATCTTCGCTGTTGTTAAACACACCGTAAGACGTTCCTCCTGATCCTAAGCTGTTCTGAGCAGCAAGCATTCCGTTCATGTCGTTTGAGAATCCTCTATCAAGGAATAAAACGTTTTCACGAATAGCTCCTTGCTTATCAAGTCGAGCGATAACAGCATCAAAATCATCTAATGTAGATGGATTTCCTCCTGCCCAAACATTACCTCTTGTCTCGATAGCCTCGAACATACCTTCGCTGCCTGCGTTTCCTCCACCTGTGTTATCAGATAGGAATACTTCAGCTCCAGATGCGTTTTCAGCAGAAACAGCCTCAATCATTGACATCTCAGTGTAATCCTCGAAACGAGTACGAGTATCTCCTTGAGATTTCAAAAACCAGTAGTATCCGCCACCACCACTCTCAGTAGTTGTATTAACCCATCCAATCTGAGCCATGTCAGAACCGGATACAGTATACTTCTCCTTAATGATGATAGTCTTATTATCGTAGAAAGAATCTACAGACTCTAACGCTCCAACCATTCCAGCAGACCCTTTTTTGAATTCTGATCCGAAAACAAAAGTTGTAATTGCTGCTGATGCATTGAACCCAGTTGGTTGCCCAGCCGCCTCATACCACTCAACAGTCAATTGCGTGTTTGCTGCGTTAATAGCAGAGACAACTCCCTTTGCAATTATATCAGCAGCATTATCTGAAAATATAAGAGTTTGGTTCGCTCTAAAATTGAACGTTAAGCCACCTGTACGAGTGAATACTGTTGTATCCGCAGCGTCAGCAGTTGCTGTTACTACGTCCTCGTACTTTGTGTGCAGACGCCCTTGTTCTGCCCATTTGATTAAATCCGAGTTAGTTGGAATCTCTGCCCCTACTAATCTCAAGAAAGATGCTACCGAACGATTTCCATAAGCTTCAAATTCTGCATCATGAACATCCGGAAGATATTGATTGATGAAACTGAAGTCAGTTATGTAATTTGTTGGTAACGCGATTTTGGTCGCCGTAGGTGTTAAACTAACCCCTGGTGACGCTGATACTGAACCTGCCATTTTTTCTTAATTTACTAATTGTTTTTTCTAAGTGTATTTGTTCCCCACCTTCAGACCTCCTCCGCCTTGCCCTGGGGTCGACTCGTAAGTGACCGTTGTGCCATTTTTTGTCGCTGCATGTACTGGGGCTTTCTTGGTTGGCATATCTATATTTTTAGTTGCCACAGCATCCGCTTTTACAGCGTCAGCCTTTCCCATTTCATACGCCCAGCTAGCAATCTTGTCTGCGTTGGTCGCCGCAAACATTTCCTTGTGATACTGTGCTGGATCCTTTAAGATTCCCTTTTCATCTAAGTGTCTATTAATGAAGTTCCTTGCGTCAGACTGTGTTTTCTTTACAGAATCTGCATCATTAACTTTAAACATTGCGTTCCCTTCTCCAACTTTGAATTCGAAACCTTCGAACTTGTTAGCAAAAAAACCTTCTGTTTTCTCAGAGAAAATACCTGCTCTTTGGACCGCCGCAGCTTGATCATCAATTGCACGTTGTTCATTAGCTTCGAAATTTGCAAACTTCTCTCTCTTTTCCGCAGAAATAAGACCGTCACTTGACTCAAGCGGTGCCTTGTATTTTTCTTGGTAATCAGAGAGAAACTTTTTCGCTTCTCCAAGCTTTCTCTTTTTGGCTATTTCCTTTGTACGCTTCTCTACCTCCTCATCGTCTTCGTTGTATCCAAACTGTTGTCTTAAATCAAAGTCAACATCTTTAGCGTCGAAGTCTGGGTTTTGCAGAGATGTGTACTCGGCTAAAATAGCATCATCAGATTCCTTTGAGAAATCCTTATTGACTTTCATGAAGTCTCCAAGTCCCCTCCCGGTTTCTGCTTTAAACTTTTCGTAGGCAGACATTTCAGGTGATAATTCTTGTTTCACCTCAACTATCTTCTCTACTTCTACTGGCTTTGCGTCCAATTGGCTGTAATCCCAATCTGCCTTGCCTGTTTTTTTTCTAATATGTGAAAGAACATCTTCGTCATTTAATTCGCTCAATGGCGTCTCGATGACTGGTTTATCTTTATCTATTACTACGTCCGCTGCTGGCTCATCGCTCGCTGGGGGTGGTAGTGTTGTCGTTGTTGTTGTTGCTCCCTCTACTTCTGCCGCCGCCTTTGCTGCCGCATCCTTGGCCACTAACTCTTGCTCTATAACTTGAGAAGATTTACTATCTCCATCCTCGTAAGTCACCGTGACTATCTTGTCGTTTTCCATTTTATTTGATTTAATTTGATTTGAACAAAGTTAACTATTTATTTTTAACCAAAATCACCTAGGTCTATATCTTCCATAGTATCATTGGTTGATTCAAAAGTTCTTGCTGGCGTTCCTGATTGACGCTGGGTTATCATTGTGGATGTATTAGATGACTGCTTATCAATCCGCTTCAGCTTAGCCTCGTCCTTTTCTTTCTCTAAATCAGAAGCCCGTGCCACTGCTTGCCCTTCAATCTCCATAGCGTATGCGTGTTCTATACCCATAAGCTTCTCCTTGAGTCTTGCGGACTCTTGTAATACAGCAATTTCTCCTTGCGTCTTAGCTTGCTCCACCCCTGTTTTTGCCTTAGCCTCAGCATCGATTTGTTGCATTTTAGCCTGTGCTATTGCTTGTTGGGATTGTATTGCCGATGCTGTTTGTGCTTGTAAGTCGAACTCCTTTTGTTTCTGGTCTTTTTCCTCTTTCTTTCGCGTCTTTAGCTTCAGTAGCTCATTCGCTAATTTCGGGTTCTTCACTTGACGGATATCTTCTGCGTCCTCCAGCAATATGCTTCCTGATTTCAATGCCAACTGAATGTTTGTCTCTACATTAGCCTTTTCCTCTTCGTCTGGAGAAACCTCTATGAATATTCCGAAAGAGTATAATGGTAAGTCCTTGATCTTATCAAGAGTAGCTACATTCGACTTCCCGATTTGATTCGCTAATTCTTGTGCGTCCTCAGCATGCTCTAATACATCAGATATTCTTATCGAAACCCCCTCTGCTAATTGCTTCGTCATATCAAGCCCCGCCTCAAGAATATGTCTTGTAGCCGTGTTTGAATTTAAAGCGGCCATTTTTTGAAGCCCAACCAATGAGTTTGCATCAGGATTAGAAGCGTCTCGTGCCTCATTCAGCCCCGTTACACTTTGTATCGATCCCATGTAACTGTTAAGCGTGGTTATCAATGTGTTCAGTTTTGACTGTCCGCTGCTTGTGGTTAATTCTTGAATTGGTATGCGCGCATTGTTAAATTCACCATCGTCAGTCTTGCTTCTTCCGATAACACTACCCGTTGTCATGTATAAATCTAAGGCCTGCTGAGGTCCGTAAACGGCTCCGTCACCAAGGTTGATTCCTACAAGTCCATCGGCATCTATAAATACACCATCCGGTACTATTTTCTGTAGAACCTGCTGTGTTTTTAAATGTGTCAATTGAATTAGATCGGCAAAAGGTATCATCCTGTCGACTAATGAGTCGTACGTGTTATTATATAGTTTGGGAGCGACGCCAATATATCCTGAATATGCTCTTTGTGTAGCGGCTTCAGGACGAACCATGTTTTTCATCAACTCCCACTTCAATAGAATATTTGTTCCCAGTATTAACACTCCTTCATACCATACGTCAATCTTCTTTTCAACTCTCTCGAAAAATTCGCTTTCTTCTGGATTGAATTCGTCATCTTTTCTTATGGCTCTTCGCCCTCCGTTTTCAAGCGTCTTAATTTTATACACGAAATTCTTGTCCATCTTATACCTGAAGTACAACACGTTTGTCACGTCCTTGTCAAAAACTGTCTCGGCATGTGGCTTCATTACCGTGTAGGTTGAACTCCATGAATTACCCGTAGCCATCACTTGTGCAATTTCTTCTTTAGTAATGCTAGGCTTGATTTTCTTTAATTCTAATATAGGAATCCTTTTAACTTCTCCCCAGTAGAACACGTCCTTGTAATATGGATCCTCAGTGTAACTGTGTATCGTGTTTTGAGGGTCGACATAGCTTATCTTGATTCCTTCTGTGTGCAGGTACTCGTGTTTTACAAAGCCCCTTCCTAATACTACCTGGTCAGTATCGTATCTATACTTGATATTTAGGAAATTGTTCATTTCAAAAACTGTAGATATCGCTTCTTCCTCGGCTATTTCTATCGCAGGCTTGAATTCAAGCTGCATGTGTAATTGAAGTTCTTGATCTGAGTTTGGTATTTGATCTTGTGGAATGTTAAAAGCGTCAATTCCGAATTCATCCATAGTCTGCTTTAGGAACTCCTGCGCGATCATGTCTTCAGCAATTGTTCTTTGATATAGGTCTCTCTCCTCTGATGAGGTTACATCTTGTGCAAAAGCTTTTGGAGTGAATAGTCTATTGTTCATCCCATTAACAACAATGTCAACGTATTTCGGAACGATCTTTACTATGCTCCAGTTTAAGTTTAACTTGGATAAGTCCCCGTTAACCTTCATTCTGTCTTGGTACTGTCCGATAGGTTGCTCTCCCCTAGAGTATAGCCTACTTCGGTGAATGCCTAGCCAATTATCGTAATAGCCACAAGAGCCGTTAGAAGTTTGATTGAACCACTCATGCTGTATAGCCTGCGCGACATCGAGTCCGTATGACTCATTTGCTTTTTCTGCGTCAGTAGCTAGATAGTTGGGGAAATTAACTTTAGCAATTAATGGGACATCTTTCTTAGCCATTTCTTATGATTTTACTCGTGGTGCCTGAATTATCGTACATTGCAAAGTTAAACTTTATTTCCGAACTTTCTTTGATCGGAGTAAGCTTGTGTTTACGCGTCCCCATGATGGCTAGTCCTGAACTTATCGAGGCATCGTGTTTCGTTCTGTTTGTTATATCGAATGTCGCCCAGTCTTTTAAAGTTTCCATGAATGGCATTTCACCACAGTTCTCTGAGCTTCTATATGTCTCTTCCTTGTCGTAGCCTACCTGCTCCTCAATATATGAGGCTATGCAATCAGCATGCGTCTGAATAACATCTACAGATGAGTTTGGTATTCCCCCCAATGATAATTCATTCTTTGATAATGCACTTGTAGGCTTGTCGGGTCGATTCATAGCGAAGGCTCTGTATCCTCTCATTTTTAGATATACCAACAGGCGTACCTTGTTGTTCTCCACAAGTATCTCCATACCGTAATAATGTATAGCCATCAACACGTCCTCAAAAAATATTTCGGCGGTTGGGGGGCGTGAGATATATTCTAAGAAAAATCTACTAGACGGAACGTTGTCATCCGTATTTGTTTTTGTTAATCCATGAAGTGACCCTTTCGATCCGCCACCACCAACTGTTCCATTAATATCATACGGGTCACATCCGAACATTCCTAGATGCTTGTTCTTTGGGAATTTCAAGTCGCCTTGTTTCCTTACGTTGTTGGTTAAGCTTGGTCCTGGCATCCATCCTAGATTGAATTTCCCTTTAGGGTCTGGTGTCCAGACTACCTCGGTGTCTCTCTTTCCGTCCTTCCAACTAAAATTACCTCTTCTAGCTATTTGCTTCATTGTGTACCCTAGTCCGTCATTATGGTCTATTTGCTCGTATATTTTAGTCAGGTTGAAGATTGATGCTTTTGACTCGTCTCTGAACGCATGCGACTCTGTTCTTGGGAACTGTCTGTAGAATTCGTTCAGGTCGTCAGGATCATTCTTACGCGCCTCAACTTCATTGTCCCAATACTCAATCACTCCTTGCGTTATCCAACTGCCGTCAACACCCATAACAGGCTTTTTCGGGGTAACAAACACGGGCCATCCATACTCATCTATGAACCCTTCGAAGTTCCACTCCATTGGTATGAATAATCTATATAACCCCGATCTAGTCTGACCGTTTTTGGTTCTGTCTGATTGGTCCGAAAGTTCGTACAGCTTCTTGTAATTTGCGCCTCCTTTAGCCAATGCGTTTACCGTGGATCCCATACAGCATTTACCAACTATTTTTGCGCCTAGCCTTAAGCATGTCTTAGTTACTCGCCAGTTATTCAGTATGTTAAGTGGTAGGACCCATTTACTCGATTCGTCATGCAGCAACTCCAAGAGCTTCTGTCCATCATAGCTATTGTCATCCGTGCTCTTCCAATCGACAACTGTATCCAACGCGTCAAACTCATCGTATTCATGCGTTCCATGCATGTTTTTCTTGGTTATTCTTGACGCAGGAAGAGTGTATTCAATTGCCGATTTTGGTCTGTCCTGTCCAGACTGTATAGGCTTAAAAAAGAAGGGGTACCCCATTGATATAGGAACAACCTTGTCGGTAAATAGTTTTTTTGCGTCAGCCCCGGTTTTCGATAGCATACCCACACTTGCATCTCTGGCTAGTGTTGCTGTTTCAATTGCGCTAGAGGCTCCCATAAAGGAAAATCCAGACCGTCGAATCTTTAGATATATCATCCCGAACGATCTCTCATCTGATATACACGCCTGCCAGAATATATGCCATATTCGGTTGGCCTCTCTGAAATCGGGCCTCCCCGTATCTGTTTTGGAATGCTGAAGATACATGTAGTGCTTCCCCGTCATGTAGGTTGGCACACTGTTGTTGTAAAACCAATACCCAAATTCCCTTCTGTTAAATTCTTCCTCTATATATGGGACATGCTTAGCCTTGAATTCGTTGTCGTACTCGCTCCATTCAAGTCTTGTCTTTATACGCGCCAGTTCTTTCGGTACAGGAATCGCCACCCATTTATTCTCTCTTTTCGGGATAGCCTTCGGTGTTTTCGGTAGGGCAATCTTAATTCCCTCAATATCGTATACCTCTCCTATCTGACCGTTTTTTGATATTACAATAACGTCATATTTCTCGTGATACCCATACGTCCATGACTTACCCCTGTTTTTAGCAGATATAGCGGCTTTGTCGATATGGGTTTCATCCACCGTGTACAACAGTGGCCATGAATATTCTTTAGGCTCGTTTTTCTGGCGCATTGAAATCCGTTATTATTGGTTTGGTAGGCGCAGTGGTAGTGGTTGGCACTATTACCTCAGCCTCACCCAATTTCTTTTTTTCCTCCTCAATCTTGTCCATTAACTTAAAGGCGTCAAAAGAAGCCTTTTGTTTAGCCGCTGATACCAATTGTAGTCTGCGAGCGTATTGCGCTTCTCCCTCATCCAATCCTTGCGCTGATATTTCAACCTCTGAAAATGCTATAAGTTCAGCTACACTTTTCAGTGACCCCTCAATAATTTCTTCTCGAAGTTCTTTTATAGTTTTAGGCATATGCTTGATGAATTTATCTTGTACAGTTTTTGATCGTCTAGCATAAACTCGTACTCACTGTCAGGAGTAAAAACAACATGGTCTCCATTGTTAACCCCTTGATCTGTTAACTCCTTATTGGAATATTTCATTATGCCGTTTAGCTCAATCATTGCATTCTTGTTGTCGTCATTCGTGTCGAGTATAGGTTCTACAAAGCAAAACGGTTCAATTGGTATCCACGCGTCCTTCTGCGACTTGCGGTAAGCGAATATTTCTATGTCGTCAATCATGTAGTAGTTATCGCGTATGTGTCCCGCTGCGAATTTCTCAACGCCTTGCATGTCGTAAGTTTTCCGGAACGTGTTGTGATGCACAACTAAAAAGTACCCGTCCTTTATTGGTCCGTTATATCTTCCTGGTACAGATGTCACAACAGCGTGTCTATTGGTTGTTGTGTGACCCTCGATACTCGTGCTCACCGCTATCTTTTTGCCGTCTACAGTCTTGTAGTTATTGAATAGTTCTCCGCCTAGCGGGGTTACTATGAAGCTATTTACTGCCCTCATCGCCTTCGAAGTCGGTTACATACTCAACAACTACTGGCATATTCTGAACCTTTTTCCACTCATAATACTCCTCATCACTGTTTTCGATGAATATTAAATATTCGGGAGTATCTGATGTTTCGGGCTTTTCAACTTCTTTGATATGAACTATCTCGTGAAATGACTCCACGCCATTATCCCATTTCCGAATAACTTTCTGCCCTACAGAATAGTTCATGGACTTCATGTAGTCGGGTCCAATCGATATTTTACGTATGATATTACTTGACATCTTCTTTTTCGAGTATGGATCCATCATTAAAATCGAAAGCAACATCGCCATACTTTGATGTGAGGCTGTAATGGCATTCTTTTAATAAATGCTCTGACTCTTCGAATTTTTTAAGTAGAATTGATTTCTTGGCTCTTAACCTTTCGATGTAAATGCTTAGATCAGCATATTCATCCCTATTTTTATGGAAGCTGTCTGTTAGACCTACAACTTCTTTCAACTCATCAGGGGATAGTCTTTTGTTTTCACTCATTATATTAAATTTAATTTACTGTAAAGATAATGAAAAAACAAGACGCTAAGCGAATCTCTCGAAACCGTAAGTGATAATATTAAAAGAATCTGCCGCTGTGCAGTCGTCTTTTATTATCATGCTTAACCTTTGAGATGTTCCCTCGTCGAGTTTAATGCCATACTCAGAGCTTATGACTTTTAAGTCTAAGGCTATTAGGTAGCCGTAATCATTCAGCGCGTTAATTCCCCTTATTTCCCATAGTGACGTTATAGGATCATCAGTCAGTCTAAACATGTCTTGATTAGACTTTATTCCTTCATGGAGATCTACACTCCCTTTTAACGATAGGTACTGGATTTTACATCCATTGGTTAAGGCCGCGCCGTCTGCAAATTGATATGGTTGAGCGCTTGTGCCGTAACCAATTAGCACGTTCATAGCGGTTATATATCTATCGTACCCTTCAACTGCTGGTATGTAAAACTCTACATTGGTGACACTGCCGTCCACCCCCATGTCCTTGCTGCCGCTAGACAAACCATCCACAGTCATGTACTGCCTAAACGGTCTGATTTTTTGAGGTAGAAACGGAGGGTAAGGAGCCTGAGTGACTAAAGCTTCATTGTCAGGAGTGATCTTTAATCTATGCTTAGAGCCTGTCCCGTCTTTAATATCTACCGATACACCACTCATTTAAGAGAATCCAATAGGTTCATAATGGTAGACGCAATCTATCTCACATAAACCTGTTGTTCCTGTATCATATTCAACTACAATAGCTGTGTTAGGAGCAAGAATTAATCCTTGCCCAAAATTCATGCCCGCCTCTCCCGTAGCTTGAGTTCTATGGGTTCCTATTTGATTACCAAGAGTTAAGCCTGTAATTGTAGCGGCTCCGCCCATACAGGTAGCTTCTGCTGTCCTACCACTTCCTAGATTCAGATTAGAAGGTGTTATTACAGTTCCTCCAGCAGCAGTTCCAGTTACTTGCCAGACTTTCCAATGTACTGCTTGTAACGAGTGAAACTCTATAGAGTGTAAAAATATATTTTTAGTTGAAGAACTATTTTTTAAATAGAATACATATTCACCAGCCGCAGCACTAAATGAGGGCATAATAGCATTAAAAGCCTGTTCATCATCCCTACTTACATAAAATACTCTATCTCTTGTTTTTGCAGATACGTTTAATCTTTGTGCAACACTAACGGAACAATCCCCATTTTTACCTTTACCATCTTCTATTTTCATGACTCTATATCTTGATCTGTGAAGTGCTCGCCTGTAATTTTAGACAAGTACATATTATTTATTTTTAAATCTACAGCCATGTCCCCAAGGCCGTCTAACTTCTTGCTTATGTCTTGCAACAGTGCTATCATCAACACGTCTGCATTTGATCCTGACAACGCGACAAACTCAGCTATGTCAGTTAAGCTAGCGTACTTGTGCTGCTGAGTGTTTTCTGAGTTAACCAGTTTTATTAACTCAGCACCTGTCGATGGTGATCCTGCCGCTCCGCTCATATTACCAAGTAGCCGTTGCTACACGTTGCCATGTGTTTGTTGCTACGCATGTATAAAAATACCCTGCTGCAATTGCTACCTGTCCTGCGACACCCGCTGCGCCTGCTGATGCTGGTGCTGCGACAACTACCACAAGTGTCCCTAGATACGTGGCAAGCGCGTCAATATCTGCGTTCCCTGTTGTTTGTGATGCGTCTGCGCCGCTAACAACAAATTTCATCCCTGCTACTGGAGTTATATCTGCATAATTTTTTACTTCTGACATGACGTAAAGTTAGTTATAATTATTTTATTAATTGACTTACCCCTATTCCTATCAATACCCCTCCGACACCGCCTATTCCTAACCCCCATTTGAAACGTCGGGGTAGTTTTAATGTCAGCTCTTCATTGTCCTGCGTGAGCACTGTATTGGCCTCTGCTAAGACATTGTTGCTATGTTGGACCACCGATAGTTCGGACTGTACTAAATCAATTATTCTTTTCTGCTCAGATATAACGCTATCTTTCAGTGGAGAATTAGCCCAGCATTCTTGAGCGGCCTTGTCTTCATTTGCCGTGTAACACACGCCCTCGCATATACTTCTCGTAATTGCTTGCGCGTGAACTGTCAAGCTGGCTAGGAGTATAACCCCAAATATTGCCGTTCTTATCAATTTCGCTTTCATAAAACTCTATTTTTAAATTTGACTCTTCTAATTGTCGTTCTAGCAGTTCATTATTTGGCTCTTCGCACACTTCGCATTCATGTTTCGCAAATAGTATTGAAACCACTACAAGAGCGATGCTCACCACTAAGACATATATCATCATTATACCTTGATGCTTATTATTCATCTTCCCATTTTTTACAAGCTTCTACTACAGCCAATACCATTTTGTCCTTCCATTCATCCGTCAACATACGGGTTGCCTCAACCTTGTTTGTGTGAAACCCCAATTCCATTAGTATCGCGGGGCAATTGGTTCCTGTTAACACTGCGAAATGCGCTTCCTTATCCTTGTCTCCGTCAGATGAGTCAAAGCGCCATTTTACTGACTCATTGAAATTATTTTCAAGCGCCTGTATCATGTAGTCAGCAAAAATATCAGATTTTGTTTTGCCTGGCGAAGTGTAAACACTGATCCCGCTAGCCGGCATCCATTCCTTTCCCATGCCTTGAGCGTCCGAGTGTATCGATATGTAAACGCATTTCCTTGTTTTTGCCAAAGCGTTAGCGTCTCTTACTCTTGCAGATAATGAAATGTCGCGCCAGTCATCTACAATGTCAATAGCTTCCATGCCATTTTTACGTAATGCTTTTATGATGCGCGATGCATTGTCACGGTTATTGACGCCCTCGTACAATATGGACATGTCGTCAAATCGAGGTGATCGTTTGCCTGATGTAACATATTCTTGGGTTGTTGGATTGATTCCGCCGTGTCCTGGATCTATAAGATACAGCCATTTACTTTCTGGCTTAACCTTCGTAAAAGCCTTTGTTATGTTCTTGCAAATATCTCTAATCCTCATAGTTCGTGCTTCGTATTTTTCTTATCCGCTACTGTTGCAAAAATAACCGCTGTGGTGACTCCAAGCAAAGTTATAAATACGTATTCTTTTGTTTCTATAAAGAATCCCAGCCCAAATTCATAGCCAACGCCTAAGAAGAACGACAAGAAAGCATACCAGCTTTTACGGCTCCATTTGCCGTCGCGCTCCTTTAACATGTCATTTACAAACTTGCTCATCCTGCTTCTTTTATATTTCTTCTGTTTTCATTGATTTGTCCTTGGTGGCTCTCTAATTTTGTATCATATTTTTGAGATAAGATTCTAAGCTCTACCAAGTTCTCTTTCAGCTCTTTTTGCGTGTCTTCGCTTGCCTTATGCTTCCCGTTACTTGTTTTTAGGTGCAGATTATATATAAAAAGCAGTAGGCCGAGTATCATGGTAGCTCCGCCGCCAATTATTGTTATAGGAAGCCAATACCCGCCATTTGCGGATTCTATCGCCTTTAGTATTTCTTGTGTTTCAGTCATAACAAATTGTTTGCTACATTATATTCACATTAAAAGTGTATTTTAGTATTTATCCAGTCTGTATATTCTATAGGAGGTTTTGGTAACCATATCCATCCACTTTTAGATAATTTATTATCTTTAGACAATATTGTTCCATCAGGGAGGTGAATTTTTCCTGATGCTTGTTTCCAATCTGTATTACTATCTTTTTTATAAAACATAATTTCTATTTTTATACTACTACTGTCCAGCCCTTTGCTGTTGCTATTGTTGGGTCACACGTTGCTGCACCTGGATTGTTGTCTACAGAAATCGTCTGTGCAACTGCTGTCCCTAAACTAGTAAACAAAGCGTCTATAGCATCAGCATCCATCATGTTGTATTGTAAGTCTACTGTTTTCGTCAACCCTGTGAGTATAACAGATGTGAGAGACCCTGTGTCGGTAAAAGCGGCAGAGAGCGATGTAACATTGTTCATATTAGAAATATTAACACCTCTTAATTGACCGCATCCTCTAAACATCGAAGCGCAGGACCCATTTAATGCCGTTGTTGTTGTTATGTTCCCAATAGTGCGAAGGCTGTAGCAATAGGAAAATGCACTACCCATGATACTTGCTGTTGAAAAATCCATAGTCCCAATACTAACGAGGTCCTTGCAAACTGTAAAAATTGATGACACGTCTGTAGCTGCTGTTAAAGTTACTGTGCCGAGTGCTGTTGCACTGGATGTTGTAAAAGCAGAGGTAGCCGTGGTAGCGCTTGGCATGTTTATGTTGACGGCAGAATCATCATTCTGTCTTATATCACCAACTTGTTGAAACGCATACGATGCTGCTCCTGTATTTGAAGAAAAGTCTGCTTGTAATATCCTTAAAGCCGGTAGTGTTGAATATACAAAAGAAAGTGAAGTAATAGCGTTATCAATAATCTGCAACCTCTGTAGTAATGAACTCACCTGATCATTGCGAACAGAAAGTACAGTCATGGTTGCACAATCTATAATAACATCAAGCCAGTTTACTGCTGCGTTTTGTCCAAACCCCGTTGTAGGGCTTCTATCTATATAAATAGCAGTTGCATTATTTAATATTTCTACCTCAATAATCACCATCTTGTAATTATCCCCAAAATCATCTACAAGTACACTGCCTGTAACTGCCGCGTAAGAGTACACTTTTTCTTGTTTTACAGTACTGTTAAAACTTAAACTTGTAGTCCCATCACCCCAGTCTATATTGCCTACTGGATTGCTTCCTGATAAACTTATTCCTACATGATTGTATGCATTTTCATAAACAGCAAAAAGTCCATACATCATGTCGTCCCCTGACACGACAGTAGGTAGGGCGAGCCAGTCGGGATTACGTACCCATGCCCTTCCTCCTGATGCTGTTGTTGTTGTTGGAGACGTGTCCATTCCTATTATTAATCCCATATTACCAAAGTGCTATTATGTTAGTTGCGGTCGTTGTCGTTGACCATATTCTTTTTACATTTAACGGCGCGTACCCTGCTGGATGAGCAGTAAATAAAACTTCTTCTCCTCCGTAGGTAGTTACCTTCAAGTCTCCTGCCACTCCAATGAAAAATAATGCACTAGGGGCTGCGCTTGCATAAAGGACATAAGCGTTGGTGTCAAGCATTATATCTGCTGATATAGAAAGTGTTGTTGCGCTATCGATAGCTGTGACTGTTGCAACTAATGAAGTAGACGTATTATAAATAATATTACCTATTGCTGTTCCGTTAGTTGTAAAATCCTTGGTTGAGTCTACTAGCTTATTAGCTGTGGTTGTAGTTGCCGTGCTATTTAAAATTTTCTTAGCTGGATCGGGTAAGTTAATTGTGTCGCTAGGTATAACATTTATAGCTCTTTCTACTTGTAATTTTTGTGTTGGCATTATTTTTTGTTTTTTGTATTGTTTGTTTTTGCTGAGACTACTCTCAAATTTGACTTCTTATTACTAAAAAAATAATTCTGTTATTATTGCGGCTAAAAACGCTCCACTCCAAACGCCTAATATATTAAAAGCTATATCATTGACATCAAACGTGCCACGCTTTAACCATCTATCCCAAATAAACTCCTTTGCTAGTCCTAGTCCTGTACTTATTAAAAGCCCTGCAATTATTCCTACTTTAAGATTAAATAGTCCTATTCCTAGAATTAAAACTAGCGCCAGTATTGCACTAACTAAATAATGCTTTTGCTTGTCTTTTGGTATTTTTATAAATTTCATGTTGTTAAGTTTGCCATTTGTGTATCGTCTAAATAAACAGGATAGTGTATAATAGCTTTGAATTTGCCGTAGAATGGTAACCCGCCATTACCGTCCGTTAGTTGAAAAGCTGTAAGAGTATTAGCGGAACATACACTCCCTGAGACATCCGTTGCTCTCTCTGTCCCATCTACCCATAAAGCGAAATCATTAACAGCCCATCTAAAAGCTATTTTTGAAAATACTGTTGTATCTTTCACAAATGAGGGGGTGGCACTAGAAACTCCACCAGCAACGTAATAACATTGTATTTTATTTGATGTGTCAAAACTGATTACAACTCTATTGTTGAATGTCCCATCACTAATACTAATTCTCCGATTTGTACTGTCATCATACAAAGCCGCTATATCAACAAACAATACACCCGTCTCACTATTGAATGTTGCAGCTACTCCACTGCCTGTTCCTAAGTCTGCTGCTCTTGTAACCGCAACTGTTGTAGTTGGTATGTATGTTGAGATGTAAGCTCCTGCTTCGACTTGACAACCCCAAATATAGACACCACTTGCTCCGTCACCTGTGTGATTTACTATCGTTGTGTACGTCGCATTATAGGTAATATACATTCCCATAATTAAAAGGTTGCCTGCTGTGCAAGTAATAACCGTTGAAACTCTATACCATCCATTTGGATAGGCTTCAATACTTCCCACACAACTACCTATGTTACCCTCAACTGTTCCTGTTGTTAAATCAAAACAGCTAACCGTTGCAATACTGTGATTGCCTATGTAAAACTTTGTGTATTCGCCTGCCTTTACAAAGATACTTATTACTTGTTGACCTGTGACTAATACGTTTACCTGCTGATTTGTATGAGATGCGCTAGCCGAGTAGTCATCATATATTTTATCGGCTGTTGTAGTTCCATCGGGTGCGGTTGTCGCGTTTGCTGTTTTGTTTAATCTTGTCGAACTCCACGTAGTTGTCATATCTTCTGACTGCAAACATACATTCGTTCTCGCTGGCTCTGATAACACAAAAGGTCTACCACCGTCTAAAGGATATGAAACTCTAGGTACTCCACTTGCTACGCTTGCTGAAACTAAACTAGCATTTGTTCTATTTGCCGTAGTCGCTCGCACCCAGTCCATATCCGCATCAGTAGTATTTGGATAAGTACCGTACAATACACCGCTCTTATAAGCGTTAGGTGTTATTATAAGTCTAGCCGTGTCTAGCAAACCTATGGATTGCAGGTCATTTATAGTGTCAATTCCCCCGTATAGATTTTCAAACGTGCCCCCATCCGCTTCAGACCGAAACTTTAATTGCGTCATTAAGTTGGCTCCTATATTATAGGCTGCCGTCATCATACTCCCAATAAATATACCGATTGAGTTTTGCATTTATTAAGTTAAGGCACGAATTAATGTACAAGTAGTAAGTGTAGAATTGACACGAGTTACGTGAACAGGTAATAAGGTACCCCCTATTATCCCTGAGAATACTATGGTGTCACCGCCTATCTCCATTGAAATATTCCCAGCACCACCAATATATAACGTGTACCCATCACCTGCTTTGTGGAATATTTTATACGTCTCAGTATTAGCCATTATATCTGCTGATATACTTAATGCTGTTGCGCTATCTACAGCAGTCACAGTCGCTGTTGTGTTGTCAGTGGTATTTATTATAACATCTCCAATGTGAACTAGATTAGTAGTTGTAAATAGCCCAGCTGAATCGGTCAACTTATTTGCTGTAGTAGCTGTGGTTGTACTAGAAATTACTCTTGATGCTGGATTGGATATATTGATAGTATCACTTGGTACCACCTCTATAGCTCGCCCAGCCTGTAATGTTTGTTTTGACATTATTTTTTGTTTTTTGTATTGTTTGTTTTTGCTGAGACTACTCTCAAATTTGA
>Ga0307377_10001929_pt1 | contig 25101 bp, 22 predicted proteins | sample TR3MG_FD_202535 | JGI IMG/M metagenome (GOLD analysis project Ga0307377, IMG submission 202535) | Soil microbial communities from Risofladan, Vaasa, Finland - TR-3 | ecosystem: Environmental > Terrestrial > Soil > Coastal area > Acid sulfate soil | place: Finland: Risofladan, Vaasa | collected... | reverse complement strand
AAAAGTATGAAATATTTATAGATTCTGAACAATGTGATGGTTGTGAATTATGTTTGTCATTCTGTCCAAAAGAGATAATAGAAATAAGTGAAGATAAGTTCAATAGTCGCATGCTCCACTATGCAATCGTGGTTAAACCTGAAGAATGTGCAGGGTGCAGACAATGTGAACGGTTATGTCCTACAGTTTCATTATATATTTTGGAAACAGATATTAAGGAGGTTAATAATAGTGAGTAAGGTAAAGTTCCAAGAAAAAAGAATACTAACTACTGGAAATTATGCCTGTGCAGAAGGGGCGATTACAGCAGGATGTTTATATTTTGCAGGCTATCCTATCACACCATCCTCAGAAATTGCGGCTTACATGTCAAGACGTCTTCCTCAAGTCAATGGTACATTTGTTCAAATGGAAGATGAGTTAGCTTCAATCACAAGTTGTTTTGGAGCTTCTTATGCTGGAAAGAAAGCTATGACTGCAACTTCAGGACCAGGTCTTTCACTAATGGCTGAAAGTATTGGTTTGGGTGTAATGATAGAAGTACCATCTGTTATCGTGACAATAATGAGAGGAGGTCCTAGTACTGGACAACCTACAAATGCATCTCAATCTGATGTATATCAAACGAGATATGCTTCTCATGGAGATTATGAAATAATTGTATTAGCCCCATCTACAGTTCAAGAAATGTACGATTTAACCATACGTGCATTTAATTTATCTGAGAAATATCGTATACCTGTAATTGTCGCTTCAGACGGAATTTTAGGACAAATGATGGAAGTTATTAATGTGCATTCAAATATTGAATTGGTAGAGCGTAAAAAACCTCAAGTTCCACCAGAGAAATATAAACCTTTTGAAGCTTTTGATGATGATCTTGTGCCTGGAATGGCAATAGCAGGAACGAACTATTCTTTTTATGTTACAGGTTTAACTCATGATATAGAAGGTAATCCACAAATGACACCAGAAGCCGCAGAAGTTCTCATTAAACGGCTTTGTGATAAAATTAAGAGAGCAAGACCTCAAATTAATGATTGGGAGGAAAAACATTTAGATGATGCTGATATCGTTATCTTAGCCTATGGAATTAATGCAAGAGGGGTACCTGAAGTCGTTGAGCAAGCACGCCAAAAAGGATATAAGGTGGGACTTGTCCGATTAAAAAGTCTATGGCCCTTCCCTGATGAATTAATGGAAAGAATTGGGCAAATGGGAGCTTCAAAGGTTATCGTTTGTGAAATGAATAATGGAATGATAATTAGAGAAGTCCAGAGATTTCGACATTTGTTTACTGTTTCTGGTATTACAATTCCTACTACCATTCCTTTTAGTCCAAAATTTATTTATGAGAAGTTGATGAAGGAGGTTTAACATATGAGTCCGTCAGATCAAATATCAATCCCCCCTGAAGCACTTAGTCATCCCTTAATTGATATGTTAAATTTAAACCGATTCATTTTTTGTCCGGGTTGTTTAATTGGAACGGTAATTACATCCATTTCAAGTTGTCTAAAAGAAAGAGGACTTACATCTAAGGATTATGCCATTGTATCTGGTATAGGGTGTACTGGTCGATCGAGTGGCTGTTTTAAAGCACCGGCTTTCCATACTACACATGGGAGAGCTATACCTTTTGCGACGGGTATAAAATTAGCAAATCCTAAATTAAAGGTTATAGTTCTATCGGGAGATGGAGATCTTTTTGCTATAGGTGGGAATCATTTTATCCATGCCGCTAGAAGAAATATAGAGATAACGGTTCTCTGTGTAAATAACAATATATATGGAATGACTGGAGGACAAGTAGCCCCTACAACCCAAATTGGTGATATTACTCAAACAACACCATATGGAAATGTGGAACCTCCCTTCAATTTAGTAAGTTTAGCAGCTGCGGCAGGAGCGACATATGTCGCTAGATGGCCAGCTTATGACACACTTAGATTACAAAAAAGTATTTTTAAATGCATAGACAATCAAGGATTTAGTTTTATAGAAGTGCTTGCTCCTTGTTTTGTCCAATATGGTTCTAAAAATAACTTAGGCGATGCAGTAGAGATGTTAGAATGGTTAAAAAAGCAAATTAAAATTAAGGTTGATTGGCCCCCTCATCAAGCAACTTTTGATTTCAAGAAAGGGATTATTATATGCGGGGAATTTGTTGAAGAGGAGCGGGAAGGATTTAGCAAAAAAATAGAGCAAGTTCGAATTAAAGCACAAAATAAAAAAATAAAAAATTGAATTAAAGGTAGTAAATGAAAATATGACTGAAAGTGCTGATAAACCTAGAATTGAACCAAAAATTGGGGTTTTTCTATGTAAATGTGGAAAAAATATTGGTGGAACCGTTGATATTGATCAATTAGCTAAAGAAATTGAAGGAGATACAAGGGTCAAACTAGTTCAAGTTAATACATATACTTGTTCTGATCCCGGGCAATTAGAAATCGTAAAAGCAATAACCGAGCAAGGAATAGAGAAGATAGTTGTAGCAGCTTGCTCCCCGAGATTGCATGCTCCAACTTGGAAAAAACTTTTAAGAAGAGTTGGAATAAATCCTTCGCTAGTAGAAGTAGCTAATATCCGAGAACAATGTAGTTGGGTACATCTTTCAGAGAAAGAAGAAGCGACTAAAAAAGCTAAAGAAATCCTTGAAATGGCAATCGCTAAAGCTGAGTTATTAGAAGCAATTGATGACATCGTTGTTCCCATTACACGAAGAGTCTTAATCATTGGAGGAGGAGTAGCAGGAATTCAAGCTGCGTTAGATTTAGCTGATGATTATGAAGTTATCCTTGTTGAAAAAACACCTACAATTGGAGGAAAGATGGCTCTCATCGATAAAACTTTTCCAACAATGGATTGTTCAATCTGTATTTTAGGACCTAAAATGGCTGATGTAGGTAATCATGAAAATATTAATTTAATTTCTTGTGCTGAAGTTACAGCTATATCTGGATACATCGGTAATTTTGAAGTCACAATTAAAAAATATCCACGCTATGTAGATGAAAATCTCTGTACTGCATGCGGGGATTGCGTCTCAATCTGCCCTGAAAACATTGTTGATGAGTATTCTGGCAACTTAGGTTGGAGGAAAGCAATATATATCCCATATCCACAAGCAGTACCAGCTAGTTATATAATTGATGAAAAGAACTGCTTAGGGCTCTCCCCTCTGACCTGTGGAAAATGTGTTTCTGAATGTGAAAAAGAAGCCATAAATTATGAGGATTCCGAAAAATTTTTTAATTATAAAGTTGGAGGCATTATTATCGCAGTAGGTTTTGAACTTTTTGATGCCTCTAAACTCCCAGAATATGGATGGGGTAATTATTCTAATGTTATAACAACTTTTGAATTCGAAAGATTAATTAATGCTGCAGGACCAACAAATGGAGAACTTGTACGTCCCAGTGATCTTAAGAAGCCAAAAAAAGTTGCTTTTATTAATTGTGTAGGATCGCGTGATAAAAGATTTAATCCATATTGTTCTAACTTCTGTTGTATGGAAAGTATAAAGGATAGTCTTTTAATTAAAGAACATTGGCCTGATGTTGAGGTTACAATATTCTTTATTGATATTAGGGCTTTTGGTAAAGGATTTGAAGAACTATATTCACGGTCAAGAGAAGAAGGTATTCTATTTATACGTGGACGTCCTGGTCAAATTAAAGAAAATCCCCTTACTAATAATCTTATTGTTAATGTTGAAATTATAAGCACTGGAACAATGCTTTCTGAAAACTTTGATTTAGTAGTCCTTTCTATAGGAGTTGAAGGTTCATCAGATTCTATTCCCTTTCCTATTGCTAAGGATTCAAAAGGATTTTACATTGAAGCACATCCTAAACTTCGACCCGTAGATACTCCAACTGATGGTATTTTCATTGCTGGTGGAGCAGAATCACCAAAGGATATTAGAGAAACTGTTACACAAGCTTGTGCTGCAGCAGGGCGCTGTGGAAATTTGCTTTCAAAAGGAGAGTTCCATGTAGAACCTTTATATGCATTTGTGGATACAGATAAGTGTACTAGTTGTGGGACTTGTGTATCTCGTTGTCCTTATGGTGCTATTAGTGTTGATCAAGAAAAAAAAACACCTGCACGGATTATTCCAGTGTTATGTAAAGGTTGTGGAACATGTGCAGCAGATTGCCCTACAAATGCTATAACCATGACAAATTTTACAGATGCCATGATCCTCAGACAAATTGATATAGCTCTTCGTGAAAATGCCCCAGAAAAAGTATTAATTTTTGCTTGCAATTGGTGTTCATATGCGGGAGCGGATTTGGCTGGAACAAGTCGAATCCAGTATCCAACTAATACCAGAATTGTTAGAACTATGTGTTCAGGACGAGTAAATCCTTCTTTTATTAAACACTGTTTTAACCGCGGAGCAGGAGCTGTTATGTTGACTGGATGCCATCCACAAGATTGTCATTATATTTCTGGAAATGACTTTGCCATAAAGCGAGAAAAAAAAATTAGAAGTTGGATGAAGAAAAATAAAATTTCTGATGAGAGATTTGTCATTGAATGGATCTCTGCAGCAGAAGGAAAAAAATTTGCCGATATAGTCTCGCAAGTAAGTAAAATAGCTTTAAAATAGATATTCCTTTTTTGCCTTTACTCTAATAATTTAAACTTTTAGATAATAAGGGGATTACTTCTAGAAAAAATCTTCTGAAAATATAATACACTTTATGATTGAGGTGGTAATATTGTGGGAAACAATAGAAGAAATAGGTATAATCTTAAGAGAAGTCTTTGGTGAATATGAAAGGCTTCAAAGAGTTTAAGCTATAATTTCGATTTATTCTTATATTTAGTAATTTTAGGCAATAATGGCAGAAATTCTTGTGGATCTCCGAAAATGGTTATTTTATTTTCCTTAATTTTAGTCAGAAAGTCATAAATTGTTTTCGGACGAGTAAGATGCTGTGTAATTAAAATTAAAGGTTTATTATGTTTGTGTCCAAGGGTTAGGCTCTCTAAAACAACATTGAAAAAAGCTTGAGTATCTTTTATTCTAGGTGGCAAAGTAAGATAAAAACCAGGTAGATCCATAACTAGGCCATCAATTTTTTTATCTGATAATACAATATCAATGACTTCCTTAACGGTATCTATAGCAAAAAATTGGGCTGCGAAATCAAGTGGGTTATTGGGGCTTGTTCCAGCCATAAAAAACTTCTTTGAAATCTCACTTTGTATATTGGGGGAAAATGGAGGAACTTCTAATCCTGATTTTTCAATTAAATCGGCTAGAACTACCCCATAACCTCCAGATATACTTATTACTGCTAAATTTCGTAGTTTAAAACCTCCGTAACAATCAATTAAACGAGCTGTATGAAGTAACTGCTCTAAAGAATCAACTTCGATGATGTTATATTGACGAAAGAAATTTTTCCAGATTTTATTATTCCCCGATATTGAAGCTGTGTGAGTTTTGGCTGCAATAGCACCAATTTCACTTTTTCCCCCTTTTAGAACTATTATAGGCTTGGTGTTATTCTTAAGAATTGCTTTAAGAGTATCTATCCGACCTTCTTTAATTCCTTCTAGATAACATAGGATAATTTCTGTTTCTGGATCGTTTATTAAAAAAGAGAGAAGGTCTACAAAATCTAAATCAGCGCCATTTCCAAACGAAAAGACTTTAGAGAAATTAAGACCCAATTCAATAGAGGAATAGATAGCAATGTTGCATATTCCTCCAGATTGAGCAATAAATCCAATGTTTCCAGCAACTGATGGGAATCCTGTACGCCAAGCGATCCCAAACTTAGGATAGAATAACCCTAATCCATTCGGTCCTAAAATTCTTACTTTATTCTTAGCTCTTCTTACTAATTCTTTTTCCAACTCAGCACCTTCCTCTGTTCCGGCATCTGAAAATTCTGAGGTAAAAACTGTAACCAATTTTACTCCTTTTTCTACGCATTCATCCATTACTTCCAACACTTTTTTTGCTGGAATTGCGATAAAAGCGAAATCTATTGCTTCTGGGATCTCAAGGATTGAAGAATAAATTTTATCTTCAGGAAAATTAGGTATTTCCTCTGCGTTAGGATGTACAGCGTATAGATTGCCTTTAAAAGCATATTGATGGTTTCTCAAAAAGAAATAATCCCTCTTTTTTGATGCTCCAATAATAGCAATTGATCTTATATCATTGATAAAAGATGTGTCTTTTACACCGATGTCTTTATTCTCTACATTCTCCATTATTATTTTAAAATTAAAGATGAGATTAATAGTTTTTATCTTTAATTTTGCGATGAAAATATATATTTAATAGTAAAAGGTTGATTATTCAATAACAGTACCTAAGAAAAACTTTTTAAAATTTTTTTAAAATAAGGAGCGGTAATAATTTGGAAGGATGGAAAGAACAACTAAAGTATGATCCATTGGCTCCTCTTATTTCGAGTAAAAACGAAGCGATATTATATTTCGCTAAACGAGATCTTCTGGAAGAAGAAGCCGAACCATTCGAAACATTATATTTTTTACCACCAGCCATCAAAATTATTAACCAACAACAGGAAGATGGGTATTGGAGGTATTCCGCTTGGAAAACTAAGTTAGATGAGCCAGAAAATTATAATCTTCTTGAAACATACAGACAATTAGGATTTCTTGTCGAAAAATATGGTTTTACAAAAGAACAAGATGCGATTAAAAAAGCTGCGGAATATGTTTTTTCTTGTCAAACGGATGAAGGAGATATTAGGGGATTTTATGGTACTCAATACAGCCCTAATTATACAGCAGCAATAACTGAATTATTAATTAAAGCAGGATATGGTAATGATCATCGAGTTAAAAGGATCTTTGACTGGTTATTATCCATGCGACAAGAAGATGGGGGATGGGCTATTGCAATGAGAACAAATAACGCTAAATACCTAGATGTCGTGAATAGCCCTATTGCATTTGAACCTAGTAGGAAAAAATCTTTTTCTCATATGGTGACTGGAATAGTACTTAGAGCATTTGCTGCACATTCTAAATATAGAAATAATAAAGCGGTGAAAGTAGCGGGTGAACTTTTAACTTCACGGTTCTTTAAACCTGATAAATACGCCGATCGCAGAGGTGTGGAATATTGGACAAAAGCATCATTCCCATTTTGGTGGACTGACATTATATCTTCGCTTGATTCTCTCTCTTACCTTGGTTTCGCTACCTCTCATCCGCAAATAAAATTAGCACTTGAGACATTGAGAGATAAGCAATCAGAGAGCGGAATGTGGGACTTGAAATTATTAAAAACCAAAGATCAAAATCTCTCTTTATGGATCAATTTGGCAATCTGTCGAATATTTAAGCGATTTTATGCTTGATTATGCTAATTTATTAATCTACTTTTTCAGTCATATAAGGCTTTAAGGCTTTAATCGCTATCGTATAAAGAGGTATTACACTTAATTCGATAAATATTGAAATTGCGAAAGGAGCAATAGGGGCTATGTTATCATACGCAAATCCCCCTATTATAGGTCCCAAAACCGCACCGAATAAGCTTAACCATTGCGCTGCTCCAAAAACTTTTCCACGGTGAATTTTTGATATTCGACTGAGGATATTTTGTAAAATTAAGTTACCCCCCCACGCAAAAGTTGCGTCGAAGAGTAATAGGAGACCAAACATATATCCCGATGTTGTGCTAATTATTAACCATGTTACGAACGCACCTAAGCCACTCACAAAAGCTACCCCTAGTACAGGATTAATTTTATCTGCTATCTTACCTAATTTAGGTGCTAATAATAAAGAAATAATTTGACTTGGGAAATAGATTATCATTACAAGCGTGGGATCTGCAATTTTCAATTCTTCTCTTAAATAAACTTGAAAGAAAGGATAAGCTAACATTTGATTAAGATTACTAGTCATGAAAGCAATGACTAAAACACTGAAACCGAGAAAAAATCCAATAGTTAAATTATTTCTTGACGTTAAAGGAGCTTCAGATATAACTGGTTCCTTGGAAACAATACTCGGCTCGACAGAAGATGGAAAAAGATTAAAAACATGCTTATCAAATGTTAATTTCTCATCTACTTTCAAATGGAATACAAATCCTCCAAAAATGTTTGATGCGGCAAATAGTAATAGAGGACAATAAACCAAAAAGAGATTTTCAGGAATAAATAAATTCGTTAACCAAAATATTAAAAAACTAATAACTGATCCAACGAAGTTTCCTTTTCCGATCATTCCTGCACGCTTTCCAAAAGCAAATGAACGATTAACTTTATTTGATTTCTCGGAAATTAATGTATCTAAAGGCGTCCAAAAAAAACCAACAAAAAATCCTAAAACAAACATACCAGCAATAAACAACAAAAAAGACGATAGAAGAATTCCTATATACATTAGAATATAACAAGCAGCACGCCCAAAACTTCCAATAAGGATTAAAATTTTCCTTGAAACGCGGTCAGTCAAATAACCTACAATAGGAGCGCTAAGTAAACCCCCGATCGTTTGTATCGAAAAAGCAATGCCTAATTCCGTTTTTGAAACTCCTAATAATTGAACTGTGACATAAGGGATTAAAAATGAAAAGAAGAAGAACCCCATACTATTCCAAAAGATAATTCTTATCATCGGTATAAAATCGGGAGTCATTTTCACTTTGTTTTCCTCCTCTTGCCCATTTGCATCAATACCTTCTAATTTTAGCTCTTTGGGGGTGCTAAACGGATCAGAACGATTTTTAATGTCAGAATTTTTTACCAGTTAAAAAAACCCCTTTAGTGTTATAATATTTGAAAAAGAGCCATATCCTAAATAGTTCATCATTTCAGCTCAAATTAGCATCTTATCGACTATAGGAATAACCTTTTTTTTGTAGAAATACTAATCTTATTACAATTCGATTTTTTGAAAAAAAAAAGTGAAAATTCAAATGTTAACTCCAGAACACATTAAAGAAATCTTAAATGAATATACGATTAATCTTAGATTCCATGCTCGTGGAGGACAAGGAGGTGTAACTGCTTCAAATCTCTGCGTGGAAGCTTTCTATGGTTACGGTGTGTGCCAACCTAAGTTTGGTGCAGAACGAATGGGAAGTCCAACTGAAAGCTATGTTAGACTTTCTGCGAACGCTGATCTAGTAAGATCAAACGAACAGGTATATGGACCACATTTTGTTTCCGTTTTAGACCCCTCTTTATTAACAGAAGTAGATGTGACAGCAGGTATCCCAAAAGGAGGCTGGTTAATTGTCAATACAGAGATGGATCAATTAACAATTCAAGATACAGTTAAACGTAAGGATATAAATATTGCGACAATTGATGCAACTCGAATTGCTCTTGATGTTTTAGGGAGAAATATTACGAATACCATAATATTGGGAGCTTTAATTCGTGTATCTCATCTGTTTACGCTTGAAGAATTATCTGATGCGATAATGAAGCGGTTTAAAGGCGAGGTTGCTGGAAAAAATATTCAGGCTATTAAACAGGCAATTGAAGAAACATGTGTTTATGATATGGGGATCGAGCCAAATTTCACTGTGGACAGTAAAATACCATGGCAACAAGTATCTCTCGGGTTGCCAGGATACAAAGATTTAGATAAAGCTGGTGTTTGGTATTGTGATGAAGATATAATCCCTGTTGGAAGCGATCAAGTAAATACCGGGTCGTGGGGTGAATGGGAAATAATATGGGACGAAGAAACATGCACTAATTGTACGCAATGCTGGTTTATATGCCCAGATTTTGCCACTCTTAGAAAATTAGGCGATGACGGTAAATACCATATGTCTGGAATCGATGTGTTTCACTGTAAAGCTTGTCAAAATTGTCTTAATATTTGTCCTGTTCAAGCCATAAGTAAACGACCAAAACAAGGTCCTGCTGCTTGTGCATTACCAGAAGAAGGAGGAGGTAATTAAAATGTCAATTGAACCAATGAAATTATTCTTTAAGGAGATTAAAGAACCAATCGAAACTGCTATGATTGGTAATTATGCCGTAGCAGGGGGCGTCACTCAGACGGATCCCGATGTGATATGTGCTTTCCCAATTACACCTCAAACGCAATCAGTTGAGGGTTTATCCGATGTTGTCCATCAAGGAAGGTTGAAAGCAGCTTTCGTTAACGTCGAATCAGAATTAGCAGCTATTAGCTACTCAACCGCAGCTTGTGCAGCGGGTGCAAGAACCTTTACTGCAACTGCGTCTCAAGGCTATTTATTGATGTCAGAAGCTTTACCAATGGCTGTAGGGTGGCGAGTACCCTTAACGATGATGATCTCCGCCCGAGCTTTCAACGCTCCAAATCTATCAATTTGGAATAGTTGGGAATTTGTTATTACTGATTATGGGTGGAATTGTATTGTTTCAGAAAATGTTCAAGAGACTTACGATGCAGCAATTTTATCAGTCATGATGTCTGATAATTCATTATTTCCAACTATGTTTGTACACGATGGATTTATAATTTCTCATTCCGTTCAAAAATTATGGTTAACTCCCGATGAAGTCGTACATAAATTAACGCCAAGGAAACCTCGCCATACAATCACACCTGAACGTCCAGGAGTATGGGGTGGAATTGTTACGCCAGATTTTTTCATGGAGGGAAGAATGAATCTTGAAGTCGCCAAAAATTCCGTATTAAATGTAATGAAAAATTCTTTTAATGAATTTGGAAAAGCAACCGGTCGCCATTATAATTTAATTGAGACTTATAATTTGGATAACTCCTCAAAAACTGCGTTTATTACTATGGGGTCGATGTGTGGAAACATCATTAGTTGGATGACTAAAAATAAAGACATAGGATTAATCAAAATCAGAGCATACAGACCTTTCCCTTATGAAGAGTTACAAAAAATCATTCAAGAGCATAACATTGAAAAATTAATCATCTTAGAGAAATCAGATGCACTTAATAATCTTCTACCGCCATTTTCAACCTCGATAGCAACAGCATTATATCCACTTAATATTATTTTTAGAAGCTATATCGTAGGTTTAGGTGGAAGAGACGTCACACGAGACGAATTTGATATTACTAAAAGGAAGATGGAATCAGTGAACGACATGAAAGGGCAACTCTATACATACCTAGGTGTAAGAGAAAGCAAAGACAAAATACATGAGGTGGATCGATAAAATGTCTAAACCAGAAAGAAATTTAATCCTATTTGAAGACATTCTCGCAAGAGATGAAAAGTCTAATGTAGTGTTTCTTAACTACGATAACGAAGCTTTTATGAACACAGGTATTCAAGAATCGGGAGGAACTCCACCTTACGCTTCAACAACCACTGGTCCGGGGGGAGAGAAAATACCTGGAAAAGTCGGTGTTAAGCAAGATCTGGTCACTCCTTTTGCTTTTTTCGGTACAAAATCTCTGTTCTTAGCCACTGCTAATCCTGCTTATCCCGCAGACTTCATGGGAAAATTCGCTGATGCGATGAAATCAAATGGATCTGCTTTCATTCAATCCTATTCAGATTGCATGCGAGGATGGCGCCATGCTGCTGGTGATGCGGGAAGTATTTCAAAACTAGCTACAGATTGCGGGTATTGGCCTCTTTATACGATAAGAGTTAAAGACGGAATGCCAACATTTTCATATTATCGCGGATTAGATATTGATAAAGAAAAATTCGTAGAATATCTTAAATCCATGGGCAAATTCAAGCATTTATTTAAACCAAGATTCATGGAAAAAGAAATTGACGAAATAATTTATTTTACAGAACAACGAAATCTCAAACTAAAAGGACTTATTGAACAATTTGGAGCTGAAAAACCTGTAGACTTCTATAAAGTTGATCGAAGAACATTAAAGCCTCAAACTCATCTGCACCCCGGGCACGGACTTTGTCCAGGATGCGGGGCTGGAATGGTATTAAATCAAATGGCAACTGTAGCCACTGCTATTGCTGGTAAGAACATTATATATGTTAATAATACCAGTTGTGTTGAGGTCTCTACTTCCAAAGATTTTGTAACCTCATGGAAAGTTCCTTGGGTTCACCATTTATTTGAATCAGGTGCAACTGTTGCTGAAGGAATAAGCACAACCTATAAAATCTTAAAAGCCAAGGGGTTATACAAAGGTGAAGTGCCATATGTTATCCACATCGGCGGAGACGGGTCAACCTACGACATAGGGTTTCAATTCCTTAAAGCAGCCCTTATCCGAACAAGCTCTTTCGTTGAAATGAATGAATACTTGATGAACCAAAAATAATCGTTAATTATAATTATTTATTTATTATTTTTTTTTTTAGAGAATTCAAATTAGAAAAATTAATACAGTGTTTAAAATGAGTCTGCAAGAGAGTTTGGCAAGGCGTAAAGATTGCTCGGGTGAAGGGCGCGTATTGCAATTATCTGTTATTAAAGAAATATGTAATTCTACATTTCAAGCAGCACCTTCAAATTCTTTATTTGTTGTATTACCTAATGGCGACGATTACACTGGAGGGACATATAAATATAATAGTGATGGTTTGGTTCGATTAACTGATAAAGAAAAAACAAAATTGACTATGGAACTATATCCCGAATTGTTTTGGAAGGAATCTATTGAATTTGAGGATTTAATTCGAGTAGGGATTACATGGCAATATCTCTCATTAAAAGTGGATAGCATAGGGCTTGGTGTATCACAACGAGCAAGAGCGCCTAAAAAATACAATAAACTCGTTAACAATTTAACGAATCAAAATTATGCCTTCTTATATTCGGTAGCAGTTCGAGAGAGAGATAGGGCTCCTTTAGTAGAAGATACTGCAGAACCTCTTCAAATAAAAGTAGAGGAGGGTACAATCTTACTCGACACTCCAGCTTGCTACAAAGACCGCGCAATCTATGAGAAAAAGTATAAAGGAATTCCACTAGACGATGTTATATTTAATCGTATTGATGAAAAGGCACCAAACCATACAAATTTAAACCAAATTTCTCAACTGCTCTGGGCTTGTCAAGGAGAAAACGATCACGCGACTCATGGAAACCGCGATGCGCTAGAGAAAAACGGTTACGGTCGGGTGCACGCCTCGGGATGTGCGGGATATGCTGTATATCCAATAGTTTATGTAGAGGATCTTGCAAATGTCCCAAATGGATCATACCATTATAATCCGGTCGGGTATTCTGCGTTAAATAGATGGATTAATTTTGATGGAACCATAAGATACGACCATTTTATACAAAAATTTAGCTCTGAGACTTTTAGAGCTGAGATTGAAAAGGAATTTGATACTAGTTTCTCTAAATATGCTATATTATTATGTATCGATCGAAAAAAGCCTTGCGCTGGATTAATGCACAGAGTTATGAACCTAAAGTATTGGGCCGAAGTTGAGGCTGGAATGGCGTTAGCAGGGCTACAATTACAGGCAAATGCTCTAGGTTTGAAATGGCATAAGAAAATATTGTCAAATCCAGATGATCCAAGATATAGAACATTGTTCAGTCTCGATTCTGCTGAACAATCGATAAATAATGTGGCTAATAATTTAGTAAATCGAGCAAATAATGAGCGGGTATCCCTTGAAGGAAATTTAGTACCAATTGCATTATTTCATTTATTAGAGGGATAAAATACTTTTTTTACACTTTATTTTAAATGTAGATCAAGATAATTAACTAAACTTACTAACAAGTCCAAATTCTCTTAATTTGAGGAATATTTTTTAGCATACCATCTTTTTTTACTCCACACACCTTGCCAACAACTGCAACCATCGCAATATTGATTGATAATCACCTGTAAATCATCGTATATTTTTAATAACTTTTCTAAAATTATTGACCGGCAAGTATCTATTATATCGGGATTTCGCTTCATTGTAAGTATAATGTTGGTTGGTCCTAAAAACGATGAAAGTATGTCTAGAACACCTCCAATATCGGTCACTGTTATTAAATAGTTCTTTCCAGCTCTTTTAGCAGCAGACTCAGTTATTCTGAGCAGTCTTGAATACCATACATTATTTTGATTTAATTTAATACTTTCTAAGTGTTCTATGATATCTTCTGGTTTTATTGGAAGACTAAACCAGACTGTACTAGATTTAAATAGGGGGGACACTCCAAATACTGCCGCCATTATTCCCGGGCCATAATTTGGAAGATAAAAAGGAAATGATTCTCCTCCAAAATAGGTTTCTCCATTACAATTATAAGAAATTTTTCAAGATTTGCATACCGTAGGGCTTCATTCTTATGGATTCGGGATGGAATTGAATAGCTTCAATACGATCTTATTTAAATTAATTTTTTTTTTTTAGGTAAATAGGTAATTTAGGCAAAGATAAAAATCGGTAAAATTACTCAGTTCTTAAGGAATAATAAGCTATTTTTAATTTTTTTATAAAGATATCAGTATTTATAAAGATTTCAGTATTTTAAATGATTATGGGTTATTCAAAAAAAAGTATATTGATAACGGGTGCTAGTTCTGGAATTGGGAGGGCTTGTGCCGAGTATTTAGCACTTAATGGTTTTAAAATTTACGCTGGTGCCAGAAAAAAAGAAGATATTGAAGCTCTTAATGGGATCAAGAATGTGATAGGTTTAAAAATTGATGTCACTGATGATCAGACCGTTAAGAAGGCATTTAATTTCGTAAAAAATGAAAATTCAGGGTTATTTGCAATTATTAATAACGCAGGGATTGCATCCGCTGGGCCATTAATGGATATAAGTACCAATGATTTAATCAATCAATTTAATGTAAATTTAATTGGTATTCATAGAATCACTTCAACTTTTTTTCCTCTCATACTAAAATCCAAAGGGCGAATAATAATGATAAGTAGTAATTCAGGATTTTTTGCTGCTCCTTTCTTTGGACCATATAGTGCAAGTAAATTTGCTTTAGAGGGTTATTCCGATTCTCTTCGAAGAGAACTTTTATTGTATGATGTAAAAGTAATTATTATCCAACCAGGGAGGATTAAAACTCCAATCTGGATTAAAGGGGAGGAATTGCTGTTAAAATTTAAAGGCTCTATGTTTGAGAAGGAGGCTGTTTTTATTGGTAAACATGAGATTGAAAAAGGTAAAAATGATTCTTTAGATCCGAAAGAAGTTGCAAAAATAATTTTAAAAGCACTAACAACTAAAAAACCAAAGAATAGGTACATGATCGTCCCCAATGTGTTTAGGAACAAAATGTTAAAAACCCTATCTTCTAAAAGAATAGATAACATTTTAAAAAAGGAATTAGCGAAGATTAAGAATAAAAAAAACTGAGCTATGATATAATATCTTGTTTTTTTGGAGATTTATTATCGCTTACTCCTTTTTTTTTAATTTTCGTTAGGTAATGTAGATAAATCACTTATTCAACCGTTTGCATTGAATATACTCTTATTTAACCTATGAGTTTATAAGTTTACGCATTTTAATGTTCTCTAAATACCTAATTTACTGAATTGAGAAATCTATGAGAAAGAAAATTAAAATTATTGCAATTTCTTTAATAGTTGTAATTGCTAGCAGCTTATCTATTATTTTTGGAATCATGATTTTTAGCAATAAACCTTCAGCAAGATTTGGAATTGGATTAGTATATGATAAGAGTGTGAAAAAACTAATCCTTTTTGGAGGAGGATACCAAGATAGTACCTCACACACCTATTATGGTGATACATGGTGTTATGATCCTATTGTGAATCTTTGGACTGAATTATTTCCCTCAAATAGTCCTTCAGCAAGATCGAGCCATTCCATGGTGTATGATCCAGTTAACCAAAAAATAATTCTCTTTGGTGGAGTTGATTTAAGTGATAACTGGTTGAATGAAACATGGATCTATGATTCTACAACAAATAGTTGGACTCAAGTTTTTCCCGATAGTGCTCCACCAATTAGAGGAAGCGCATCAATGTTTTATGATGTCCAAACACAAAAAGTTATAGTTTTTGGAGGATATCGGGATTCTGGCAACCATTTAGATGATACATGGGCATATGATTATACAACTAATAATTGGACGAATTTAAATCCTATAAGTAAACCAACGGGGCGATATGGTGCTCCAATGATCTATGATCCAATTAATCAGCGAGGATTGATGTTTGGAGGGCGCACTTCTACATATCTGGATGAAAGCTGGGTTTATTATTACTCTAATAACACTTGGTTGGAATTGATTTTGGCTACAAAACCTACAGAACGATACTGGGAAGGATTAACATTTGATGAAAGTGCTCAAAAGGTAATTCTTTTTGGGGGGTGAAATCCTGCGGGTGTTGGAGAAGCATTGGACGACACTTGGATATTTGATCCATCTAACAATCAATGGACAGAAGTTATTCCAAGTTCAAGTCCTGCTAATCGGTTCCATACTTCACTTATATACGTGCCTGACACAGAAAAAAATATAGTTTTTAGTGGTTTTAGATTCCCAGCAAATTGTTTAGGTGATACTTGGTGTTATGATTATGATACAAATATCTGGAATCAATTAAAATAAATCTTTTTTATTAACATTTTAAATTTTTCAAATTTTTTCCACAATAGATAATGTTTAAGACACATCAACGTGAGATTCGATACGGGAAATTAGTTCTTCAACACGATTGTAATCATCTATCCTTATGGAGATTGCTTCATTTGGGCACTCTCTTTCACATCGTCCGCATCCTTTACACTCATCTTGATCAATAAGCGCTTTTCCATCAACCATTTTCATCGCATCATATATGCAAACTTTAAAACATTTCCCGCAACCAACGCAAATTTCACTATTAACTTCCACTTCAACACCTTCCATCCTCGTTATAATTTTTTTTAGGTCGGAAGAACCGTATTTCATTGCACTTAATATACAGCAACAAGAACAGCAATGACAAAGCGACATAAAATGGCCCTCATCAGGTAAGGTTCCATATCTTATTGAATCTCCTTTCAATCTTCCTAAATGTGGAACCAGTCCGTTCGCATAAGCCAAACGTTCTCGTTCTAATGCTTCTTCTATTGTTGCAACATGGGCATTATGTGTCTTCCATTTTTCAAGATCTATTCTCTTTGTAGCCTCACCTAACCATGTACAACCTTGATGAACATCATGATTCTGACATTCATTAGCTAAGCGGCATCCACAATCCATCAACACTATATGACTTGCTTTTTTAATAAAATACTCTGTAACAATCAAAGGTAATATTTTATCTTCATAGGTACCCAAAGACACATTTATTGGAATAGCAGAACCATTTGAATTTTTTATATCCATCCATCGATTGAGAATGAATTTAATACCAGGAATTTTAGATAATCTTATCAATTTTTTATATCGATTTGCGCGGGGTGTGTCTATTTCAATTGGCTTTAAATCTAATTCTTGATTTTTATTCAATTTTGATTTCTCTCTTCTTTTTTTTTATACTAAGTTATTTTATCTAAGATCTATATAAATCTTATTATGCTAATTTTATGAGTGATTAAGAAATTAATAACTCCTCTTCATTAAGAGGATTGTTTATCAATCTTTCAATTTCTTCTTTTTCTAAAAATATAGGATTGGTCAATTTTTCCACCAATTTTATCTTTTGCAATTATTACTATATAATCTATAGAATATTTTAATAAATTGATTGAATCCAAAACAATATCAATATAAACTTAGAACATTTTAGAAATAATATATTTTTATCAATTTACAGTAATGTAAGTAGAGATTTAATATACCATTAATCCTAATTAGCATGATACGTTTTCACTTTTAAAAAAAACTTGAGACATCAAAATGTTATTATCCAAACGAGAACGTGTATTTAGAACTTTAGAACTCGATGGAGAACCAGATATGGTACCAATCCATTATTTTGGATTTGAGCAGACCGGGAGTTCTTTCCAAGCTTTTAAAGAATCAGGAGAAATGGAAAAAAATCGTTCTTATGTCGAAAATAAAATCTCTAATGTAAAATATTACATTACAGAGCAACGCTTTTGGAATGTTGATCTCTACGGGATGGACCCTTTTGGAGAAAACAAAATTAAAATTAGGTACGAAAACGCACCTCTAGAACATCCTAACTGTCGTCTAAATAGAATGGATGGAAGATTGTATAGAACTGAAATACAGGTTAATACTGGTTTAGAATATGCTTGGTACGTGGGAGGTTATTTTAAAACCCCAGAAATCTTGCATTCTTATTGGGACCAATATGGAAAACCAACAGAATTGATTAACAAAAGAGTTAAATATTCTTCTCAAACTTGGGAGCGGTTTGTTGAAGCCCTTGCGCCTTATTTCTACCCTATGGCAAATTTACCCATAAATCCCTCTGAAGTTTTGATAGGGGGCATTACATTTACTCGCTTTGCGTATTATATCCGTAAAAATCCCAGTTTTATTCATGAAATTATGGATGAATACACAAAAGTTAACATCGAAATTATAAAACGATTAGCTGAAGTGGGCGTTGATATCATGACATTTGGAGATGATTTAGGTTACAAGGAAAATCCCTTTTTCTCTCTAGATGTTTTCCGTGAATTTATCCTTCCATATCATAAAAAAATATATCAGGCATGTAAAAAAAGGGGGGTATTAATTGTGTTACACTCCTGTGGAAAAATAGATCAGTTTTTACCCGATTTAATTGATGCAGGGCTCAATTGTATACAATCGTTAGAAGCAACGGCAGGCGTGGACTTACCCGGGTTAAAAGAATCCTTAGGGGATCGTTTATGTTTCATGGGAGGATTAGATTCTTCGGGGATTATAACTTATGGGACTCCTAAGGATGTTGAAGAAAATGTGAGAAATACTATAAAAAGTGCGGGAAAAGGTGGAGGCTATTTTGTAGGACCTAGTCACGATATAATAAATATCCCTTGGGAGAATATTCTAGCCATGAGAGCCGCAATCGAAAAATACAGAAAGTATCCCCTAAATTAATAATGTCCTTTTTACTATTAAGTAAAATTATTAAAAATGTATAAAAATTAAGAAAAGAACAAAGATGGATATAGAAGGACTTTATAACATTATAAAAAATGAATTGGAAATAGCAGCCATTAACAAATTTGAATCAAAAAAAGATTATCTAAATTGGAGCCAAAAATTTTATGAAAAATATGGTTATAAAACATATAGACTAAAAGTTCCTGAAATCGACGATATTATTAAGAAATTTCTAAATAAATTCAAGGAATTATCTTTTGAACAACGAATAGATTTATCCCGAATATTTTATAAACCTGATTATATCTCACACACCAGTTTTGGATTGAAACTTCTTGAACTCAGTTTGTCAGAATTATCCTTCCAAAATTTTGAAATTTTAGATGAAATTTGTGGTTATTTAACTCATTGGGGTCCAACTGATTCTTTTTCTCTTTATATTATGCAACCATTACTAAGAAAATATCCAAAAGAAGTTAAAAATATATTAAAAAAATGGAATAATTCTAAACATACTTGGAAAAAACGAGTTAGTGTAGTTACATTCACAAGAAAAATAGGAGCTGAAGGTAGGCATGTAGATTTTCTTTTAAAATTATGTGATAACCTAAAATGGGACAAAGAAGATTTAATCAGAAAGGCAGTCGGATGGGCTCTTAAAGATAACATGGTTGGAAAAAATAAAGAAAATGTTCTAAATTACGTAAAAAATTTAAGGGAAAAAGGAGTTTCCTCCACGATAACATTATACGCCATTCGGAATCTAAAAGGAAGAGAACGAGAGGAAGTATTGAAATTCAAACCCATAAAATAGTAAAATTTAGAAAATATCCACTTAGAGTATGATCTTATTCAAAAGTCTCGAATTCGTGGAACTATTCTAAAAGAATTGAGGTAACTTTAACATTTTACTCCAAAAATAAATTTCAATTTTATTCTTTTATCTATTTTATATTTAGTTATATCTTTACTCTTTATTTGAATGTTAAGAATTATTCTTCTTTTTCTACAAACAAACGTTTGTTGGTAAGATTTAAATATCAATATTTATTTTAGTACATTAAATATAAAATTATTTTCTTTCATCAATCATAGAAATTATAGCATAAAGAACATGAAAAATTCAACCAAGGATAAAAAAACTAATGAAAAAAAAGAAGAAAGGAACTAAGGAACGGATTAGGGATGTGGCTATCGATCTATTCTCACAAAAAGGATATAATGCCGTCTCCATACGAGATATAGCCCGTTTAGTAAATATACACGAGAGTTCTATCTATAGTCACTTTAAAGGTAAAGAGGATATTATGGATCACATTATCGAATTCCTCATTGATGAGTTTAGATATGATCCAAATGAAATATCATTGGATGATTTACTTGACAAATATGATCCCGAAATGCTCATGAATAATGCAATTAACCCAATAATAGAACAATTGAAGGTTCCACACATCCGAAAGATAATAAGACTCATGTGTATTGAGCTCTACCAGAATGTAAAATTCTTAGATTTTTTTAAAAACCAATTTATGAAACCTTCTTATATTTTCTGGAGTCAAATTTTCCAGAAAATGATGAATAAAGGATACATTAAGGAATATGATGCCAAAATACTAGCCGATGAATTCTTCAACTACTGTATTTACCTGTTCTTTGAATGCTTTATTCTTGATTATAACGAGACTTCCTATGAATTGTTAATCGACAATTTGATAATTAAACTATCTAGACATATTAAGTACATTTTCGATATGGTTAGAATAAAGGAGTCTTGAAGTTAAAGAGGTGATAATATGAGTACAGAAATTTATTATTTTACAGGAACGGGAAATTCTTTGGTTGTTGCAAGAGATATAGCAAGCAAAACGAATGGAAAATTGATATCAATACCTTCTATGATGGAAAAAGAAAGAATCACAACCGATGCGGATATGATCGGAATTGCATTCCCTGTTTATTATGCAACAAATGGTTGTAGCGGTATTCCGCTAATTGTTGAAAAATTCGTTAATAAATTAGAAAATATTGGTTCAAAGTACATTTTTGCGGTTTGTACACACAGTGGTATGCCAGGTGTGACTATTGAAAATCTAAGTAAAATTATTAAGTCTCGTGGTGGTAAACTAGCGGCTGGTTTTACTGTGAAGTTAAATAATCCACCATCTGTCTTTGAGAAATTGAAGAAGTCCATATTTCATAAGGAATTAAAAGATACAGCAATTTTTAAAGCTCAAGAAAGACAACAAAAAGTCTTTGATCATTGGAAAAAGAAGCTTCAAATTATTTATGATTATATTAGCACTAAAAAAGAAGGTATGCTTGAAACCCGTAATAAATTAACTAAATTATTTTTTACACCACTTCTTTTTTTACTGATAAAGCCCGTGTTCTCATCCAGATATAAAAAACTTTCTAATTCGTTAAATTTATCTTTTAAAGAAATGATACCCCTAGCAGACAGGAGCTATCAATACGATGAAAATTGCAATGCTTGCGGTATTTGTGCCAGAATTTGTCCGGTAAATAATATTAAAATGATTAATAACAGACCCGTATGGCAGCACTATTGCGAAAATTGTTTCGCATGTTATGTGTGGTGCCCGAACGAGGCAATCTATGGTGATATCGTTTCTTATGCTGAGCGATATCACCATCCTGATGTAAAAGTTACTGATATGATAAAAAGTAAATCATAATATTATACGGAGGTGATAAAATGATGAGAAAAGAAAAAAAATGGGCTATAGTTACTGGAGTTCTTCTCCTAATTTCACTTGTTTCTGGCGGTGCGGCAGCCATCTTAGCCGGAGGAGTGCTTTACGATATAATCTATGCAATCCATAAGATATCATCGGTTCTAACTGCTATTTTCTTTATAGTATCAATTCGTCTTAGCAGTAAAAATTAGTATTTTTTTTTTTAATTATTAAGAACCATATTTCTAAGAAATATACTACAATTGAAAAAAATCAAAAGTATCCTTTAAAACTTTGAAGTAGGTTTAAAATTGTAATAAAATTAAAAATGCCATTTTCTTGAAGAGGCATTGCAGATTTCTTTAAACAAATCCTTTCGATATTTGTTTTCTACTTCTAAATTTTTAAATAGCAAAAAGTTATCTAACATCTCCTTGGTAATTGTATTTTCTCCTTTTTCTTTTAACCAATTTATAATATTAAGAATTATTTCCCCCTCACGCCCTCCAGCGAATTTCGGTAAATATTGGTTTGCAATGTATTCAGACCGATAAAAAGTCCGCACAAATATTCCTTTTGGATCCAGGTTTTTATAAAGGTGTGAAACATTTTCCGGCGCAGAATCAATAACTAAATTTTTACCTGCGTTTTGAATTTTCTTATACAGTGGTATCCAATCTTTTGAACCCATAGGTGCATTTCCGGCTCCTGGGACCCATTGAATTCCTGTTATACTAGACTCGTTTAATAAGAAATCTAAATGTGGGAGTTCGTTAGGACCATCTAAATGATAAATTGCGTAATCCATATGCTCTGCTTGTTTCACAAGATCAGGTAAAACGAATTTTTTAAACCATGTAGGGTTCAACATAGCGCTAAAATCACTTTGTAGAGCATACCATCTTTTTTTATTCCATACACCTTGCCAACAACTACAGCCATCACAAAATTGGGAGATAATCCCCTGTATATCATCGTATACTTTTAATAGCTTCTCTAAAATTATTGATCGGCAAGTATCTATTATATCTGGATTTCGTTTCATTGTAAGTATTATGTTGGTTGGTCCTAAAAACGATGAAAGTATGTCTAGAACACCACCGATATCGGTCACTGTTATTAAGTAGTTTTTACCGGCTCTTTTCGCAGCAGTTTCAGTTATTCTGAGCAGTCTTGAATACCATAAGTTATTTTGATTTAATTTTATACTTTCTAAGTGTTCTACGATATCATCTGGTTTCATAGGAAGACTAAACCAAACTGTTTCAGATTTAAATTGGGGGGACACTCCAAATACTGCTGCTATTATTCCCGGACCATAATTGGGAAAATAAAAAGGAATCGACTCTCCTCCAAAATAAGTTTCCCCAGCTCGTTTTTCAAATCCATCCAAAGCTTTATCAATGTCCTCGTAGTTTCTCGCTAAAGTCCAATCACTACCTATTATATCCAAATATGCTCCAAGTTTTCCTCTTTTCTTTGGATAATAATAGCTTAGAACAGGACGATCGATGATTTCGTGATCCCACCACGCATTCATTCGCTCTTTCGCTTCGACAATATCCTCTTTATATTCCATAAAAAAGATATTAAAACAAGATAAATTAATCTTTACATTATTAAGTTTTGAGTAGTTTGGAAGTATTTCTATTTGTCTAAAGCATTATTAAAAAAAAAGAAATTATGTCTAAAAATTAGGATATAATTTCTGATGAAGTAACATCAACTGTTTTTATCTTTTTGATCTTTTTTCTAGAGTGAAGGTATATCGCGAGACCTGCTACGAAAAACCCAATATCCATTGTTAAGGCTCCAAACCAGGTAGTGTACACACCAAGTCCTATTGTTACAGAATCATCAAAGAGAAGTGGTACTCCGGTAGCATCAGGATTTATGATACTCATTGGCCATCCAATGAAATCCAAAACCACGTGGCTGAAAACAAGAAGTCCGATAATCATACTTATATAGAGGCTTTCAATTCTCCATATTGTTGAAATCATATTTTTATCTTGTTCTTTCCTTGAATTTAGGAGTGTTGTTACGAGTGCGCTAATTAACATTGCACTAGCAGACCAGACCACTGCCATGAATAGCCCATGAGAGGGCCATATCGCAAATATAAATATAAAGGACAAGATATCAATAACCATGGCGCTTATCAATGAAGCCCAGAGCGGTATTTGGGGAAAAAATCGTTTGGCGGCTAATCCTATTCCAATATGAGCTAAAGCAGGCATGTGATTTGTATAGTTAAAATTATTTAATAAACTTATATAGTCCAAATTTTAGCTTCATTACCCTCTTAAATTTCTTAGGTCTAGACTGTTCCGATTTGTAATCTACGGAAAAATTCAATTTCGACCATAAAACTTAAATATACAAACTTACTTAGTGAGAAAGAATAAATTCAATAAAAAGAGGTATATAAGATGAAAAATAATAAAGTGTTGATCGTATATGGTACCCGGTATGGAGCAACGAAAAGCACCGTTGAGGAAATTGCGAAAGTTCTTCAAGATGATGATTTTGATGTAAAAATAGTTAATGTCAAAGAAGAGAAAGTTCGAGATATTGCGGAATTTGAACTTGTTATTGTTGGGAGCGGCATGAGAATTGAAAGATGGGTGAGCAAGGCTGAAGGATTTTTAAAGAAGTTTAGTGGTGAACTCAAGAAAAAGAAAGTAGCTATCTTCGTGTCTTCCGGTGGACGAGCACTTATGGAACATAAAGGAGAACTCGATGAAATTAAAAGAATAACGAAAAAATATCTTGAAGATAAAGCTTCTAAGTATGACTTACATCCAATCTCGATGACCATGTTTGGTGGTGTATGGGATTTTAATCAAATTTCCAAAATTTTTAGAAAATTCCTAGAAGCAGAGAGGGAAAATATCATCGCAGCTGGAAGTAAAGAGACAAAGCCCGGGGTTTATGATACAAGAAACTGGGATGATGTTCGAAACTGGGCGAGTGATTTAGCCAAAAAAGTACGAGAAGCAGGTAATAATAAAAAAGGTAAAACAGAAGCAACTATTTAGTGAATAAAGAAAGTTTTTTTGTTTTTTGTTTTATTTATATCTTTTTTTAATAATGAAGGTCATATTATTCTTTAAATAAGTTAATCTCGCTTGGATAAAACAGCTCATAGAACTAAGAGAGAAAAAAAAGACCTTAATCAATAGCGATCTTTAAAAATAACCAAAAATTCTTTTTGATGAATTTAAAATTTATTGAAAGTAAAAGGTGAGAAAGATGGTTGGAGTTAAATTCCCTGATGATTTTATATGGGGTGCAGCAACGTCTAGTTACCAAGTAGAAGGAGCATGGAATGAAGACGGCAAAGGTGAGAGCATTTGGGACAGGTTTAGCCATACTCCTGGAAAAATATTCAATGGTGATACTGGGGATATAGCAGGTGATCATTACCATCGCTTTTTAGATGATATCAAAGTGATGAAAGATATAGGGCTTA
>Ga0307377_10001928_pt1 | contig 25109 bp, 29 predicted proteins | sample TR3MG_FD_202535 | JGI IMG/M metagenome (GOLD analysis project Ga0307377, IMG submission 202535) | Soil microbial communities from Risofladan, Vaasa, Finland - TR-3 | ecosystem: Environmental > Terrestrial > Soil > Coastal area > Acid sulfate soil | place: Finland: Risofladan, Vaasa | collected... | reverse complement strand
CTAAAATTGCCAGAATACGAATACGTGTAGGATCGGCTAATGCTTTATGAAAACTAACAATTCGATTCAGTTGCAATGGGTTTCCCCTCCTTCTATTCAGCCCCTGGAAACACGCTAAACACAGGGATGTCCTTGAAAAAAAGTAATAGGACCAAATTCTAGGGATATCTAATTAGACTATAATCTAATTAGATTATAGTCTAATTAGATTATAGTCTAATTAGATTCGTTGTTCAAGTCTCAGCAGCTCGCGCTTCCGCCCTGTCCGTTTGCTGTCTACGCCTAGAGAAGCGGGTTGTTTAGTGGGGAAATAATTATTGCAGAAAATAATAGAGATGTACTGTGGATGGGGAAATCCCCTCGAATTAGAATACAAGAAATTGATTTAAATAACAAAGCCGATTATTCTGGAAAAGTTAAATATGTACCTGCAAATTTAATGTTGCAGAATATTTTTTTATAACAGGTTAATGTAAAAGATACTATGAAGCCGGTTTTTCCTACTCTAAGGAACGACACTCGTACCGCCTAAGGCGACGATCGTCTTGGTCGAAAGGGTGTTGAGGTAGACCGAGCTTAATTTCTCAGGGATCTCGTTTGGTTTAACTAAAACGATAGGTCAACTAAGTGCTATTGGAGATTCTATTTATTTCTTAAACGCGGGATCCTTATATAGAAAGGTACTCAGTGATCAATATCCTAACCCTTCTCTGATTTCGACGGCTTCTATACATTATGTCTTCGCGGTTTCCAAGCAAGTATACTACGCCAATGATGGGGGCCTATTTATCGATGGCGATGGTTTTTTGGCTTCAAAGCTAATTTTAAGTAATCCCAGAAACATCGTTATCAATTCAGGTTATATTTATTATCAGCCGGCATCAGTGATGGGTCCTAATCCAATTCACCGAGTAACTATGGATGGGACTGGGGATACAACGATTGTGGAGGATGATGTAAAATCATTTAGTATAAGTGGTAATAAGTTTTTCTATATTAGTTATGACAATGGGAAAATTTACACCGCGAATCTTGATGGTACCGGAATAACGGAAGTCACCAGTGATGCGGCCGGAACTTTAAATGTGCATAATGGATGGATCTATTATAGCAATAAAGAGGATGGGTCCAAGCTTTACAAAATTCGAATCGATGGTTCTAGTCAAGCAAAGCTCTCGGATCAGGATGAAATAAATGCTATAAATATAGTGGGTGATTGGAATGAATTAGTGGAAGGAAAATTTAAGCAGCCGTTTCGTAAGCCTAGAGTTGAGGAATTCCTTCCTCGAAAAAGAAAATATCCCTAGCGCCAGCCATATTAGACCAAAGCTAATAAAGTCAACCCTAGTAAAATCTTCTTTAAACAAGAAAATACCCAGTAGAAGACCAATGCTTGGAGATAGATATTGGATAAATCCCAAGGTTGATAAGGGTACACACTTAGTGCTTTGTGCAAATAATAAAAGGGGTATGGCCGTTACAACTCCCGTAAGAACAACTAAGGATAAGACATTGAAAGGCAGAGCAATTAACGAGCTCGTTCCTTCCACTTGTTTATAAACTAGGTACCCTAAAGCTAAAGGGGCAATCACCATGGTTTCCACAGTTAAACCAATAATGGATGTAAGATTAGAGAGTTTCTTCACCAACCCATATAAACCGAAGGAAATTGCAAGTAACAGGGCCACCCAAGGAACCTTTCCATATTGAACACTAATGATAATTACGCCTAATAATGCTAATAACAACGAGAAGATTTGCCATCTATCGATGCGTTCTTTTAAAACAATGACACCTAAAAAGACAGTAAATAGTGGATTAATATAATAACCTAAACTTGTTTCAATAACATGATTGCTATTAACCGCCCAAATATAAATGAACCAATTAGTAGTGATTAATAGAGATCCCAAAAATACCCCTAATGAGCTTTTTGTGCTTGAAAACACGCTTTTCAGGTCTCTTAAACCGCCAACTATTAATAGGATCATCGACAGAAATACGAAAGACCAGATTATTCGAGAAGCAAGTATTTCCCCTGCATCAATTTGCTTCAAGGCTTTCCAAAATATTGGAAGAATTCCCCACATTGCATAGGACAAAATAGCATAGACAATTCCTTTGCGTTCAGATCTTCCACTTAACGTCCTCATAAGTCTATTCAACAAGAATCATCATCCCCAATCAATTATGGCTATCAAACCTTACATTTTTAACATGAGACTTATTATATATCCAACAAACCCAAAGATCCATCGTATTTAAAAACGCACATGGTAAGAAAGACCGATAATAGCTTATATTCTTTAAGCTCACTTTGGTAGATGGAAACTTTACCAACCGTCGGGAGATAATGCTGCATCGCTAACATTATTTCTCTTCCCCAACAACTCTTTGCAAAGGCCCATCATAAGTTGACCACGCAGTCCGTCCGCATTGCCCTGCTCAAACTGCGAAAGCATATAGGAAAGCACCTCCTCACCTCCATGTTTTAGAATGTCTTCATAGGCGTTTTGATCCACACAAACGACTAGTTCACGCTCGCAATGGAGCAGGTCTTTGCACGTTTAAGAAAGCTCTGATCGTTCCAACGCTTTTTAGCGAGGGCCACATCCTCGAGACACCGGACCCCTTCTTGATACAAGGGGACTATTCTGAACAAGCAAGGACATTGTCCCAACATTCCCTATCTGCCAAGCTCGACGTATTTGGGTGGGAAATGCAGTGAGTATGGCAGTACGTATGTTGTAAATCCTCCTTTGCTTTTGGAATAAGACTCATCCACCGCCAAAAGGCGCTCCGTCGGAGCGCCTTCGTGATCTACTTTATTAAGGTTTTCAGTAATGATCCCATTTATGATCTGTTCATACAGTCCATAGATAATTCCAGGCATGCTCCACCTATATCTTATGACTACCTATAGCCTTTACGTTCCGCTATTGGAATATCTGCAGGGGTTAACTCTTAATTGCCTTTCAATTGTGGGATCGCGTTTATACCTACGTCAGATCTAGTGAGGTTATATAAATATTTCTGCCGTGTTCGACGCACCCTTCTTACCTATTTCTCTGGTGATCATAGCAATATATTTTTCCTTGGAATCGACGTTGATCTGTACTTTTGACCCTTTGGTAGAGAGTAGAGATACTAATAACTCTCTAGATTTGCAGGCGACCGCACCTTAGAGATTTGGACATTGGTAATTCCCAATTCATCTCGTGTATCTTGCTCATAACCAGTTGCTCCCAAACACTTGTCCATATTATTTTGAGCTAGTCGCGCATAGATGCCTAATCCAATAAGAAAGCCTTTGCGATGAGAAGCACACTGAGGTAGAGGTAATCGGCCTGAGGGGGGAGGGAGGGTTAGGTTAGTTCTCCCCTCGATAACTCTCCCTTTGTAACGGCATAAACGTCAAAGTTTGATCCTCAACCCGATTCTGTTCGGAAGTATTCGCGGACATCGCTCTCTCCTCAATTAAATCAGTATTACAAAAAGGACATGGCCATGATCCACGCTCACTTGAGCTATACGAAGCATTGCCACAGACTCGACAGTTTTTTCTGAACATGATAACAACCCCTCCCCGCTTCTAGTCCTGTGTTTAGATTAACAGCTGACATGGACAGAATCCGTCTAACAATCGTACAAGCATTTCTAGCAAATCTCGCCCAAAATCTATTGTCTCTCGACCTATCCCTTGAATTATTGTTTTCACTTTGGACATTTTATTGAGTCATAATTTTGCCCGCTTATTTATTTCGCTGAGACAACTATACAACTGGCCTTGGACAAAAATATGTTTCCCCTATTACGTTGCATACAAAAAGAAGTAATAGCTTGAAGATAGAACACTACGGGGGTTAGTCACTGAGGCGTTTTAAAAAGATCGGGAAAGAAAAGTTCGGCAAAAGCAAAAAGAGCCATGCAGCAACAGCTGAAAAGCTGGCGACTTGGTTCTCGGATTACTATGGAAGGACTGACCATAAAGACGCTAGAAAAAACATCTTCATTCAGGCAATCATTCTCGAGAAGATTTATCCCATACATTTGCCGTTAGTGAGCGAGCTTTAAGCGATGACCTAAATACTCGTTCAGCATCATCTGAATCTGAAGTAGACTTATCAGTAGAGACATTCAATTCTTTAAACAGCCTAATCCATTGGTTTGGTGTTCCTTTGTATAATCCCTGTTCGATCCGAAAGAGATACTGCCTCTTCAAGCCTGTTCTTCGTTCTAATTCTCGCAAAGTTATTCCTCGATCTAACCGCCATCTTTTCAAGTTTCGACCAAAATGGCATTTATTCACTTCCCTCATCTCCTTACTCACAATGCAGATAAAATTCACAATATTAATCATTATAGCATGAATTGTCCTATTTTGTGAACTATAAAGGGTTTAATTTCTTTATAAAAGAACAAAATAACAGGATCATTTTTAGCAAGTTGTTATGAACCTTGGAATATATGGCAAGTATCTAAGAAAGGGGGCATGCCCGTGCTCGAACTCGGAAAACGACTTAAAGAAATTCGGCTGACCAAAGGTCTCAGTGCTATAGAGTTATCTCAACGGTCTGGGGTGGCTCGTAGCCTCATCAGCCAGTTGGAGACCGGAAAGCGCCAATCGACCGGTATTGATACCATTTATCGTTTAGCACTGGCCCTTGAGGTTTCCCCCACCCTCTTTCTAAACAACGAACCTCTCTATAACGTTCACTATAAGGAGGACCTCTCTCCATTTGTGCTTAATGAAGGAAGTCAACCCTATCTCCGCCTAGCGCAAAAAGCAGAAAAGTCCGGTCTATCACCAGATCTGCTGGGAGAACTAATTGATATTATCGTTAGACTTCGTTCAACCCCCCCTTGTCCTAAAAAACCTTTATACTGAGTTTCGGCTCGAATGCCATCTGAACGAAAACAAGGTGCTCCGCGTTAAATGCGAAGCACCTTGTCTTTTCATATACAGGTAGCAAGTGTGAATCAAACCTTCACCGTCTTCTTCATCACAAACCCCGGCAACGACTCCTTCATCTTCCAAACAATGCTGATCGGTGCCGAACCATAGTGACTCTGAAAGTCTGCCAACCCAAGACAAGTATAGGGTGATGTAAGCTTCTCCTCCTCTTTGTATTCCCTCACAAAGAACAAAACATTTCCGCCATTAAGCGATTGGTTAATATACCTCTGGCCTGTGACCGATTCCTCCGTCGTTCGGCTCTGGGATTGCCAATGAAATAACTCCTCATTAATGGAGTAATCCTGATACATCGTGGAAGGAGAATAATCCTTTTCCGACTTATTCAAGGTCACGAAAAAAACATCCAACTTCTTTTCACTCAGGTAAGAATCCCTCGAAAGCAGGCCAGACTCTGGCTTAAGATTTCCTTCCGATGAGCGACAAAGAGCAGTTTGTTCGGTTTACCCGGGTTCGCTCTGCAAAAATCCCGATAATCAAAGGCGGCAATGACCGTCTTACCCGTACCCGTGGCTGCGACGACCAGGTTTTTAAACGAGTGATGGATTTCCCGCTCCGCTTTCAATTTGTCCAGAATCTCCTGCTGATAGTAATAAGGTTTAATGTCAAAGTTAAAAGCCACGTTACCCGCTTCATCCTGACTCGATCTTCTCTCAGAGTTTAAAGATTGTCTCAAACGCTCGGAATCGATCGCCGCAATAAAGGGTGTGAACTCGGGATTATTCCAATACCCTTCAAACGTGGCTCGGATTTTCTCTAAAATATCCCCAGAGTCATATTGAGATAGCTTAATATTCCATTCCAACCCACTGGTCATCGCTGACTCCGAAATATTGGACGATCCGATATAAACGGTGCTGAATCCTGTATCTCGCCAAGAAATAGGTCTTGGCATGAAGACGAGTTCGTTCTGTATCATAGGAAATATGGATTTCCGTATTGGACAGTTTACTGAGCTGCTCAACCGCTTTAAAATCCGTGGCCCCCAGATAGGAGGTCGTAATGACCCGCAATTTTCCGCCACTGGCTGTGAATTGAGTCAGTTCATTGATGATCAACCTTAAACCGCTCCACTTAATAAAAGACACGAGAAAATCAATCCGATGACTGCTTAAAATTTCCTTTTTAAGTTCTGAAACCATGCTGAGCTCATGAACCGCCCCTGTAAAGAGGGAGTTCTCTGATATAGATGTGTCGGGTCTGACGATCTTTTCAGAACCCAGCAAGGCTGTTTGTCTGCTTGCTTTCTTATCTACCAGGGATAATAACATTTGAGCATCTTGCCCCACGAGGAAACTCTTGATCCTTTTCAAGGTCGCTTCATCCTTTTTGAAACTATAGCTCCCTTTTTGAATACACTCTGTAATGTACTGCAAAATTCCATTACAGGGGGCAGTTAAAAAGCAAAAGAATATTGTAATGAAAGATGATTCACTAAATATGAGTGATGTTAAAAGAGATGGATATTCAATGAATGACATATCTGTCACCCTTGCCTCAGTCCAATCAATCAAACCAGTGTGAATCCGGCCTTAATATCCCTTCAGTTTTCAATATACTGATCCGCTGTTTGTGCTTCCCTGGTATATACCATATGAATATTATTATAGTCCATTACTTCCTCAAAATGCCCCTGCACCCGGTAAACATCAAACACAACGATAATCTGACATTTTCGGATCCCCTGATAATTACTTAGAGTATCATGCAATTTCATTCTGGCACCATCCATATTGTCATCTGCAAGCTCGCCTTGGAGGGAACAAAAAGGTTCTGCGCTGTCTTACTCATGATCCTCCGTTTCTTCTTTGGCAGCGGCAATCCTGATCACTTGAGGCTCCCCCTCCATAAAATCGCTTTCCCCCTGCTGCAGAGCTTTTTGAAGAGAGTCAATGGCATCGGCTACTTTGGCGGCCATTTGAAAATACATTTTCATATAGTCGGGCATTGAAAAAACACCTCTTTATTAGTGTTGTACCACTAACTATTATAGCACATAATAAGGATAAGTGTTATATCACTAACAATTTCTTCTGTTCTTATATATGCTCAAGTTAGTGATACAACACTAGGAGGTGCTCATTTATGAATACCCGACGAGCTATAGCAGCTCGGATTATTGAACTATGCAATGAACGGAAGATTACTCCCAATGCCTTAAGCTATCGTGCGGCAGTACCCCAGTCCACTATCAAAAGCATTTTGAATAATGAAACGCAAAATCCCGGTGTCGTAACCATTAAAAAGATATGCGACGGGCTGGGTATTACTTTGCCGGACTTTTTCAACACGGATTCCTTTCGCGATCTGGAGCAGGAGATTAAATGATCCCGGCCAGAATGTATCTGCCACCACTTATTTTTGATTATACGCGCACAGCAAAACATACGGTACTTAAAAACAGCCCAGGCAAATTCCCCCAAGGCCCAGTTGGGAGCGCCAACTGACAAAGGAAGAGGATCAATACGTTGCTTCAACGCATTGATCCTCTTCCTTTAATAACGAGAATATATTCAGTCCCAGTGTGAATCAACTGTTCATCAGATATCTGGTCAATTTATCAATGGCAAAAAAGTTAGCATTATCGACTACTCTTCCTTCCATGGTATCTATCTTTTCGAGGATTCCATAATTTTCTCGCCCGATACAGGCTTACTTCAATACAATATTATCGCCAGTGGTGGTATGTTGATATTGAAACAGTTCTGTCTCGATGCTGACGGTGTTCGCGGGAACCGGCTCCTGAATAATAGCAGCTTTCAGTTTCAATCCCAAAATACCTGTAGGCTGATCCGGGCGGACTATGAATCCCATGACGCTGTTTCTACTTATAGGCGTTGCCTCCAGATAGGCTTTGAAATAAAACTGGAGGAAGATACCTTCCTCGCATTCATACTCGATGATGGGAAAGCACATACCCTTGGGGCAGGTTTCTAAGAACCGCTCTTCAAACTCTAATTTAGCCTGAGCAATTTGCTCCTGCAATTTGGGGTCAACGAAGGTTTTTTCCATATCTGCCCACATATCCGACAGATATACTCGGTTGATCTGCGCCCAACGTTCTTCACCGCCAACCGCATCTCGGAACCGCAGTTTGTCGGGGTATTCGCCGCCGACAGTCAAAGTAATCGGTTTATCTTACGTATCCTTTCGAAGTATCCGCAGATAATCCTCATACGCAAACACTCGACTTCTGCGCACATTTTCAGTTTGCCTCAAAATACCCAATTCAACCAGCTTATTGACAGCATTTGATACAGCATTGAAGGAGAGGCTTAGTTCGATACTGGTTTTTTTAATATCAATGATAGGACTGACTTCTAGGTAATTAAAGACCTTCATGATTGTTTTGGCTGCTTTGCCTGTTTTTTGCACAACTTTATTATTACTGTCATGCAGCGCAATCAGCTCATCAATCGTATTAATCGCATCGTGGGCTGATTCATAAGTGGCCAACAAAAAGAACTTGATCCATTGCTCGAAGTTCCCTTTCGCTCTAACCTCTGTCAAACGGTCGTAATATTCTATCCTGTTTCTCTTTAGAAAATATGAAATATATAATGTTTCATGGCACAAAAGCTTTTTCTCGATTAAGAAAATTGCAATCAGAAGCCTTCCTATTCTACCGTTCCCATCTAAAAAAGGGTGGATGGTTTCAAACTGATAATGAATCAAGGCAATCTTAATTAAAGGATCAAGTTCATCCTCACTATTGATGTATTTCTCAAGGTCAGACATAGCTTCTATCATGTCCTCGCAGTTAGGAGGAATATACTTCGCATCCTTCAAGGTGCTTCCTGCTGGACCAATCCAGTTCTGACTGTTTCTGAATTCACCAGGACTTTTTTCTCCCCCACGAACATTCTGCATCAAAATCTCATGAATTCCCTTGAGTAGCCGAGTGCAGATCGGTAGCTCCTTAAGTCTGGCTGAAGCATATTGAGAGGCCTTAATATAGTTGATGACATCTGCTACATTTTGATTGGTGTTTTCTTCAATGTTGGGATCGAGAATATCATCGAGCGTTGCCTGAGTCCCTTCGATTTGCGAGGACAAGAGCGCCTCCTTCCTCACATACATGGAAACAAACAGCTCAACGTTTGCCACCTGTCGTGAGACGCCCTCCAAAATTCCGATACTACGGTTTGCCTTAGAGAGTAACTTCACGCAATCTTCATCAAGTTCAATCGGCGGGCTCGGTGGTAAAGGCCTAGGTAAGAACGACTGATATCGTAGTTCACCTGTTAAATTTGTCCTAAATTCTCCTGCACGGTTGCTCATATGAAACCTCTCCTAAAATGAAATTACACCCACAGAATAGCACTTTTATTTCTTTTTGTAAACTTAAAAGAAATAAAAGTGCTAATTACTTGTTTCTTATTTCATATTAAACAAATTAAGTAAATAAAAGACACAATTCTCTTTTCTACTCTTTAAATGAATTCGCTTATCTCGCTGTCCTCTGATTCTGCAAGGAGTTTGCCACTGTTTTGCCACTGAGAAGGGCGATGACTGAGACAAGGAACTATACCCCTTGGTAGAAAACTTTCCTTTCCCCTGTAATAATCAATTCCTTTATTCGTCATCGTTAATTTCTCCTTCCAACAGTTCGTAACGATCCAAGAATGGCGAAATTTTGAAAACTGGGAATTCCCAAAGATGTTCTTTTATCAGATATAAAAGCTAAAGGGTTTATGGAGAAAGACATTCTGGATTTAAATGAGTTTTCGAATGGGGCAATAAGACTTTGTGGTTTACCTCTTACATATCTTATTCCTAAGTCTGAGCCTCAAAAAATGACCTTGAAAGAATGGGATACACATACAAGTAGTGAACACAAATGGGAGTTTTATGATGGCGTTCCCTTTGCAGACTGTGAGGCATAATTGCTTTGTTTGACCATGTATTCCTTTTTCTTTCTGATGCAATCTTTACTGTAATGACGCTGCAAAAGAGTTTCCTTATCGCATCGTTCCACAATAGAAAAGTACCTGTCACGCTGTGCTATCGTCCAATTTGCCGCCTGATCCTCATAAGGAATAACGCATTCCAGGGTGATTTCGGGGTAGTCTCTTTTGTGGTCAAGGACGATTTCTGCCACAAACTGGCCAACACCTAAATCAACACCACTAATGAAATGAGTAACTCCCAAAGCTTCTATCAAATAGACCGCCTGCTCCTTCAGTACCTGCTTCAACCGCAGACAATCGGCGTTTTTTTCGTCAAACCCAATAGGAATGATTGGAGTACGGGGTTCCGCAAAGCAGCAGGCAGTCCTTATATTAGAATCTTTAATAATCATCGATATTTTAGGCAACCACCTTTCTCATAATAATACGGAATTAAAGCATATATTCCCTTGCATTATAAGGAATACATTTCCCTATGTCAATAGAAACATATGCTGTAATTCCGTATAATGAGCGGATGCATTGTCTATAATCATATATACAAGGTGGTGAATTGAAATGTATGAGGATTTATTTTACGAAAGATTAACTACGCTCCGCACACAAAAAGGGGTTTCCGCAAGGGATATGAGCCTGTCTTTAGGTCAAAGCGAAAGCTATATCAATAAAATTGAGAACAAAAAGTCTCTGCCATCCATGACAGGATTTTTTTATATCTGCGAATACCTAAATATCCCTCCAAAAGATTTCTTTGATGACGAAGTAAGCTTTCCTACAAAAATAAACGACTTAATTAATGAGTCAAAGAAGCTAAACAATGGCCAATTGGAACATCTTCTGGCTATTATTAAAGACTTGAAGACAACGTAAGAAAAGCAGGTAGAATCAAATACAGCCTGCTTCTTTTTTTGTCTTCCTTCAGCCTTACCCATGTGTGTGCTCGTTGCATATTTTACAATCTATGGGTAGAGAAACAAGGAGACAGGTCCGTTGTTTTACCCCTACTTTCTCTTACAACCGTCATAACTGCTTTAGATTGCCTTAATTCGTCTTCATCAGAATAATGGTATCTCGCAGCACTTATTTTTCCGTTTATTGCTGCCTGGGCTACAATCCATATGGAGGAACTTGAGGGTCAACTTATCTATTTACTCTCAGGCAATTAACACCGTTAATCTATGGACGGTCCCCTTTGGCGGAAAAGCGAATTGCGGACAAAAAATCGCCCCACACTTCCATAGTGTAGGGGATAGCTTTTTCTGATTCGACAGGTACTGATGCTCCTAGGGCCCCCTATAGGGAGCAGACCCCTTCCTCGATCAGTATCTCAATCTTTTAGCACTTTAACTTCGTCTTCCGTCATACCTGTTGCTTTAGCTATCTTTGAAATTTCCATTCCCAAGTCCAAAAGATTCTTCGCAACTTCTGCCTTTCCTTCTGCCTTTCCTTCTGCCTTTCCTTCTACCCTTCCTTCTACCTTTCCCTTCTGGATTGCTTCCCTCAACCGGAGTTCTGCTTCTCTGACGGCCGCCATCTCATCTAAAACTGCCTTGCGTCTCGCAAAGTACTCTTCTCTCACAATAGGATCATCACTTGATTTCTCCCACGCAGCCATGGCCTGGTGCAAAACGGGATCTTGCATTGCAATCTCCTCCAGTGTTTTTAAAATTTCCTGATTTTCCGAACCCTCTAGAAGCAATAACCATCGAACTAAAACATTCTCCCAAGGGCTAACCTCTCTTCGTCGCCACTTCGAGAGCAATTTAGGCAATTCCATGAAGTGCATTTCTAAGGCTTCCGTAAGTTGGAATCTCTCTTCGTCTTCGTAAAGATGAAATACACTATGGTAATTCTTCGTCTGATTTAAATAGTTAAAATCTAAAATGTTAATCGTGACGGCCTTGGCCAGTTCCTTGTAGGCCATCCCTTCTCGCATCTGCCTGGAGTACATTTCCGCTTGAATTATCAGCCCCCCATTCTCTCCTGCATAGCTTTGATTAAAAAATCATTCACCATCTTTTTATACGTTGCATGCACATCCGGGTCAATCGAAGCGAACTTGTCGTACCCCTGGGGAACCCCATCACTGCGGAAACCGTCCAACTGGAAAGATTGCTTCTTGGTATGTCCTATTTCATGGCTTTCTATAGATATTTAGACCGATCTTTATATCCTCTTTCTCTGGAATGGACACACTTCCTTCAGTCGAACTAATAATAATGCTTTTCCCCGAAGCCGACTTTCCAAATTCCTTTGAAATATCGACAGTTATCGTCAAAATAGTGCCATCCAACTTCATTTCACAATTCTTCATGAGAATTTCACTCCTTTGCTTTGTTTTCCATTTAATAAATTTCACTCATGAGTTCATAACCATTTTCAGTATAGTCACTTCATTTTTTCAAAGCTATTTTTGGTAAACCCTCCAATAACGACAAGGTTTCTTGAGAAAGGTCTTTTCTGCTTTTCGCTGAAACTATCTCCAAGAATAGATTCACTCTTCTTATTGCTTCGGTAATGTCCTCAGTCATAATGGCTGGTTATCATTTAGCGGATCAATTAGTGCATATACATAATATCTCATAGTAAATTCCCCACAATGCTTCATTTCGCAATATCTCAATTTGTAGAGCCTATATCAAACCTTAACCGTCTTCTTCAGCACAAACCCCGGCAAAGGCTCCTTCATCTTCCAAACAATACTGATCGGCGCTGAGCCATAGTGACTTCGAAAATCAGCCAATCCGAGACAGGTAAAGGGCGAGGCAAAAGTTCCCTCCTTCTTATACTCCCTCACAAAAAACAGCACATTTCCCCCACTGGTTAATTGGTTAATATACCTTTGCCCGGTTATTGATTCCTCAGTCGTTCGACTCTGAGACTGCCAATGGAATAGCTCCTCATTAATGGAATAATCCTGATACATCGTTGACGGAGAATAATCTTTCTCGGACTTGTTCAAGGTCACGAAGAAAACATCCAGATTTTTCTCGGCCAGATAGATTACGCCTTCCCGGAAAGAGCTCTTCTTTTTCTCAGTATGTTTCCCGAGAGCCACCAGGATCTGATCAAAGGTATAAGAACAATACAAGTCGAGTGGATATTCCGTCCCAAATTTGTCCAATGGCTTATCGACAAAATCGATCTTCATATACTGATAGTCCAGCAAAGCCATTAGTTCCTGATATAGATGTGGATCGTCAATTGCCCAATATAGAGCCTCTTCCATAGAAGTAAACCGATTACCCAGGTCACCAAGTCCCATACCCCATACCGTATAGAAAACCATCGTGAGCATCGTTTTCTCCAGCGAGGTCAAAGGGTGCAACAAAACGCCTTTACCTAACTGGATCTGAGGTAAAATCGTCTGCATGAAACGAATCCATCGCCTGGAATTCGCCAAAGACAATCTTCCTAGCGCCGAAGCAATCAGGCTCTCACGTTCTTGCTGCACCTTATATCCCTTGATTAAGCCGGCCTGAGCCGCCAGTCCCACTACAGTAACCTTTTTGCTATAGACATCTTGTGGGGTTACATGGTAACCCTCAAAAAACTCCCTAATCCTCAGCTCTCGATTGGTTTCCATAAAATCATGGAGCTTACTGATCAGGTTTCGTTTAGTATTAACCGCATTTCGTATGTTCTCTAAAATATAGTCCTGGGCCTGCTTTTCTAATTGAATCGAGCATCCCCTCGGTACATTGGCAAAGCCATGCTTGATTTCATGCTCGACCGTTTTCCGAGTCCTTGATAACAACGCTTTGAACCGATCTTCAAACGAATACTTCTTGTGAGCTTGTCCCACAAAATCCAAAACCGTCAGAGCTTCTTTCCCATCGCTGAGCCTTAAACCACGTCCCAACTGCTGCAAAAAGACGGTTAAGCTTTCAGTCGGGCGCAGGAAAAGAACCGTATTCACCTCGGGAATATCGATTCCTTCGTTATATATGTCGACCACGAAAACGAACTTGATTTCCTTTGTTACCAAGCGGCGCTTCACACTATCCCGAACACCGTCCTCGGATTCTGCAATGAGGAATTCTGAAGGGATCCCGGATTTGTTAAAGATCTCGGACATAAATTCTGCATGCTTTTTGGTCAGACAAAACCCAATTCCGATAATATCCGAACGTTCTAAGCAGTACCTTTCAATGGCCTCAATGACATTCCCGACGCGTTTAACCGCGACTGCTCGCTCAAAAACAAACAGGTTTTCTATTTCCCGCTCATCATATTTTCCAGCAACCCAACGCACGTGACTTAGGTCAACATTATCTGTCACACCAAAATAATGAAAAGGACTGAGCAGCTTTCGTTCAATAGCTTCCCATAACCGAATTTCCGCAGCAATCCTGCCCTCGAAATACGAATAGATACTTCGTCCATCCGCTCTCTCCGGTGTTGCCGTCAATCCCAGCAAAATCTTCGGTCTGTAGTAATCTAAAAGTTCTTGATAGGATGGGGCCGCTGCATGGTGGAATTCATCAATCACGATATAATCATAGAAATCCGGCGAGGTGATCTCTGTCAGTTCTTTGGAGTTAAAAGATTGGATCGAAACAAACAAATGGTCAAAGCTATCGGGCTTTAGTCCTCCGACCATCATCGAGCCAAAGTTCAGATCTTTGAGTATCCCTCGAAAACAGGCCAGGCTCTGGCTTAATATTTCCTTCCGATGAGCGACAAAAAGTAGTCTATTTGGCTTGCCCGGGTTCGCCCTGCAAAAGTCACGGTAGTCAAATGCCGCAATGACCGTCTTACCAGTACCCGTGGCTGCGACGACCAGGTTTTTGTATGATTGATGGACTTCCCGTTCAGCTTTCAATTTGTCCAGAATCTCCTGCTGATAATAATAAGGTTTAATATCAAAGTTAAAAGCAACGCTACCCGTTTCATCTTGACTGGTTCTTCTCTCAGATTTTAAGGCTTTTCTCAAACGCTCGGAATCGATCGCCGCAATAAAGGATGTAAACTCAGGATTATTCCAATACCCTTCAAACGTGGCACGGATTTTCTCTAAGATGTCCCCAGAGTCATATTGAGATAACTTAATGTTCCATTCCAATCCACTGGTCATGGCTGACTCCGAAATATTGGACGATCCTATATAAACGGTACTGAAGCCAGTATCACGCCAAAAGACATAAGTCTTGGCATGAAGGCGAGTCCGTTCCGTATCATAGGAAATATGTATTTCTGTATTGGTCAATTTACTGAGCTGTTCTACCGCTTTAAAATCAGTGGCCCCCAGATAGGAGGTCGTGATAACCCGTAATTTGCCGCCATTGGCTGTGAACTGCGTTAGTTCATTGATGATCAACCTCAAGCCGCTCCACTTGATAAACGACACGAGAAAATCAATCCTGTGACTGCTTAGGATTTCCTTCTTAAGTTCTGAAACCATGCTTGGCTCATGAACTGCGCTTGTGAAGAGAGAGTTCTCGGAAATCGACGTGTCTGGTCTCACAATTTTTTCAGACCCCAGCAAGGCTGTCTGTCTGCTTGCCTTCTTGTCCACCAGGGATAACAACATCTGTGCATCTTGCTGGATGAGGAAGCTCTTAATTCGTTTCAAGGTCGCTTCATCTTTTTTGAAACCAAAGCTCCCTTTTTGAATACACTCTGTAATATACTGCAAAATCCCGTTACATAAATTAACTCTGTCTCTGACGACAGTATCCCCATCGTCGATGTAATCAAAAATCTCGCGCAGAATTCTGGTCAAATAATCCGCCAGAATTTTAGATGACTCAGCCGAATCCAACGGGTGGGTATCTTTTATGACAAGCTCTTGATCCACCTTATTAAGGTTATCGGTAATGATTCCATTAATGATTTGCTCATATAATCCATAAATAATTTCAGACATGCTCCACCTCTAATGTATGACAGATTTTAGCCATTCTACTATGAATATCTATAAGGCAGGTTGCTGTGTACTTTCGACGTAAAGTCACCCGAAATCCTCTGGCATCAGAAAGCCCTCTATTTGATGGTTCCGCTATGATATGCATAGTTTGCATCCACCGAAGAAATCTAGAACGTCCATATCGACATCAAGATCTTCTCTTATTTCTCCTTGCAAGAGTCCTAAGGAGTCCATAGGTAGGGATTCAGCCAATTCCTCGTCGATAACTTTATTGATAAAATGCAATACCTTCATTGGTTTCCCAAAATTTCATAGCGCAAGCTTCGTAGCCTGATCTTGTTTGAAGGAATCTTCTCAAGCTATAATCCTGAGGACACAAACTTATATATATTTAAGCGACATCAGACACCAAACGGTATAGGTACCGCTTCCTGCTCTAATGTCTCCTTTTGTTTAATCATAGCCCTTATCAATTCATGGAAACGAACAAACTCCTCCCGGCCTAGCAATCGCTGTAGCTTCCCTCTGTAATCATCCTCAAACGCTTCGCCAAATTCCAAGAAGGCTTCATAGGTTTCCAAATCCATTAGCATTGGTTGTAAACTAGGCCAACATGTCCGCAGATGGTTGAATATCTGCAATCCGCCGTAATCCAGATCTCCCCAGTGGTAGTATTGTACCGATTCCTCGCGTGTCTGATACAACTTCTCAAGGAACTTTCGTTTAATGGGTCCAGCAAAACCACCCAGGCAGATAAGCAAGGTATATTCGTCAATTCCTTTTCGCAAGAATTCACGGAATGTCGCTTTATTTTCAACGGATACGACCCGACGCCATCTACCTGTTGCCACCTCAGCCTCACTCAATGTCTCGTTGCCTAAACCCAAGCCATAACAGAAAGGACTGATATCTAGAGTCTTCCCCTTTAAGTATAGCTGAACAGGACCAGCGATTAGGACCTCGCTGGTGGCCCGCACTAGACCAACTTCAGCCAATAATGCTTCCTCTTCTAGATCGGAGTCCTTATGATAACGATGCAATATTCCTGTCAAACGGCGACGCACATGTCGCTCAAAAACCTTGCTATTCCCAAGATAGAGTTTACTGAAAATCCGTTCCAGCATCTCCTCAGCTCCTTTTGCTTCTAACCCGACCAAAGTATCCAGAAGCAATTTCAGCTTGTCCGGTTCAGTGGGTAACTGGGACGGATAGCGCAGTTTATTCCTTAGTTCCTCCAAGCAATCCTTTATAAAGTCTTTGGACCAAGGACTTAAAAGATGCAAATTGACCAGTTGATCTTCTAGCTCGCCTAAAACATCCAGTTTTGGCTTTTTTCCTGCCACCAGATATGATTCCTCAACTTTAGCCAATACCAAATGAACAGTCTTGATCAGGTTGCCTCTTTCGAACTGTACCCATTCTATTTCCACCAAACCTTGTGCTGCCAATTCTAAAACTGCTTGGTGGAAAGACTTGTGCAACCCCAGATCCTTCTTCTGATACTCCGGATAATCCTGGGTCTTCAGGCTGACCCGACGCTGAATTTGCTCCTCGCCCCTGGCATGCTTACTTCCCTCGTACTTGGTTAATAGTTTTGATAGTATTAATTTTTTCATGACCCAAACTCCCTGGGATCAAAGGCTTTGACCACGGTCTCTTGACGCACCCGAGTGACACAGAGGTTCCGATCTACAAAAGGGGCAATATCCCCAATCTTTTCCGTGGGCGCTGCAATAATAACTTGCAGACCGGTATCGCGCAATAGTTTGATACTTTCCTGAATTCGCTGATGGTCCATTTTGCTATAAGCCTCGTCGAAGACCAGGAGACGCAAAGTGTTGTTAAAATTAGTCTGGTGTACCCTGTAGGTCTGGAGAAAAGAGGCCAAAACGGCAATGTAAAAAGGAGTTTGAGTCTCTCCCCCCGATTTTTTGCTAATTGTCTTTGAAAGTCTCGATTCCCGCCCTTCCTCATCAATCTCCAGCAGATCAAAATCTAAGTACGTCCGGTAATCTGTGAACTTTAGCAGATTTTTCTCCAACTCTTCTTTCTGCTCCGGCGAAAGTTCCAATTCTGCAGTAGAGACAATTTGATTAAAAAGTTGTTCGACCACTGGTTGGTAGCGGGCTTGGAACTCATTTGAGAAGAGTGTGAATCCCTCCATAAGCATTTCATCCATAATCATGTCATAGATTTCCCTGTAGCCTGAGTTCGCGGTTACGCGAAAACGATAGCGGTTTTGCCCAAATGGCACATCTTTGAGAGCCTTATTCAAATCATTGATTTGCTCTCTGACCAATTCGATATTCTGCCGCAGTTTGCTGATGAAATCTTCCTGAAATTCTCGCTGGGCTTTATTTTTAGCTTCTATGATTTTATCTTCGTATTCCGGCAGGCTGGTATCCTGCAAACGCTGCAGTTCCGCTGTCCAAGCTTCATCTCTAGTCGCCGTGACATCCAGACTCCCACGGAAGTCCCGATTAAAGTCGCTGCGCAGGCTAAGTAAACTGTTCCATTTCTCTATTCTTTGATGCTCTGTACGAGCCAGCTGGCTAAGAAAGTTGTTCAGGACTTTTTCAGCCTTGCCAAGACGGTTTAGTTCGGCATGGAACCGAGGTTCTCCCTGCTTTTTCCGCCAAATGTTAGAGTATTTCTCCTCAATTTTGAGCCGATGTCCGCGCAGTTCCATTTCGAACCCAGGTATTCTCTCAGTAGCTAAGTTCTCCAGTTCTTGTTTCTTAACACTTTGTTGTGTAACGATAATCTGCCAGTTCGTCTTACATTTGTCGACATCTTCATTAAGTTTAATAATTTTCTTTTCTAGATCGTATACCTTTGATAGGTCAAGATTTCCCAGATCGTCCAATGCCTTTTTTATGTCAGATTGAACCCTGTTAATATCTGCTTTCTCTAGGATATACAATGAAATCCTATCTCGATCATCATCGCGCAAGTCAGGGATCCCGTTCAATCGTCCGTATAAGACTACTTGACCGCTCAACTCTGCCAGTTCGGTTTGCAGTTCTCCGAGTTCATTTTCCTTGATGAAAATCTGTGCTTCAATTGATTTCTTGCCGATATAGGGTACGGCAAAACGTTTGGGATTGAGCTGACGAGCTACATAGTTCTGGTAGATCATACATGTTGGTGTGATCGCAGTATTATGTAAACGCAAGTCTTCTACCCGCTCTACTTTGATTACTCTACCAAGCAAATAATCGGCATAGGCTCGCGCATATGGATTATCGGTTTCTACTTCTTCCGCCAGACTGCCTGACATTGGAGTTTTCACTTGTTTCATTAACTTTTCAACATCAACCAGGCCTAGATCATAAAAATGACGTTCAAATTTCAATCTATCGTAGACTTTAAGAGCCGATACGAAATCCGAAGGCTCCACAAGGAGATAGAATTTCTGAGTGTGTAGATAACCTTCGATAGCATCTCGCCATTTAGTATCCCTTATTTCCAAGAGGTCGGCAAATACCTGAGGTTGCACCTGGCGTGAGGAGCTTGATAGGTCCGTGCTGATCGCCTGAACCAGGTCGGAGAGGTTTTGTTCATAAGATTTCATACCCTTTTTCAGCCTGTCTATTTGCCCGATCAGTCGCTGCTCCTGCTCCTTGCCTTGGATCTCCTTATCCTTTAACCGGTGATATTCTCCCCTGGCTGTCCCAAGAGCTGCCTGAAAATCGCTCTGGAAATCGGACCAAAATTTTTCGTTAAGCTCATCCACTTCTCGCAACTGCAGCTTTTCTCTGTGAATCACAAGTTTCTCATATATTTGGGCTAGTTCAATGCAAGCCTCTGTATATTGTCTAATCATACTTTTGAGTACATCCTGATTACGCTGAAGTGTTTGCAGCTTATCTCTAAGGCTCTTCAAACCCTGCTCCAGGAAGTCTTTCTGTTGTTGCTCCGCACATCGGGCTTTCTCGGCCACCGTCTCCTGATACGTCGCCTCTAACTCTTTTTGCTGCTGTTCTATTTGTTCTTGCTGATGAACAAGTTCCACCAGATCATTTCTTCCTGCCTGGTGGCGAAGAATTGCGCTATCCAAATCCACCCCAGTCTTCTCCTGTGCAGACCGATCCACTAAGAAACGTTGCATCTCCAGCCGTTTATCTTCCTCAAAGTAAGTTTGGAACTGCTTTTCAATCCCTGCCAAAGAAGCTATCCGGTCTTTAGTCAGCTTCAGTTCCCCTTCTAATTGCTTATAATAGCGAATGTTTTCCCTCATGTCCGCTATCTCCACTTTATTGGCAACATTGCAGACGAAATCTCCGATAAAACCTTTGATATCCATGATGGGGGAAAAAGGCACAGACTTACGAAATAAAGAAAAGAATTTTTCACCTAGCCCCCCCATTAAATGCCGAAACTCCTCTCTGTAAGCGGCATTCGAGTCAAAATAGGTAAAATTCTTCTTGCCTACAGTTTGCGTAGCCCACTCACGTAAAGCCTTGATTCCCATAGGAATCTTTGCTTGGAGGAAGGTATGATCGGGTAGTTTACTACCTAGGTAGAAGTAGCGGTGATCCTCTTTGCCACCATCTGCATAATTATCAAAAACCACACCTAAGCAAAAATTCTTCTGTTCTTTGGTATCATAAAACTCAATGACGATATAGCTGGAGAAATTTCGTCCATGTCTAAGATATACTGTGCCTTCATCCTCATTTTCTGCAATCTCACCTAGTAAATATCCTTTCATTGAACGGCGAGATTGCTCATTGGCTGCCTTATTGAAGAAGGCGCCTATGGTATCCCCTAACATCAGTACCTGAAGAGCATCAATGATAGTGGATTTTCCAGAACCCGTTTTCCCAGTGAGAAAATTTAGGGTTTTCAACTCAATGACCTGACAAACAAAGTAATGCCAATTGATTAGCAAAATCTTGTTAAGTAGTTTCATTAGACTCAGCTGCCCCCTCCTGCGGATTGTGCCACTCCTGCTGGCGTTCATACAAGTATTGGATTTGTTCTGCTGTGACGGCAAGCAAAACCGAAGGGTAAATGATGATTTTTGTTTCTAGGTCCTTCCATTCGCCTCCGACTCGATCAATCAGATTGAATTCCTTAAGAGTAGACAGTCCTTCATTGATAGATTTGTCAGGAAGCTTCCGCTCTAAAAGATTAAACAAGGACATTTTTTCCAAGAGATTACCTACCGACGTGATCACATCCTTACGCAGTGTCAATTTCTCACTCTCTTCGTGATATATAAGGCGCAATATCAGTAGAAAGTACGTTTCAAATTTATTTAGCCTGAAGCGATTGGTACCGGCTCGATTGCTAAGAGCAGCCACCCCTAAATAGGGATCCAACGTTAATTCCCACCCGGCCACCGCCAGGTAGCCCTGAACCAGCGGGAAATAGCGTTCCAAATAGCGAAAATCCCGGTCAATCACGATGGATTTGTCCTTAAGATCCACCCGTTCCCGCAAAAGAAAAGTCCGGGCAAATAGCAGGTTAACTAATCTGGTAAACTGTTCTTTATCCCTGTCCCCCAGTTTCTGATATTCGTCATACCACATCTGCGCCACCACCTTTTCTTCCTATAATAAGATCAGGAATTCTGAAACCATTTATTATGACATAGCCTTCCTGAAACTCTATTCTATAGGGTACATCCGGTTCGTCCGCTTTCAACACGCCAAGCATCAATTTAAGCAAATCATCAGTAACGGAGATTTCTAACTCCTGGCTGGTTACTTCTGTCTGATCGCCCAGGATTCTTTTAATAAATGCCAAAACCTTGGCGTGGGAAAGGCTATCATTGATCCGTTGTCTAAATTGAGCAAATTCTGCCTCGAGTTCCTCATCGCTCACTCCGCTGTCGTTGCGTAAGGGCGCCGGTTCAGTAAACAACCTTTTTTTTTGTTCGCGATACTGCGAGTTCTCGTCCAGCCAACTTTGCTCAAACAAGTTCGTCATCCCATGTAAATCCTGGGCGATCTCTTCCGGCAAAACACAAGTTAGTTTAGGCAAAGCTTTGATAATCTCGATCAATTTCCCTTTAGTATCTCTATTGATGTTTAACAAGTATTGTGTGCGTTCAACGGAAGCCCTTGTGTAGCTGGCATTTTTTCGGTCAATTTCTCTGAGAAGTCCGTCCATTTTTTCATATTGGTCCATAATATAGGTTATCATACGAATCACTTCATCTCGGGCAGTCTGTTCATCTGGATAACGGCCTTTACGCACCAATTGTCCCGTCATTAAAGCCAGAAGTTCCCCGTCCAACAGCCATTCTCTCAGAATAGTCAGAATTCTGGTGCGAAATCTGGGCACACTGTCAAACGTCTTAAGTGGGTGGTAAATTTTATCCGAGACTAAAACCTGATAACGGTCGAAATGTTCATGTAAAACTTGACGCACTTCCTCTTGCTCCTGAAGTGTCAAATAGTAACTACGCATATTATTGAGCAAGCTTTTCAGGCTATCCACCAGCCTGTCCGTCAGACTATATGCAGCTAGCAAAGCATCGCCTAAGTAGTCGTCCCTTTCTTCATTAGCTTTGCTTAAATTAGAATACGTAGCATAGACTAAGGAATTATATTCTTTGGGCTTGTCCTCAGCTATCTCGTAAAGCACTTGTAAGATTCTCACGCTGTAATCAGGAACGGCGATATATTCCTCAATTGAGTGCATCAAAGGGTCAAGCTCAATCCACCCCGTTGCCATCAATTTTCGTACTAACCAATGGGCCCGGCCAGACAAAGAGTACTCTTCAATCTCCTCTTCTTCATCAGCTGCAAGTTCAAACATGCGATTCTCCAGAGCGGCCACCAGCATATTGACCAGTTCCTCTTTTCGGATCATAAACTCCTGTTTATAACAGCGGTAAACCACAAACAAAGCTTCTACATATATATCTTTATTGGGAGAAGCCAATATAGAAAAAAATGAAGAGTTACGGATGATACTAAATAGTTGCATTTCAAATTCCTCACTATACTTCTTAAGACACCTTGCCCATTCGCCGGTCTTCCAAAGACTAAATGATTCAGTGTCTTTTAATTAAATTCTACTGCTCGCCCCCTATATAGCCCTCCTCCTTGAACGAATACACGCTTCAAATATCCAGATATTTTCTATTGATGCCAAAATCGTTTCGTTAATTATTCTACCAGACATGAAGGACATTTTTTTGACGATCAGTGTGCTAAGAATTTATCATAGCATTCTCACCTAAAATTCTACATGTTTCCGATATATTCCTCCTCAAATTACAATTAATAGATATTTGATAAGAAACTGCCAAACTGAAAATTAATTAGAACAATCTAATCTAGAAGAATTTGAGTAGGGCTCCCCTAGTGCAAGTAATTAAATCTATATTATGCATCTATAGATCAGATAAAAAAAGAGACTTTATGCCTCCAATATCTTTATTAATATACAAGTGAGAGTCAATCGTCCGAAGGACAGCAAACTTCCACTCATTTTTCGTTATTTAATTCAAACTATATTTTATCCGACAACTTCTCCATATTCATTGAAATATTCTTTCTCAGTCAAAGGCCGACTTATACATTTCCAGTTTGCGAGCACCATATTATGGAATTTCGATACCCATAACCTCTTCAGATACCTATACTCACACCCACATAGTCCTCTAAGTTTGTATCATTTAAAGTTACAAGTTCGCCTTCATCTAAAGACTGGATAATAAATGACGAGTGAGTTGTTGCCATTTATTGCACTCAAATCGCCTACAACTTGTCTCTGCCATTTAGGATGTAAATGCAAATCTAACTCATCGATTAAATCCTCACTAAGTTCAGAGAACTGGATATTCACAATTAATATGTTCTAACATTAGTTCACCGAGCTTAACTTTAAAGTCCACTCTGCTTCCCTTACCTGCTGCGCTTTCCACGATCTTTGTCAATGCATCCATCAACATTATTTACATCTGTGTATTTATAAATTAAGAACAGCTTTCTTTTTGTAGCTTACCGCCACGCCCCTTTTCGCAACGTTTGTGTCCGAATAACATAGACATTGCCGTCAAAAAACAGTACTCGTCGGAACTTGTCGTTCCACCAAGGTACCCGGACCGGATCCGACGCGAAACGACGAGTACTGCAGGGGAAGTATGCAAAACTTCCAAACATAATGGGGCATGGGGACCATCCGTGGTAATCATGCCCCCCTCTTACTTTATTAGCGTTATGCGCTACGCACCTTTTTCCCGTAAACATAATAGTCAAGCTCGTTATCTGAAAGTACATAGTCCCAAATATCTTTTTCTGTAACTTGTCGATTTCTGAACCCGTCGGCTATATGGGGATTTTGCTCAGCAAAATTTCTTGCAAAGTCCTTATGGTCTCGCCCTTTTACCTCTTTCTCATAAACCTCCTTTTTTGTTGGAGGGACATAATAATAACCTCTCCTTCTGTTATATCTCCTATGGCTTAGCCCCGTTCTCTTCTCAAGGTGATAAGACTGTCGATAGGTTAAAACATGTTTTTGAATATATTGATCAACAGAAATTATTAACTTTCTGCGCACAATAATTTTAGGGACTAAAAGTATTGTACGACCATCTACTATTAAAGGATTTCCGACCAAAGACTGCCATTTTTTTAAGGATATATCCCAATACTGCCCCATATCACACTTTTTAGGCGACAGACGAACACCAAATTTCTCACATTGTTGTATGGCGAACTTATACAACTGCCTTCGAATAATGTTTGTCACCAAGTCCGACATTCTGTCCTCTGCAAAATTACTTACAAATACACATAATTCAGAAGGTTTTTCAACGATGCCTTTTTCTATCAGACATTGGTCCGCTATTGACCTAAAAATCTTACATAGACTTTCAGGTTTTGATCCTTTCCCACATGACTGCTCAATAGATAAACCTAATTTTGTCTCGTTAGGCTCTTTCCCAAAGGCAACCAGTTCATCCAATCTAGAATAATCTTTTGTTTTGCAGCACTCAAAAACCTCGTCAAAGAAATCTGATAATACTTTTTTTGTTTCGATACACCAAGATGTAGGCAGTCCATCAATTAGTGTAGGGTCAATGTAGAGTTCGGTATCCGTGTCAAGATTTATGTCTATAAAGTCAATCTCCTGATGACCAGCGATAGTCAATCCAAATTCTTCTGAAATATTCATATGAATTTTCCTCCTTGAAATAGAATTTGTAACGTATTTCGGTATAACGCTATCTATGATAAAAGCTCATAACATTTGCAGTTGCCTATGCAATGTCGTCAATCTAAACATCAAATAATTTACAATGCCGATTTCTTATTCATAAAGAACCGTTTCTTCCTAGGTATTTTACGTTCAAATTGCCTGTCTGGGCGTATAGGTGTTCGATTTTTGGCGA
>Ga0307377_10001927_pt1 | contig 25140 bp, 23 predicted proteins | sample TR3MG_FD_202535 | JGI IMG/M metagenome (GOLD analysis project Ga0307377, IMG submission 202535) | Soil microbial communities from Risofladan, Vaasa, Finland - TR-3 | ecosystem: Environmental > Terrestrial > Soil > Coastal area > Acid sulfate soil | place: Finland: Risofladan, Vaasa | collected... | reverse complement strand
AAAAATACTCCCGATTCCTGGATTATTAGTACTAAAACTATTTGTACAAACTGACTTACGGGATTGTTTGATTAATTCAATTTCCATATGTCTCATAATAATGGTTTTTTGTTTATTAAAAAAAAGCAATAACCAACTTATTAAAAGTGTTTAAATAACCTGATAAAGGATCGTATTTGAAACAAATCCGGCATCATTGAAAATATCTCTGATGCCGGATTGAAATAATAATATATCTTATTTTCAGTTCTACAAGAACTAAATATAAGCGATAGCGTCCATCTCGACAAGTGAATCTCCAGGTACGCCTCCTTTAGCTACAGCAACTGTTGTACGAACAGGAGGATTCATCCCAAACCTGCCTTTGTATACCTCATTCATACCTTTATAATCGGCTATGTCATTAAGAAATACTGATACTTTAAGTACTTTATCCATAGATGAACCTGCTTCGATAAGTCCCTTTTCAAGTTCTTTAAGTACAATTTCAGTGTGTGCAGCAATTGTAAATGGTGCAACGTGGGCACCTTTACCTGCTATAAATACAAGGTTTCCATATTTGGTGGAGCCTGAAAATAAAGGACCTTTCTGAAAATTGGTTACATTGAGGGCAACCTTCTCATCAGAAGAGATGGATTTTGCTTTTGCTGCTACTCCCACGCCGGCAATACCAACCAGTGTAGCAAACATTTTCTTAATTGCAGATCTTCTTTCTGTTTTCATAGTAAATTTTTTTAAATTAGATATTAATGATTTTAATGTTTCTTAATTATTGCTGCGATTTCTGAGGCAGTTATTATAAATCTTTTGCAAAAATTTACAACTTAGTGGGTGTATCTTGTACGAGTCAAAAATATTGGATTTGCAATTCCGTTAAGGTCATATACTATTTTTCCGGCTCTTATTGTCATTTCACATTCAAGTTTTTTATCGGTTTCAAGTTTTGCCCCGGTATAGTCAAATAGTCCAAATTTACCTTCTCTGATAGAAAGAATTGCTATATCTGCTTCTGAACCAACTGAAAGATTCCCTAATTCCTCTCGTTGAATAATCTTCGCCGGTTTCCATGTACTAGCATCAATTACACTATGAAGATCCATACCCATAGCCATGAATTTCGACATAGTTGTAAGCATATCTTTCATAGCTCCATTCATACTCCCTATATGTAGGTCAGTGCTTATTGCATCGGGGTAAAAGCCACTCTTAACTGCAGGTATAGCTTGTGAATAAGCTAAGCTGATTCCACCATATCCTACGTCAAAAATGATCCCTTTCTTACGTGCTTCAATAGTAAAATTCTTTGGTAAGCCTGTTTGTGTATCAATAATATAATCGCGTCCGCCTCCCAGTTGAGCAAAACAATGGGTATAAATATCACCGGGCTTTAATATCTGAGAATACAGCGTGTCAAGAGAAAGGGGAGGTTCAGCTCCTCCCAGATCAACCATTAATGGCATGTCTGCCAGTCTTGCTGCTTCTTCTGCAAGTTTAACTGCAGACCAGTCATGGCCGCTATAATGAGCCAGTTTTATTCCTACAACATCTTCTGAATGATTTTTAGCAAATTCAGCCAATTGCTTAGGATTCATATCTTTCAAATTTTGCTCAAACGGGCCACCCCTCATTCCTTCCCCAACAATATTCAGAAGGGCAAGTACCCTGGTTTGGGATTTGTCAATCGTTTGTGTTTTAAAAGCAGGAAAGGTGCGCCATCCTGCACAACCGGCATCAACAACTGTTGTAACACCAACCCGAAAAGTAAAGCCATCAGGAGTCAGGGAGTTAGGACCATTCATATATTGCTGATCCATATTGGTTCCCTGGTACGTATGGACATGAATATCAATAAGGCCAGGTGTAACATACATACCTTTGGCATTTACTACCTGTATCCCTTCTTTCTCATCAATTTTCTTTGAAACAAGGACGATTTTACCATCTTTAACGCCAATGTCCATTACCTCATTGATATTGTTCTTAGGATCAATTACATGCCCCCCTTTTATTACAATATTGTATGTTTGTGCCTTGACCAAACCTGTCATAATAAAACATATTAAAAAAAGCGATAGATAAATTCTTTTCATTATGGGTTTCCTTTCTATTTTCATATTGAAATTCGACATAGTTAATCTGCTTGTTTATAACGTGTTATTCTAAGAAGGATGGTAAATTGTCATTCAAAACTAATTATGGCAACTTAACTCTTCTTTAAGTTTATTTAACATAATTGGCTAACAACAAATTTAGTTAATTTATTGTAAATGTGTGAGAATTTAAGCTTTTTTAAGAATTGATTATCTGGTGTAATCTGGCAGGATTGTTTCTTTCTTAAAGGATCAGAATAAAGATGATTTTACGAAATAACTCTATCTGATTACTCTATTTTACAATACCTGTAAATCCCATGAAAGCCAATGCCATGATTCCTGCAATGACGAGCGATATTGGAACACCCTTCATTGCTTTTGGTACTTCAGCCAGCTCCAGTTGTTCTCTAATACCTGCAAGAATGACAAGGGCCAGACCGAAGCCGATGGCAGTAGAAGCACTATATACAACACCTTCAATAAGATTATATTCCTTTTTAATAACCAGGATGGCAACACCAAGCACAGCGCAGTTAGTTGTTATTAACGGAAGAAAAATACCAAGAGCCTGGTATAAGGGCGGACTTACTTTTTTAAGTATAATTTCAACCATCTGGACCAATGATGCAATAACCAGAATGAAGGTAATGGTTTGCATAAAGCCTATTCCAAGTTTATTCAAAACATATGTCTGAATAAGATAAGTTACCATTGTTGCAAGGACTATAACAAAAGTCACGGCACCAGTCATGCCCAATGCTGTATTAACCTTATTTGAAACACCCAGAAAGGGGCAAATACCCAGGTACTGGGAGAGGACAACATTATTAATAAATATTGCCGAAATGATTATTAGGATATATTCCATTTCAATCTTTTTTAAGTTCTTTTAAAACGGTTTATAAGAGCGATAAGATATCCGAGCGCAATGAAAGCTCCAGGGGCAAGAATGAATACAAGGATTCCATCACCTGAGATAAATTTATAGCCAAAAATTGCTCCACTGCCTATTATTTCCCGAATTGCTCCTAAAATACCAAGAGCCATTGTGAAGCCAAGTCCCATACCAAATCCATCGACAAATGAAGGGAAAACAGCATTTTTGCTTGCAAAAGCCTCTGCCCGTCCTAACACAATGCAGTTCACAACTATCAGAGGAATAAATATTCCCAGTTTCTCATATAGATCCGGAACATAAGCCTGCATTAACAGGTCAACAATTGTTACAAATGAGGCAATTATTACGATGAAAGCCGGAATTCTTACTTTATCCGGAATCAGGTTAGAAAGTAATGAAATAACTACATTAGATCCAATGAGTACAAATGTAGTTGCTATCCCCATCCCCAGACCGTTTATTGCTGACGATGTTGTTGCCAGGGTAGGGCACATTCCGAGTACAAGCACCAGTACTGGATTTTCTTTGATAAATCCTTTTGTAAAGTTTTGTAACTGATTCATTTTGTTTCTCCTTTCTGTAAGGTATTATATGCACGTTGAATTGCATCACAGAATGCCCTGGAGCTAATCGTGGCTGCAGTGATCGCGTCAACAGGGCCACCATCTTTTTTCACTTTTAGCATAAATTCAGATGGGTTTTTATCGATAAATTGATCCTTGAATAACGGTTCAGTCATTTTGGTTCCGAGCCCTGGTGTTTCTTTTTGTTGCAGGACAGATGTATTAATTATTGAGCCATCGGGTTTAAACCCTGCCATAATGGAAATATTTCCACTGAAACCATCTTTTGTATAGGTGTTTATTGCATATCCAACAATTAAGTCATCTTTTTTTGCAGGATAAATATCAAGGCTGTCGCCTTCACCAGTTGGTAACCTGAACATTTCATCATTTGGGTTATTGTTGAATTCCGGCACGACCTGCTTTATGGCATTTAGTTTTTTATTCAGAATAGATAGTTCAATCGGTTTTTTGGTAAATTCATGTACAAAACCAAGGCATGTTGAGGCTCCGATGGCAATAAATGTAAGCGCCATAGCCATATTTTTAAATGTTGATTCGGTCTTAGCCATTTTTCACCTCCTCGCCAAAAGCTTTTGGTTTTATATAAGTGTTCATAAGTGGTACAAATGCGTTCATAATGAGAATTGCGAATGAGACACCCTCAGGATATGCTCCATAAACCCTTATGATAATGGTTAATAGTCCTATTCCGCAACCATAAATTATCATGGCTTTTGGACTCATTGGAGATGTAACATAATCTGTTGCCATAAAAATGGCACCCAGTAAAACACCTCCTGCCAGAATATGAAACATCGGATTTGCATTAGATTCAGGATTGATCAGCCAGAGAATAGTGGAAAAAACTGCAATAGTACCAATAATTGACACTGGGATATGCCATGTTATTATCTTCTTATACAGTAAATAGGCCAGACCAATGAGCAAAGCTACTGCTGCAACTTCTCCCATTGAGCCACCCATCTCACCCAGAAACATATTTAGAGATGTTGGGATTTTTTCCATCAGATTTGAAACAGATTCTCCGTTTTTTATTCCCTCCTTGATGAGTGACAGGGGAGTGGGACCTGTTACAGCATCAATATAGCCGGTTTTCAAACCTGCCGAAACCGGCCAGCTGGTCATTTGCACAGGGAATGAGATTAGCATAAAAACCCGACCTACCAAAGCAGGGTTGAATGGATTATTTCCCAATCCGCCGAAAGTCATTTTTGCCATACCAATTGCAACAATACTTCCAATGATAATTATATATACCGGGATATTAGATGGGAGGTTGAATGCAAGGAGCAGTCCTGTAACAAGAGCTGATCCATCATTTATTGAAAGAGGCTTTTTAAGGATGTACTTTTGAATAAGGAATTCGACCAGCATGCATGAGACAACTGACGTAGCTGTTACAATGATTGCACCAATGCCAAAATAAAAAACAGAAGTGAAGAGAGCCGGCATAAGGGCCAGTACAACACCATACATCAGCTTTTTAGTTGTCTCTTTACCGTGAGCATGTGGTGATGGTGATATATTAAGTAGGTTACTCATAGATATGATATGTAGCTTATTATTTCATGTTTCGTTGACGGGCTATCTTGATTACTGTTGACTTACCCAGCCTTATATAGTCAAGTAATGGTCTTCCTGCGGGGCATATGTAACTGCATGAGCCACATTCCATACAATCAGTTATCCTTTCATGTTCAGCCCTTTCGAATAATCCTTTTTCCACTAAGGTCATTAGCAGATATGGTTCCAGATTGAGGGCACATGCAGAAATGCATTTGGCACATCTTATACAAGGATTAATCGCTGCCCTTTCTGATTCATTCGACGGGAAAAGAATTATACCTGATGTTCCCTTTACTACAGGCACATCTGTATTATTAAGAGCTTTTCCCATCATTGGTCCACCATTCACAATCTTTCCGGTATCATCAGGCAAGCCTCCGGCTGCTTCAATAAGTTTATTGACAGGAGTCCCTGTTCTTACAAAATAGTTTCCTGGTGAAGCAAGCGATTTACCGGTTATTGTTACAACTCTTTCGAATAGCGGTTTGTTTTTCTGAACAGCTTCATAAACGGCATAGGCTGTACCAACATTATGAACAACAGCACCTACATCCAGAGGAAGGTGACCTGAAGGTACTTCCCTGTTTATAAGCGCTTTGATAAGCTGTTTCTCAGCTCCCTGAGGATATTTAACTTTTAATGGGTGAACAGTAATTCCCTGGAAAGCAGTGGCAAGCTTTGACAGATGGGCTATTGCATCTGGTTTATTATTTTCAATACCAATTTTTGCAGTATCAACCTTGAGTGCTTTCATTAGGATTGAAACACCAATAAGAACTTCTTCTCCTCTTTCAAGCATCAGGCGATGATCTGATGTAAGAAATGGTTCACATTCAACTCCGTTTATAATAAGAATGTTACATTTCTTACCCTCTGGAACAGTAAGCTTAACATGGGAAGGAAATGTGGCTCCTCCAAGACCAACAATACCCGATTCAAGGCATCTTTTTGTAATCTCCTCTGACGATAGTTTTATATCCGTTACTATCTCACTTGTTCTGTCAATTGTTTCAATCCATTCATCACCTTCCACATCAATGAATACCGCAGTCTGTTTATAGCCGGTTGTGTCAATTATTGCGTCTATCTTAGTAACTTTTCCGGAGACTGAAGAGTGAATATTAGCTGACACAAATCCTTTCCCTGTAGCGATTACCTGACCGGTCTTTACATAATCATCCTTATTGACAATAACTGTTGCAGGCGCTCCTATATGTTGAGAAACAGGAATTGTAACACTCTCAGGAACAGATAGATATTTAATAGCTATATTAGCTGTTAACTTGTTTTCCGGTGGATGAATACCTCCAAGTGGGAATGTTTTCAACACTATAATATTTTTTAATAAGTAATCTAATTATTCGTTAGCAGTTTCAGTCTGAACTTCCGGTAAGGGTTTTCTGGGAGGGAAGTTCAGTTCAATAATCGCATTAGTTGGACATTCTGTAACACATTTTCTACAGAAGGTACATTTCGTTGCATCGATATATGCAAGGTTGTTTTCAATTGTTATTGCGTCAAAATTACATACCTTAACACACTTGCCGCATCCAATGCATGCTACCTTACAGGCTCTTCGGGCAGGGCCACCTTTATCACAATTTGAGCATGCAACATATATCTTTCTGTCTTTCTTTGCTTTTTTTCGAAGTTCAAGAATATCCCTTGGACATGCTTTGACGCAGGCCCCGCATGCCACACATTTGTCATCAATGATTACCGGTAATTCAGTTGTGGCATCCATATACATAGCATCAAATGCGCAGGCTCTGACACAATCGCCATTTCCCAGACAGCCATAACTACAGTCAGTCTCTCCGATATATAGGTTATGGGTTATTCTGCAATCTTTTGCCCCGTCATATCTTGAACTCCGCTGCCTGTATTCAGGTGTTCCGTTACAAAGCAATACTGCAACAAGAGGATCAACAACCGGGGCCTCTTTTCCTAATATCTTTGCTGCCTGCTCCATCACTTCAGATCCACCCACCGGACAATTAAGACCTTCGAAAGTATCTGCCTTTACAAGAGCTTCAGCAAAATTACGGCAACCGGCAAATCCGCATCCACCACAATTGGCAGCAGGAAGAACATCCTGTATTTCATCTATCCTTGGATCTTCGAATACTTTAAACTTTTGTGCGACAAAATAGAGTATAATGGATGCTGTCAGGGCAAGAAGACTCAGACTTATAATTGTTATCAGAATCGTGGGACTCATTTGCTAGGCTTTTAACGTAAAGGTAAATTTTTCATTAATTCGGGTTCTAAAAAACAAAAGGATTAAATAGTAGGGTATCAGGATTGCCAATGATGTCAACCCGGCAATCAATTCAGGAGTATTTATTGAAATTAATAATAATAGAACAATGATAACTACAGTCAGCGGAAGAATATAGCCCAGGAATAAAGCAGCATAGCCCATTGATCGTTTCATTAGTATAGTTACTGTATCACCCGGTTTTACATTATAATTTCCAGATACCTCAATAATTTTTTCTTCTTTTTCTGACAAGTTACAAGCGCCTTTAGCATGACAACCGGAACAGGCAGATGCGGAAGATATACATACAGTAACAGATTTGTCATCTGCTTTTTGTACAATGCCAATATGGTCAATGGTGTCGGGATTCACTGAATTCTTCATGAATTATCCTGAAAATTTCAATTCGCAAATTTAAAAATACCGGGCAATTGGAGGATGTTTTTTACCATTATTTAGAAATGTTACATTATTTATTTTGATTTTAAATAGCAAAACTCAACTAATATTACTCCATGTCTGTTTCTGACTAAAAAGACGTTTTAGTTCAACATTTAAAATTTGGTTTTGATTATCCTTCAATACAGGATCCTTTGAAAGAATATCTTCCGCAATATTTCTTACATATTCAATGAGTTGTCCATCCCTGCTTAGGTTAGCGATTTTAAGGTCGAATGGAATTCCACTTTGTTGGGTTCCTTCAATATCGCCTGGTCCTCTAAGCTGGAGATCTGTTTCAGCAATTTCAAAACCATCATTGGTTCTGACCATTACTTCAATCCTTTTAGCAGCTTCTTTTGATAATTTAGTTGAACTCATGAGGATACAATATGACTGATCGGCACCTCTGCCCACACGTCCCCGTAACTGGTGAAGCTGTGACAGACCAAATCGTTCGGCACTTTCTATTATCATCACTGTAGCATTGGGAATATCTACACCCACCTCTATTACGGTAGTGGCAATAAGGATGTGAGCATGACCATCTTTGAAAAGTTTCATTGAAATCTCCTTGTTTGCGGGAGTCATCTTTCCATGAACTATGCTGATGCAGTATTTTGGAGCCGGAAAGACTCTTGAAATAGTGTTCCACCCATCCTCAAGGTCCTTGTAGTCCATTGTTTCAGACTCCTTAATGAGAGGGTATACAATGTAAATCTGGCGATGTTCTGTAATCTGGTTTCTTATGAATCCAAATACTTTATTCCTTTCTGAATCAGTAAAATGCAATGTTTTTATTGGGACCCTTCCCGGGGGCAGCTCATCAATTACTGAAACATCGAGGTCTCCGTAAAGAGTCATTGCCAGGGTTCTGGGAATCGGTGTGGCAGTCATGACCAGAATATGGGGTGGGTTGAGATTTTTTTCCCACAAACGTGCTCTCTGCTCAACGCCAAATCGGTGTTGCTCATCAATAATTACCAATCCAAGATTACTGAACCGGACATTCTTTTCAATAAGTGCATGTGTCCCAATTAAAATATTAAGGGTGTTGTCAAGTAATGATTCCGCAATAGATAAGCGTGTGGTCTTTTTTGATGAGCCGGTAAGAAGACATATTTTTATATTAATTCCTTCAAGCAGTTTGCTAATTGTATTATAATGCTGGTTGGCCAGAATTTCTGTTGGAGCCATTATACAGGCCTGATAGCCATTGTCAATTGCTATTAGCATGCTCATCAGAGCTACAAGTGTTTTTCCACTTCCTACATCACCCTGAAGCAGACGGTTCAATTGTCTGCCGGAACCAAGATCTCTCCTTATCTCTTTCATAACCCGTTTCTGAGCTTCAGTAAGGGTGAATGGTAAGTTATTGAAATAGAAGTTGTTAAAATTATCACCGACACTAGAAAATACAAATCCTTTAGTTTTCAGATTTCTGTTGGTTTTATATCTTATGAGATTTAATTGTATATAAAATAGTTCTTCGTATTTTAATCGGTATCTGGCTTTCTCCAGTTCATCAGGATTAGCCGGAAAGTGGATTTTATGTAACGAATCATGAAGATTCATAAGGTTATATCGTGAAACAAGGTATGGTGGTAATGTTTCTGGTAATCTTAATGTTATTTGCTTTAGCAGATTTCCGACAAGCTTACTGATAACTTTGGATGTAATAAATTGGGTTTTAAGTTTTTCAGTGGTACTGTATTGTGCCTGAAGTGCAGAGTTAAACCTCTCTGCCATTTTATTGGCTGCTTCTATTTCGGGGTGGATAATATTAATCATCCCATTAAAGACAGATGGTTTACCGAATACAATAAACTCAACTCCCGGGCTATAGCTTCCTGTTATCCATTTTCCACCCTTGAACCAAAGTAGCTTAACTGTACCCGTCTCATCCTGAAAATCAGCAACAAGCCGTTTACCTGAGCCATGGCCTTCAGTGGAGTATCCTTTTAGTACACCTCTAATCTGAACAAATGGAAGGTCAGTATCGAGTTCTGCAATTTTATAAAACCGGGTTCTGTCAATATATTTAAAGGGGAAATAATAAATCAGGTCACGAAATGTAAATATATTCAGCTCTTTATTAAGTAGTTCAGCCCTTTTTGGACCGACTCCCGATAGATAAGTTATGTTTGTATCGAGAAATTCCTGTATTATCATTCCGGTCAGATCTAAAGTGTTTTAAACTGGGTTTATGAATTAATCAGACTAAGTATAAATGGATCATCGAAAATAACTATTTTTGAATAACTGGCCTAATTTTAGTATCAAGAATAATTTAAGTATGAAATGTTGAAAACTATGAAGATTTAAATAATGATTTTATTCAGGCTAGCCAAATATCTGAGATATATCCTTCTATCAAGACATAGAATGGGTCATGGCATACATAGTCCATTTGTTTATGATCTTGTTTCCCGGATTTTCAGGAATAAAATGGATCCTGATATTGTCAGTAGTATTGAAAGGAGAAGGAGAAGTTTGATATCTGACCACCGAACAATTGTTGTAAAGGATCTTGGATCGGGGGCAGGTAAAATGAAATCCGGGATCAGGAAGGTGTCATATATAGCAAAACATTCACCTGTCACTTTAAAATATGGAATTTTATTATCGAATATGGCGGCTGAATTCGGTAAACCACTTATTGTGGAATTTGGAACCTCTTTAGGATTAAGCACTATGTATCTTGCTTCTTCTTCCTGGCAGACACCAGTATATACTATTGAAGGTTGTCCTTCGACTGCAGAAATTGCAAGGCAGAATTTTAACATGATGGGCTTAGTTAATATTCGGGTTCTTCAAGGATCGTTTGAGGATAAATTGGCAGATATTACAGCTATGCCTGACAAACCAGGCCTGGTATTTATTGATGGTAATCATCGTAAAGAGCCTGTTCTGGATTATTTCAACAGGCTGGCACAAGTGTCAGATAAGAAGACAGTTATAATAATTGATGATATTAATTATTCCAGGGAAATGGAGGAGGCATGGAGTGAGATCAAGAAGCATGAAAAAGTCTCAATTACTATTGATATCTTCAGAATGGGAATTGTTTTTTTTAGAGAAGGAATTTGGCCTGATAACTATATAATCAGATATTAACAAAAATTAGCAGTTAATAATTTATTATTTAACATAATTAATCTAATTTCGGGAATTCAAATTTTTAAAAAGTTATGGACAAAGTAATTGAAATTCACAATATTGTAAAGACTTATCAGATCGGATCAGTGCTTGTTAGAGCTTTAAGGTCAGTTTCTGTTGACATCATGAAGAATGATCATGTTGCTATAATGGGACCATCCGGATCAGGTAAATCTACTTTAATGAACCTTATTGGATGCCTCGATACACCGACAAGCGGTAGCTATATTCTTAACGGTATAGATGTGAGTAAGATGGAAGATGACTACCTCGCTGAAATCAGGAATAAGGAGATAGGATTTATTTTTCAGACATTCAACCTTCTTCCCCGTTATACTGCTCTGGAGAATGTTACATTGCCATTAATATATGCCGGCGTTTCAAAAGCTGAAAGGGAAAAGGTGGCAATTGAGACCCTTCGTCAGGTAGGACTTAGCGACCGTATGGATCATAAACCAAATGAATTGTCCGGAGGACAACGTCAGCGTGTTGCAATTGCACGGGCTCTTGTCAATAATCCTTCAATTATACTTGCAGATGAACCGACTGGTAATTTAGATAGTAAGACATCAATTGATATTATGGGATTGCTTGACCAGATACACAGAGAAGGCAATACCGTAATTGTTGTTACACATGAGGAGGATATTGCAAAACATGCTGCCCGTATCATCAGGCTTTTTGACGGCGAAGTAGCACAGGACGAGTATAATGAAAATTATGTAAAAGCCTGATCCTGATTTTAAGAGATTATTAGTTTTCTCCAATTATAATGACTCATGAAAATTTACACCCTGACAGGTGATGATGGCTCGACTTCTTTATCGGGAGGAAGAAGAGTACCTAAGCATTCTGTCCGTGTTGAAGCATATGGCTCTGTTGATGAACTTATAGCATGGGTTGGTCTGCTAAGGGATCATCAGGAAAACCTCACACGCAGAGAATTGCTGAAATATATCCAGAGTCAGCTTATGGCATGTGCAGCCTCCCTCGCACATGATTACGAAAATATTAATAGCAAGATACTATTACCTGAGTCTTCATGTATTTCTGTACTTGAAGCAGAAATTGATAAAATGGAAGAGACCCTTATTCCATTGAAAAATTTTATTTTACCTGGAGGAAATATACTCATCTCATATTGCCATATAACAAGGTGTGTCTGTCGCAGGGCAGAAAGGGCTGTTTTAAGGCTTAATGAAGCTGAAAAATCACCAGAAATAGTTACAAAATTTCTGAACAGGCTTTCCGATTATTTATTTGTTTTGTCCAGAAAAATAAGTTTAGAGCTTGAAATTGAGGAGGTTAAGTGGACTATTTAATATATTCGAATTCTTAAAAAAGGTGTTGTTTTTTAAGTAAAATAATATATATATTTGCAAACTTTGTTATAGAGCTTAACTTAATCAGGAAAATATGTACTGGACACTTGAATTAGCATCAAAACTTGAGGATGCTCCGTGGCCTGCCACAAAGGATGAGCTGATTGATTTCGCAATTAGGTCAGGTGCCCCGATGGAAGTAATTGAAAATTTGCAGGAAATTGAGGATGAGGGAGATATTTACGAAAGTATTGAAGATATTTGGCCTGATTATCCAAGTAAAGACGACTTCTTTTTTAATGAAGATGAATATTAAAAAAGAGACTGACTCTCATTAGGGCAGCCTCTTTTTATTTAATGAAAATATCACTTTTTTGTTTAGGTCTTATACTATCGAACCAGTTAAAATCCGTCAGTCTTAATGCTTCTGGTTGTGAAGGTTCAGGTGGATCAATGAATCCTTCAGGATTCTGATGTTCATAGATTTCGGAAATTTTACCGTCAACTATATAAACCTCAATATTTGCACATTCTGATTGATTAGTGCCAGAAACATCTTCTCCATCCAGAAGATAGTAGATTGTCTCTCCGTTGCCCAGGATATCAATTTTGTATAGTTCATTGTTTTTAAAATAACCTGTAAGGGCCCTGCCTTTAATTTGATTGAATCTTATTGTATCGACCTGACTTGTAATAAACGCTCCATTATATAGTTCGAGCCGATCAGTTTGTTGATTTTTTGTAAATATGGCCATTGAGTCTGAAGTAAGCTGATTTTCTTCAGACCAGATTATTGGTGATGTATATAGTCTTATTACTGAATCCTGAAAGGAGTAGGTTAGAGAGTCGCATTTCGCTTGAAAATTTTCGCTGAAAATGCGACATCCGTAGTATGCCCTTACGAGTCTGAAATTATTGGCTGATGTGTCAGAGACTGTAACTGCACTTATTGTGTCGGCATGAAGAAAAAGAGAGTCCTCATTTGAAATCTGAATATACATTGCCCGGTCGGTAACCATAAATTTTTCAGTCTGCTTATAGTACCAGGCATAATTTCCCTTTATAATCATGTTTTTCGTAGTATCTTCAATTGTGACATTTCTGAATGATTCACCAAATCCTGTGCTGTCATTGAAGTAGAGTGAATCGCCATGTATTACCTGTTGTCGGTTGTCGATGAAGGCATTTTTCCAAATGGAGGTAACATCATTTTTTGTATCATACCACCCTTTTTCACAATATAGGTAAATACTATCGCCAGTTAACTCCGTAGGACCTGTAAAAAATGAAGTTTCAGTTTCAGTGTTGTAATCCATTGTATCGGCGGTCATTATATAATCCGGATTTACAATTTTTACACTATCTTTGAAATGGAAAAGACTCTCTGACATATAATAGACACCAATAATGCTTGTAAGGGTATTGTCAGCATTTGTTATTCTTCCCCGATTATTATACCAGGCAATCTTATTTTTAACATCATAATCAATTGAATCAGTATAGAGGTGAGTTTCCTTATCAATGAGTTCAACATTTCCATCAACTGAAGCGAGTTCGGCGATGCCATCGTATAAAAGATAATCACCATATAGGTCAAGGGTATCGCCCTGCTCAATATGTACTTTACTGAAAGCTTTTACCTGGTTCCTGTTTTTGTAATAATAGGCACTGTCGCATGACATGGTAACCTCTTTATGTTTGATCAGGACATTTCCTAAAAGACGTTGCAGGTCCTTATCAATTTTTGTGTTTACCTGCCATTCATCCGCATGAAGGATTGAAATCTTTTTCATGCCTTTTTTTGAGGGGGAATCATCCTGAGAATACATAGCAGAGGAAATAGAAAGTAATATCAGAACATAAAAAATATGCCTGAAGAAAGAAAGGCTATAAAATTGTATCAGGAACTTTATTTTAACCATCCTTTTTGTAAAAAGTCACATGATTTATATTCCTCACTTATTTTCAGATAAGTAATCTCAATTTTATTTTTGATCCATTTATCATAGATCTTTGTCCGTTCTTCCATTAAGGCTGAGTTATACAACTCCTGATAATCGTCTTTCAGATTAGCTGTATGTGCTGGTATTTCATTTACCAGCTTAACGATTCTGAAAACCACATTATTATTTTCATCTATTGTTCTGAATGGTTCAGATATTTCACCAACTTTTAATTCTCTGATATTTAAATACATATCGCTATTAAATTCTTCGAGGGTGAAACATGAAACTCTTGAAGAGGGATTTGAACTAACAAGTTTACCTCCGTTTATCCTGCTGTCTTTGTGAGTTGAAAACCTGAAGGCAGCATCAGAAAATTTAATACTGTCTTTTCTTATCAGATTGGCAAGGCTGTCCAGCTTAGCCATGGCTTTTTCTGCCTGATCAGGTTTGACCTGAGGTCTGATAAGTATATGGCGGGTGTTAGCCATTTCGCCTTTTTTGTCGATAAGTTGAATAATATGGAATCCAAATTTTGTTTCAATTATTTTTGAAACAGTATTTTTAGTGAGACTAAATGCTGCATCGGAATACTCTTTTTCAAGTTCGCCCCTTGTCAGGAATCCAATTTCTCCACCTTGTTTTGCAGATTCCGTATCTTCGGAATACAACCTGGCTAAAGCACTAAAGCTCTTACCTCCAAGTATCTGGCTCCTTAAATCAAGCAGTTTTTGACGGGCTTCCGCTTTATTATCTTCATTAGAGGGGGGGTCTACCTGTATAAGACTTATCTCATATTTTGCAGGAATAACAGGAATACTATCTTTAGGAATAGAAGAATAAAATCTTTTTAAGGCGGAAGGTGTTACTGATATATTTTCAGCAATATTGCCCTGTACCTGCCCGACGATCTCCTGTTCCATCATGGTTTTCTTTATATCTCTTCGTATTTCCACCATACTCTTTTTAAAAAACCCAACAAGAGCCTCTTCACTACCAGCTCTTCTGATTGCATCATTCATGCGCACGTTCAGTTCAGCATCAACTGCATCATCTGCAACCTCAATACTATCAATTCTGGCTTGGTCCAAAAAAAGTTTTGAGATTAACATTTCTTCAAATACATTGCACCTTAACTGATCAGTAGGAGTTCTGTTTCCATTTCGTTTTAGATCAGTGATAGTATTTTCCAAATCTGAAAGGTAAATGACCTCATTCCCAACAATCGCTGCAATTGATTCGACTAGTACCTGAGAACTTACAGTTAATGAGCCAGGTATAAACAAAATTATCAGAATCAGGTAACGTCTTAATTTTCTATTTATCATAATATATTTAATTTCATTGGTATAGTGGAACTCGTCCCGATGTATCGGTACAAGGTTCATTAATATTAGTATATCTTAAAACTATTTTCTTTAAGTGCATCATTATAAATTCCATTCTCCAATGATTGGATAAACTGGAATCTTTTGGTATTCCATATTATTCTTTTTATATCATTCCTGACATATTCGAATGGGGCAATTGTCGAACTGAGCCTGTAATCTCTTATTGATATCAGATAGACATTCAGGGAATCGCTGGTTTCAAACCAGGTGGTTCTTTTTAGAAAGTTTGTCTCATCTTCAATATCTTTCTGTAATTCTACAAAGAGTCTCTCCAAAGGCACCCACTCTTCATAGAAATCATCAAATTTTTCAGCAAACTGGTAACAATAAGTTTCAAGCTCCTGAAGGTCATTTTGATCATTTGACCTGGCGAGTAGTTTTATCTTGTTCAGATATGGTGTTTCAACCGGTAACTTAATGAAGAGAGCTTTTACTATGTTTGAGTTGAGTATAAAACTCTTTTCGTGTGAGGTATAATAATTCTCAATTTCTGTTTCAGACAAAGTAGTATCCATTTTTTCGAGCATCATTTGTCTCTGATACTGATAAATAACAAGGTTAGCCCTGGTCTCAATGAGTTGCTGAGCTATCTCACCTCTTAACTCGAGAGATAGATTCGCTTCAGCTTTTTGTAATAAGAGCTCTCTCTTTGCCCATTTGTTAATATAACTCTGAATTATTGCAGCGCTGTCAGACTCAATTATACCAAGTTTTATGAGGGCTGGTATTTCATCGTAAAAAAGTACAACTTTTCCGACTTCAGCAACCGGTATTCTTTTAGCTGTGTTAAGGGTATTTTGACAACCAGCTATAAGGATAATAGTAATAAGCAGAATTACTGTTTTATTCATATAATAACATCTTCTTTATTTCTTTAAACACCACACTATCGATTTTAACGCTATATTTTTCTTTTAATTGTTCAATCCATTTACTATCGAGGTATTCCTGATAATCATTCATTATTTCTCCCTGTACCTCTTCAAATTTTAATGGGACAGGATCAATTACTTTTGCAATATGTATTATTGAAGGGAAACCATCTCTACTAAATAACTGAGAGCCTTCAGCCCATTTAATACTATCAATTTGCGCATCATCACCTTTAAACCAGATATTTTCTTGTATAACCAGGGTAGTATCATTTTTATTATTAAACTTTTTGATAAGCCGATTATCCGTATTTAAATATTTTTTATATGCAGAGGAGAGTAGTTTTTCTCCATCAGATATTTTGAGGGTATAAATTTTAGCTTCAATTCCGGGAGGTGTCAGATGATTGTTTTTATTATCTTCATAATAACTTAATAATCCTAAAGAGTCATATTTTAACCTGTTCCAGATTTTTTCACCTGAAATTTCAAAGAGAAGTATCCCGTCATGAAATTCATTCATAAGATATCTGAATTCAGGATATTTCTTTTCAAGGACAGAATTTTCAAAATTGATTAAATGATCTGATGCACTGGTTTCAATAGCCTGGTTGATAAAAGCAGTAGAATCATTAGTTGTAATCATCAATGCTCTGTTCTCGATGTAATTAGCAAATGTAAGCGTTGTAGCATATTGATTTGCAAACGAATATATATTTCCTGATGGCATGAGGGTCCGGTCATATTTTTTCAAACCCTGAATAATGAGGGTGTCAGTATTTTTGACAAACCAATTATAGGAAATGGGATTTATTTTGAATTTATACTCTTTTTTTAATTTTTCGATAAATGACTTTTTGCTGATCGAATTTAGATATGACTGGTTAATCCTGCTTTCGAGAAATGACCTGGAATCTTCAAAGGAACCTGGCGGTTCTTTGTCTAATAGTTTTAATATATGCCAACCATAAATTGTCCTTAAAGGTTTTGAAAAGCTTCCTGTATCAACAAGATTAAATGCGGCTTCCGAGAAATCGCTGATTATCTCACCTGCTCCAAACCAATTCAATTCACCGCCTTTAGCGGCTGATTCTTTATGATCTGAATATTTTTTCGCAAGTTCTTTAAAAGATGATCCCTCCTGAAGCTTCAAATAAACAGAATTTATCTCTTCTTCTGCTTTTACTAATGCTTTATCATCAACACCTGGTGGGGCATTCTTCATTATATGTGCAACGTGAATTCTGCCTCTTGAAGAACGTTTACCAGTGACTTTAATTATATGGTAGCCGTAAGGTGTTCTGACCGGCATTGATATTTCATCTTTTTTCAATGAATATGCAACATCTTCAAATGGCATTATCATTTGAAATACTGTAAAATATCCAAGATCACCTCCATTTACTTTCACTGACTGATCGTCAGAGGTTCCACGTGCAACCTGTTCAAGTGGTTCTCCCTTAATAATTCTTTCTCTGATATCACATGCTTTTCCCCATGCTTTTAAAGTATCTTGTGGTTTGGCTTTTTCAGGTAAGGCAATCAGGATATGCCAGGCGTTAATTTCTGTGAGTGATCTCTGGTAGGCTTGTTGCAGCAATTTTTCTTTAGTCTGGGTGTCGGTAAGATAATTTTGTGCAAGTTGGTTCCGGTATCCATTTAGCTCATTTTTGAATGTCCGGGTTGTATCATATCCTTCTTTCAATGCATCTGCTACTTTAAGCTTAAAAATAATATATTGTTGTAGATAGGTATCGATATCAACAGGCTTGCCGGGCTCCATACTTTTTCTATACATCTTTAAAAATTCACCTGTTGCTATCCTGGTTTTATCTACAGTTAATAATACCTTTTCATTTACATCCTGAGCATGGCATATTCCATGCAAAAGATATATTATGATAAATAGTAAAGATGATCTGATCTTCATCAGAATTAGCTGATACCTGTTATTCAAATGTTTTTCTGCTGTAATTTGGTGCCTCCCTTGTTATGGAAACATCATGCGGATGACTTTCTGTAATCCCTGAATTAGTTATTCTGACAAATTTGCCATTTTTCTTTAATATGCTGATGTTCTTTGCTCCAACATATCCCATTCCGGCTCTCAATCCTCCTGTCATTTGGTAAATTACTTCTGCCAGTGTCCCCTTATAGGGCACTCTTGCTGCAATTCCTTCCGGAACAAGTTTTCTGATATCATCTTCAATGTCCTGGAAATAACGATCCTTTGAACCTTGCTGCATGGCCTCAATAGATCCCATTCCCCTGTAGGCTTTAAATTTACGTCCGCTATAAATAATGGTCTCGCCAGGAGATTCCTCCACACCTGCGAATAGTGATCCAGTCATAATCGAATCAGCACCTGCTGCAATGGCCTTAATAATATCTCCTGAATACCTTATGCCACCATCAGCTATTACCGGTATTCCGGATCCTTCAATTGCTTTTGCAACATTATATATAGCTGAGAGCTGAGGAATACCAACACCGGCAACCACCCTTGTAGTGCAAATTGACCCAGGTCCGATACCAACTTTTACTGCATCTGCTCCTTCATCCACTAGTCTTTTAGCTGCCTCAGCAGTTCCAATATTACCTGCAACTACATCCATATGAGGATAGCTTCTCTTTATCTCCCTTAAAATATTAATGACATGTGCTGAATGAGCATGGGCGGTATCAATGGAGATTGCATCGACGCTTGCATTAATTAATGCCTCAACTCTTTTAAGAGTGTCGGGAGCAATTCCCACAGCTCCGGCAACCCGGAGTCTTCCTTTATCATCCTTGCATGAATTTGGCCTATCCTTGGTTTTGGTGATATCTTTATAGGTTATTAACCCGATAAGTTTACCAGCATCATCTATCATTGGAAGCTTCTCAATTTTATGCTTTTGCAGTATTCTGGCTGCAGCTTCCAGATTTGTATGATGATTTGTAGTGATCAGATTGGTAGTCATAACCTCAGTTATCTTACGTGTAGGGTTATTTTCAAACCTCAGATCTCTGTTCGTTACAATTCCTTTTAAAATTCCATTTTTATCAATTACAGGGATGCCTCCAATTTTATACTCACTCATCAGATTCATTGCTTCTGCAACTGTAGCCTTGAGGTCAATGGTTATCGGATCAAAAATCATTACATTTTCAGCCCTTTTTACGCGTTTTACCTGAGAAGTCTGTTTCTCGATGGACATATTCTTATGGATTACTCCGATGCCACCTTCCATTGCTATAGCGATGGCAAGTTCATCTTCTGTAACTGTGTCCATTGCAGCTGAAACAATAGGTGTATTGATCCGTATGTTTCTTGTGAACATAGAGCTTAGATCAACTTCCCTTGGAAGGACCTCAGAATATGCAGGTATCAGAAGAACATCATCAAAGGTTAAACCTTCATATATTATCTTATCTTCAAAAAATGTCATTTGCTGAGATTTTAAGTTTTTGCTGGCGCAAATTACGAAAAAATCAGGACTCTTAAAACAACTCTTAAATTTTAGCTTTCATAAAAAATTGAATAACAGTTATTACATTTGTACTTGGTACAACCTGACATGAACATAGAGCAATACAGACAGATATTAATAAAGTACTGGGGATTTACCGCCTTCAAGCCTTTACAGGAAGAGATTATAAAATCTGTTATGGAGGGGAGAGATACTCTTGGTCTTATGCCTACGGGTGGAGGCAAATCAATTGCTTTTCAGGTTCCGGCAATGGCTCATGAAGGTATTTGTCTTGTTATAACTCCTCTGATTGCCTTGATGAAGGATCAGGTTAATCGTCTTAATAGTTTGGATATAAAAGCAATGGCGATCCATTCAGGAATGTCTCGTGAGGAGATCGATATTGCACTTGAGAATTGTATCTATGGCGATTATAAATTTCTTTATGTATCGCCTGAAAGAATTTCAACCAGGATTTTTCAGGGCAAGGCTGCCAGGCTTAACCTGTCTCTGGTAGTGATAGATGAAGCACACTGTATATCACAATGGGGGTATGATTTCCGACCATCGTACCTGAAAATTAATTCACTCAGGGACTATATTTCCGGGGAGGTACCATTTCTGGCACTGACTGCTTCTGCTACGCCACAGGTCATTGAGGAGATAATGCTTAAATTGGCTTTTAGAAAGAATAATGTTCTCAGAACCAGTTTTGACAGAAAAAATATTTCTTACCTGGTAAGAAAAGTGGAAGATAAGGGCAGCTATCTGTTAAAAACGCTTAAAAAAGCAAAAGGGAGCGGAATAATTTATGTACGAAGCAGAAAGAGATGTAAGGAAATTGCAGAGCTTCTTGTAAATAATGGCGTCAGCGCAGATTCCTATCACGCTGGCCTGCCAGATGAACTGCGTGACAAAAAACAAATGGCATGGACTACCGGAGAGACAAGAGTGATTGTCTCAACGAATGCATTTGGGATGGGTATTGATAAAGCTGAAGTTAGATTTGTAATACATTGGGATATACCAGATTCAATAGAGAATTATTTTCAGGAGAGTGGGAGGGCAGGCCGCGATAATAAACCTGCATTTGCAGTTCTATTATATTCACAGGCTGATAAAAGCCGGTTGATAGATAATATAAGAAAGAAGTTTCCGCCTATTGAAAAGATAAAGGATACATACGAAGTATTGTGTAATTATCTTCAAGTGCCTTTGGGGTCAGGTAAAGACAATGTCTTCGATTATAATATGTATGATTTTGTTTCAAAATACAGGTTGCCTGTCATTGAAAGTTATAACAGTCTGCAGTTTCTTCAAAGAGAAGGTTATCTGGAATTCACGGAAGAAATTAACAACCCTTCGCGGGTACATTTCATTGTTAGTCGCGATGATCTCTATAAATTTCAGGTTGCAAACGAATCATTCGATGGGTTTATTAAACTCCTGTTAAGATCATACACTGGAATGTTCTCAGAATTTATTCCGATCAATGAGGAAACACTCTCCAGAAAATCGGCAGCATCACGTGACACAATTTATCAATATCTTGTGAAATTGTCATCCCTGAACATTATAAAGTATATTCCCGGTAAAAAGAGTGCACTTGTAATCTTCAGTGAAGAGCGACTTGTTCGTAAAGCCCTGGTAATATCGCCGGATAATTACCTTCGTGTAAAGGAGAAATATGAAATTAGACTCAACCGGATGATAGAATATGCTGATTCTGAGAATCATTGCAGGTCAGCAACTCTTCTTGATTATTTTGGAGAAGAGTCAGATCGATGTGGTATATGCGATGTCTGCCGTGAAAGAAATGAACTGGACCTTAGTAAATATGAGTTTGATTTGATTCTTGAGGAGATAAAGACTGTTCTTAAAGAAAAGCAGTTCGATGCTGAAGAGCTCGTAAAAACGATAGTTTACCCTGAAGAGAACGTTATTAAGGTGATACGCTGGCTTCTCGATCATGATAAGATTACAAAAGGAGATGATCATAAGTTATCATGGAAAAGTTGAAATATGGATGAAATGCCTCTGTATTAATATATTCATGGTTTAGTCTAATATTTGCACATTGTTGCATGAGTCACCAAATACTTAAAAAGCATGAAACGTAGAGATTTTGTATCAAAAGTACTGATAACAGGTGGGGCTCTCAGCCTTGGGATTGGTTGTCAGCGAGAGATTAAGCCAGGATGGCAGTTCTTTCAATTTCTGCTGCAATAGTGGGCTTTCCTCTGTTTTTAATGTTTGATCCATTAGCCATATTTAATGGTTTTTTTACAATATTCTCAAGTGAAATAAAGCTGGTTAATATTATAGTTTTTTCAGCATTTCCTGTTCTTCTCATTGTTCACCTCTTTTTACCCGGGATATGGTGTGCCAGGTTATGCCCTCTTGGAGGATTACAGCTAGTAATTGCTGATATTAAGTCTCATTCAAAGAGAATCTTCAACAAGAAAGAGTCAGAATCTTTTACAGCTGATTCAGGCAGACGCTATTTTTTGATGTCAGGGTTTGGATTATTGACCGGTTTGACGATCCCAAAAATATTAAAACTTTCTGTAGAAAATGTAATACGTCCGCCGGCATCTGTTGAGACAGTATTATTTAACAGTTTGTGTACCCGATGTGGTAATTGCAATAAAGCTTGCCCAACAGGAATAATTATTCCACATACTGATTTTAGTGATATACTTTCATGGATGACCCCTGAAGTCAGTTTTGAATCAGGATATTGTCTGGAAACATGTAACCTGTGTAGTAGCGTTTGTCCCAGTGGAGCAATCACCCTTTTTAGTGTTGAGGCAAAATGTCAGCTGTTTATGGGTAGCGCCGAGGTTCGCCTGGATAACTGTTTACTTGTAAATAACAGGGAATGTGTTAAATGCAAAGAGTCATGCAAATATGAAGCTATAGAGTTTGTCGCTCACAACAATCTTTTTAATGTGATCCCGGTTGTCGATACAAAAAGGTGTGTTGGATGTGGAGCATGTGCTGTAATCTGCCCTGAAGCCTGTATTGACATTAAGCCAATAATTTAACTATTGTTTTCCTGTCAACATGAACTCACCCCAACCCCTGCTTCAATTAATATAAGAATACTTTTCATCAATATGTTAATCTAAAAATATAAACCTGCCTGCTGCCTGAATTTGTCGAATTGAATCCAATCATCTTGTTGCCTGGGCTCCAGCGGCAATGGATATCACAGCGCCAGAATCCTTCAAATTCACTGGGCTGGACAAATCTTCCAAGCGGTAATACAGCTTCGGTAAGCATATCCATAAGGTATATTTTCTGTTCCCTTAATCCATTTGAAGGATAAGTATCAGTCACCATCCATTTCTGATCAGAAGAGAAGGTTCCATGTCCGTCATAATCCAATAAGCCATTACCGAGTCTTTTATATTTTTTTTCTCCTACAGTAAACAAGACATGTCCGTATTGTTTACCATCAAAATTTGCGGTAACCATCAATTCATCATCATTTAACCAGTCGAAATGCGAACCTGCCCAATTATCAGGGAAGCATCTTTGAAGGTTGCTGCCATCTCTGTTTACTGTAAAGGATGTAGTGATCCTTGAATTATTTACTATCTGTCTTGAGAGCCAGAATATTTTTGTACCCTTCCTGCTAAAGAGAGTATGATTAAACCACTCAATTGTACCGTCTCCAACAGGAGGTACAAGATCTTTTACCTGGTCGTATGAAACAATGAGCTTTGCATCTCCTGTCTCAAGATTAATTAAAAACAGACCATCATCCTCAGGGAATGCAATTTCAGCTCTGGGATCCTGACCATTACCTCCATAACCATAGTCGGGGCGTGTAATCCTTAACCTGGAAAAATTTATACTTACTGCTTCTTTTCCATCAGGCGAAACAGCACTAACTGGATATGAAATTATCTTAATCTCTTTTTTGGTATGGACATTCAATATAACAGATACATATTTGCCATCTCTGAAATCATTGAAAATAATTAATGAGTCAGGCGATGTTCCCAGCCAGTGTGCCATACATCCCTGTTGGAAGTTCCATGCCCGGGTTTCAGTGAGGGGAATAAAATCGTTATTTTTCAGATCGACTAAACCCAGAGTGGCAAGGTCATTTTCATCCGGGAGTTCATATTTTATATCGGTCTCAAGAACAGTAACATAGGTTTCAGAAAGGTTAAATGAGTTTATTCCATAATAACTTGCAAAAAGGTGTTCCTTACTGTTATCGGTTATTTGAATGGGAGAGCTTACCTCAGGGAATATAACAGTAAGACCCGAAGGTTTCTTATCATTACATGAAGAGATTGTAATCAGTAAAATGACAATAAAGAATAAATTGATTGGTTTCATCTAATAATTATAATTGGTTTAGAACTTCTGTTTTTTTGGTTGAAAGGTAGATATATTGTGAATTGTATGTTTAATATAATTATTCTTAATAAGGAATTCTACTAATTATCTGAATCAATAAGTACCTCTTTTAAAGAATCATTTTCAAAGATAACTTTTTGCTTTTATCTTCATTTAAAATTCGAATTAAATACTAAAACTGTCCGTATTTTTCTACCATTTGAGAAAGCATAAGTAAGCGTTCTTTTGTAACAAGAGGTGCGATGGAACAGGCGGTACTTAGAATAAAGCCTTTGCCTTTTGTTTTTCCAATCTCAATAATCTGACGCACATCATCTTCGGCTTTTTTATCATCAGCATAAAGCAGGGAATTAACAGAATCAATGTTTCCTTTGATGAACAGGTCATTCCCTATTTGCTCAAAGGCAATTTCTAAATCAACATTTCCAAGTGGAGGGGGATCCAGACATTCTAATCCTGATGTATTACTTTCACGCATTAACTCCAATCGATCACCTATAGAACCACAAGTGTGAGTATATACGTGTTTCCCTTTTTCACGAATAGCTTTGATAATACGTTCCTCGTAAGGTAAAACAAATTCTCTATATTGGTCTGATGAAATAAATCCCATTCCTGCAAACGGTGAGGAAATTTTATTAGCATCGATGTGTTTATCACACATTATTTATTGAAATTAATAATTATTTAACCACATTTATGGTTTTTAGGGTTACCGGACCCAGCAACCCGGACTGTATTAGGGGAACATCTGCCCAGGGCACTCTGGTCTGGTTACC